>Ga0180430_10001134_pt1 | contig 26867 bp, 21 predicted proteins | sample SS_ome_9_FD_132999 | JGI IMG/M metagenome (GOLD analysis project Ga0180430, IMG submission 132999) | Hypersaline lake sediment archaeal communities from the Salton Sea, California, USA - SS_1_S_2 metaG | ecosystem: Environmental > Aquatic > Non-marine Saline and Alkaline > Hypersaline >... | reverse complement strand
CCGTGTTGCTGCGGGGCGTTTCATTACGAAGTCTCGCTCAGCCTTTTCACAAAGACTGGCTGCTTCAAACATCTGTTCGTGTTCAAGCCGTTCGGCTGTTGCCGGGCAGTGCTATCTGCACGTGCAGCAACCCCACGACGTTGTCCGTTTCGGACCACAGAAACGGTTGATGCTCGTTCGTCGGTCATTCATACGCTTGTTGGGCTCACGCTGTTCGCACAGACGCGTCCAGTTGTTGGGTAACTCGACGACGAGGCAGCCGGGATCGATGGACGTTTGTTCGTGTCTCCTGTGTGTTCGTGGATTGAATTGGTGTTCACGCAGCAACGACGTGGCCAGTCATGGTTCGTGAACTCTCGCCCGGCGTTCCGCAGAACGCTCGGTTCAGTCGTTCGTTTCGAGTCACCGCCGCAGCAGTGCTCATCAGCCGACACAGATAGCGAACGAATGGTGCGAACTCGGCGATTCACTTCGTATCACGAAGGCGGCTCAGTTAAACGGCCGACTCACGCCGCTGACGCGTTTCAATTGATCTCCTGTTGAGAATGAAATCTGCCCTGGAGGAATTGCCTTCGTCGGAGCCGGTCGTCGGTCACGCACTCTGCGATGGTGACCGATGACGGGCGCAGTCGACGGCAGTTCCGGACGCGGTATTGCCTTTGTGGGTGAGTGTCAGAGTGAACTCTTCGTGGTCGACTTGCGTCGCCGTCGTGGCTTGACAGGAGACGGCTGCGGAGGTTCGTCTGACAGTCGAAGAAATTCGTGTTCGTTGAAAATGGCGCCTCGTTTGAGAACCAGATAGAGGGCTCGCCCGAGTCGCGCGGCGAGGATCGAAAGTGCTTTCCCGCGGCCGTGTCGTTTTTCCAGTTTCGCAAACGCCGATTTGGTCGGCACGCTGTCCCTCAGCAGCAGACTGACGGCTTCACTGAACGCCCATTTGAGTTGCGGGTTGCCCTGTTTGCGTCCGGGCGATCCGTAGTTCTTTCCGGCGGAGGAATGCTGACCGGGCACCAGACGCGCGTACGAAAGAAAATCGCCCGCGCGGCGAAATCGTTTGATGTCTCCGATTTCGTACAGGATCACGAGAGCCAGAATATCGCCGATTCCCGGCACGGCTTTGAGTCGATAGAACATGCCGGGATCGTCGAACTGAGCCATCCGCACGAGCGTCTTTTCCAGCCGAGTGATCTGCGCCGTGAGCGCGTTGATCATCTCCAGATCGGTTGTGATGCTGAGCTGCAAAGCGGCCGACGGAAAGAGTTCCGTCAGTCCTTCCTGGTTGCTCGCGTAACGCAGCTGTCCGCTCGGGCAGGCGACGTTATGCTGCATGCCGGTATTTCGCACGTGAGCCTGCAGTTCGGCGCGTTGCCGCGTGAAGTAGCATCGTCGTCGGCAGAGATCTCGCTGAGCCCGCATCGATTTCGGATACGCCCACGCGACCGGCAGATTGCCTCCTCGCAGCAACTGAGCGATCTTGAGTGAATCCTGTTTGTCGTTTTTGGTCTTGCCGCCGTGAATGGCTTTCATCCCGAACGCGTGTCCGAGCACGAAGGGGATGTTGAGTTCATCGCAGGCGTCGGCGAGCCAATACCAGTTGAAGGTGGATTCCACGGCCAGCACGATGTCACGTTGCCGAAACGGTGCGAGCGCGTTACTGAGATCCTGCGGATTGGAGTGCAGGTTTTTGTGAAACACCGTCTTTCCGTCCGAGTCGATGATGCACACGTACATCCTCCTGGAATGCAGATCAACCCCGCAGTAGAGTTCATGCTGAGTGTTGTAGAAGCTCATAATGCTGTCCTTGTGAAGAGAGAAAGGTGACGACCCGTCTGAATATCAGATCAAAGTCCGCGATCTCTTACGACATGAACAGTGTCATGGTTTTTACGCTGTGGCCTTCGGCACACCTTCCCACTTTGGCAACGCGGGCAGGCCTTGGTACAATTTCTCGTAGTTCAGGCATCGCTTGCTTCGTTCAGTGCGGTGTCGTAAAAACCTCCCGTTGTCCGACCACAGTTGGCTCGAATGTCAGCGTTTCCAGAATTCGATGCCGATTCGTTGTCCGTGCTTGCTCTGGCGTTCCGCGTACGCTCGAAGGCTATCAGCTATCACGCTCCAGAGTGGAAAATCTCTCGCGAAGTCGAAACCGAGTTCGAACGGCTTAACGTTGATGCCAGTGGATACCATGGAGAACTTCGGCTTTCCGTCTGGGCCGATAGTCTCGTGTGGTTCCGTCTGTGTCGCGGCCGCGCGAAAGACGGCTGGGATTTCATGCTTGCATTCCATGGCGACCGTACCGATTTGAATGCTGAAAACATCGTTGAGCAATATATTTCCTCGATGACTTCTCACACGGACACATTGCTGGAAGCTTGGCAAGGCGTCAATCCTGTTGTTGAACGCCACGAGTCCAGCGCGTAGTGTTCGGACAACATCTGTGTGTCGTTTTGAGTCAAGGGGGCGTAATTTCTGTCGTGGAAAGAAGTTTTCGTTTCTACGGATGGATCGTCCGTCTGTGCTGCGACTAATTCTGCGGAGATTCGCGTTCGTCCGTCTGTGTGGCCGGCTTGCTGCCGGGCGTTTCAGTACGAAGTCTCGCTCAGTCTTTGACAATGACCGGCTGCTTCAAACAGCAGTTCGTGTTTCGACGGCGTGTCCGCTATCCTGCCGGTTTTGCCCCGAATAGTTGTCTTGTTTGGCTGAATCAGCATGCCACTGCGTACCTGCATATTTGATCTTGGAAATGTTCTCGTCTTCTTTTCTCACGACCGCATGGTGCAGAATATCAGTGGGGTGAGTGGCGTTTCGGACGACGTCGTGCGGGCGTTTCTGTTTGAACGCGGGTTTCAGGAAGCCATTGAGACTGGCAAAGTCACTGAGGAACAGTTTCATGCGGAGTATCAGGCACACTCCGGGGCTGTTGTTTCCATCGACGAGATCCGGGAAGCGGTTGGAGACATCTTTGAATTGAATTCAGAGATGATTCCCTTGCTGGAAGAGCTGCGGAGTCTCGACGTGCGACTCGTCCTGCTGTCCAACACCTGTGTGACGCACATTGAATACGTCAAACGCAAGTGGAACTTTCTGGAACTGTTTGATGCGATCACGACGTCGTGGGAAGTGGGTGCGTTGAAGCCCGATCCGCTTATCTATGAATCCGCAATCAGGCAGGCAAATTGCCCGGCGGCGGATTGCTTCTTCACGGACGATATCGAAGACTATGTCAACCAGGCTCAGACGATGGGGATCCAGGCGCACGTGTTTCAGAATGCTGAGACAACCCGATCTGTTCTTCAGGATCTGGGCATCCCGCTGTCAAACCGCTGATCCCGTCTTCCACGAAACTGCCGACCGCTATGCTACGATTGACTTCCAGACGACTCCGCGTCGTCCCGTTGTTTCTCCTGTTGTCATGCAGTGTTCTGTTCAACCAGACGTTCGCGATGGCTCAGGATGATGCGAATCCCGATGCCGCGACAACAGACAACTCAGATGCGCCCGCTGACCCTTCGCCGGGAGCTCCCACGGTACCGGAGGGCATTCTGGACGGTGGAATCGGGTGGCTGAATACGTCCGCTCCGATTTCAATGAAGGATCTGCGAGGCAAAGTGGTGCTGTTTGACTTCTGGACGTACTGCTGCATCAACTGCATGCATGTGCTGCCTGATCTGAAGTTTCTGGAAGAGAAGTATCCCAACGAACTGGTCGTGATTGGGGTGCATTCCGCGAAGTTCGATAACGAAAAGGATTCCGAAGCGATTCGCAACGCGATCATGCGGTACAACATTGCTCATCCGGTCGTGAACGACAGCGAAATGCTGATCTGGCGAAAGTTTGGCGTGCGAGCCTGGCCTACTCTGGCGCTGGTGGACCCTCAGGGCCGGTATCTGGGATCTCAGGGAGGCGAAGGAAATCGCGAGCTGTTTGACAAGATCATTGGCAGTGTGATTGAGTATCACCGGTCGATTGGGACACTGAATGAAGAACCCATTCCATTCGATCTGGAAGCGAACAAGGCACAGCCGAGCGCTCTGCGCTACCCCGGAAAGATTCTTGCCGACGAGGATTCCGAACGGCTGTTCATCACCGATACGGCCCACAACCGGATCGTGGTGACGGATACCTCTGGTCAGGTCGTCGATTTGATCGGGACGGGGAGGATCGGATCCGACGACGGAAACTTCGATGTCGCGACATTCGATCATCCGCAGGGACTCTGCCTGGTTGGATCGGCGCTGTACGTTGCCGATACGGAGAACCATCTGATTCGCCTCGTCGACCTGGCAAGTCGCACGGTGACGACTCTGGCTGGCACGGGGCAGCAGGGGCGACCACGCACGCCACCAACGACACGCCTGGAAACGGCACTCAACAGTCCCTGGGCGTTGTGTCACATTGACGGAGTCCTCTACATTGCCATGGCGGGGCCTCATCAGATCTGGTCGCATGTAGTGGGCAGTGACACAGTCAAGGTTCATGCCGGAACAGCACGCGAGGACGTCACAAACGGACGGCTCGATGAGTCAGCGTTCGCTCAGCCGTCCGCATTGGCCGTGTCGGCAGATGCAAAGGCCTTCTACGTTGCGGACAGCGAAGGGTCTTCGATTCGGCGGGTGCCGGTGGCGGCTAACGGACTTGTCACCACAATTGCGGGGACGTCCGAACTTCCTCGGGGGCAATCGTTGTTTGCGTTTGGCGACGTCGACGGAGTTGGCGATGCGGCGAGGTTCCAGCATCCGATTGGAGCGGCCAGGCACGACGACGTGCTGTTTGTGGCCGACTCATACAATCACAAGATCCGAGCGATCGATTTGACCACTAACGAAGTCACAACCTGGCTGGGGGATGGCACTGCAGGTGATGAAGCATCGCTGGAGCGGCTCAACGAACCCGCAGGACTCAGCGTTGCAGGCGGCACTCTGTACATCGCTGACACGAACAGCCACCGAATCTGCACCATGGACATCGTTACCCGCGAAATGAACATCCTGAACATTCAGGGGCTGGAACCACCCACCGCGACTCAGCAGGCATCGCAGGGCGAATGACTGACTCACCGGCTTCTGAAAATCGGGGTGAGCGACCGAATCGTATCCCTGCGCGCGGCCGTCTGTTTGGAATCGACTACGGTACGGTTCGAGTGGGCGTGTCCGTGAGTGACCTCTTTCAGAAGCTGGCCAGTCCGCTGCACAACTACCAGCGTGTGAGTCGAAGGGCGGATGAACAGTTCTTTCGGCGGCAGTTCGCTGAATACGAGGTCGCGGGGATCGTTGTAGGGCTTCCACTTCACATGAATGGTGACGAAGGAGACAAGTCCCGCGAAGCGCGTTCATACGGGCGTTGGCTGCATCGAATCAGTGGCCTCCCTGTGACATTTCAGGACGAGCGCCTGTCGAGCGCTCAGGCGGATGTGCTTCTGCATTCGGCTGCACTCAATCAGACGCAACGCAAATCCAGAATCGACAAGCTGGCGGCTCAGATTATTCTGCAGACGTGGATGGACCGTCGAGCGGCCGCGTTGGAACAGACGAACGAGGCCTAACCCTGTTCAATCGGCGGTTCCGTGGCCACATCGTGCCACTTCATGGCGGCATGCAGCGGTTCGATGTGCAGGACGACCTTGCCGTCCTGAAAGATTCGAACGGTACCGGTTGATTCCGACACGGCCACGGCCACAGCATCAGTGGCTTTGGAGATTTCAGCAGCTGCCCAGTGCCGCGAACCCAGACCTTTTGACAGTGCCAACCCATCTGCAGAAGCCCTCAAGTGCCTTCCGAAGCCGTAGACGATGCCATCGGACGAGATGATGAAGGCTCCATCCACCTGAGCCAGTTCTTTGATGCTCTCCCTCACGCGGGGATTCCGGACGCTGCGTTCCTCTTTCGGATAGGCTCCGCCTCGGAACGGATCGTGGACCTGCTCTTGTGAAAGAGCCAGCACTTTGCGGTGATTTCCCACCACGAAGATCGTGCCAACAGATTTCCCTTCGCGACCCTCTCGACCAATATCGCAGGCCAGATCAACGACCTGCCGCAAAGTGTCCAGGGGCACCTGAGTTTCCAGGCGCTGCAGGTCCCGAGATGTCAGTTTGGCCAACTGTTCTGACAACTCGATCGAGCTAACGGTGTCGCAGCGGTCGTTGTCATAGGACGAATAGACGGCCACGATCGTATCGCCCGATTGCAGAATTTCGTCAGCGATCGCTTCCAGGAGTGCTTGAGACACCTGGGTACTGCGGGTCTGAGGCTCGTGCAGAAGCGGCACGAGATCGATTTCATCCTCGGTGACGGCTTCCTGTACCTCGGGATCTTCCGAAGCCACGACCAGCCGTGTTCCTCGAAGGTACTTGCGGACCGCCTTGAAGTCATAAGCATCGTCCGAAAGCAGGACGACAGCAGCCGCATCCGACAAATCTGCCAGTCTTTGGGCCGATTTGAGTAGGTTTGCGAACTTCTTACCGATCTTCCTGCGTTTCATGAAGCGGAGTGTACGAGACTCCCGAATGTGGTCAACAATCGTTGATCGCGCTTTCGTTGATTTGTTGCCGATAGTCGCTGTGGAGCACCCGGCAGTGATCCTTGCGCGGGCATCTACCGTGCTACACGACCGCCAGGTTGAACGATGGCCAAAGCGCTTCAGTCGTCCCTCTGGCTTCATTGCTTTTCTGACGAAACTCCCAATGATGAATCACCTGCGGCGAATCAGGTGCTGCGGACTTCAGTCGTACCTGCCTGGAACTGTTCATGGCTCTGATCGAACTACGCAATATCAGCAAGACCTACGACCTGGGGGAGGTGAAAGTCCATGCGCTGCTTGATACATCGCTGGATATCGAAACCGGCGAATACGTGGCCCTTCTGGGCCCATCCGGGTCGGGTAAGTCCACTCTGATGAACACGCTGGGATGTCTCGACCGGCCGTCGACTGGTAGCTACATCCTGGATGGTCAGGAGGTCGCCAATCTCTCTCGCAACGGCAGGGCTCACATTCGCAACACACACATCGGCTTCGTTTTCCAGAGTTTCAATCTGCTCCACCGCACCTCAGCCATGGAGAATGTGGAGCTCCCGCTGCTGTATGGGAAGTCGGTCCCGGCCCGCGAACGCCATCGCCGCTCGAAGGAGGCTCTTGAGCTGGTCGGACTGGGAGACCGTCTGGACCATCATCCCGGGCAGCTTTCCGGGGGTCAGCAGCAGCGTGTGGCCATCGCACGTTCACTCATCAATTCGCCGTCGATCCTGATGGGCGACGAACCCACAGGGAATCTGGACTCTCGGACGAGCCGGGAAGTCATCCAGCTGTTTCAGCGGCTAAACGATGAAAACGGCATAACCGTCATACTCGTTACACACGATCTGAACGTAGCGCGGAGTGCCAATCGGATTCTGGTGTTGAGTGATGGACGGATTATCACCGACACAACGTCCTACGACGAGGCATTTGAATCCCTACACTCAACTCAGGCCGAATGATCGAGGCGACTCCTGCAATGGGTGCCACGATTTCATGCATCAGAACGGACACAGAACGACGAACCGGTCGACACTTCCGACATGCGACTGTCCGTCCCAAACCTGTGCCTCAGAGTGTTGCTGTTGTTGACCACTGGCGTTTCGTCGGTGAGTGCTCAGTTGTGTGTGGATGAGCAGAAGCAGATTCGGTGGCATCGGTCTGAGGAAATCCTGCAGTTTCTGACGAATGCCGGCCCGCCTCCTGTCACGGTGGCGACGGAGGATCCTCAGACGCCCGATCGGTTTCTCTCGCTGGACGAGGCGATCCAGCTGGCTTTGCAGCATTCGGAGGTCGTGCGAGTGCTGACGGGAGTGTCCGCCACAGCGACCGGCAGCACAATTTACGACACGGCGATTGCAACGACGGCCATCGACCAGGCCGTCGGACGCTTCGACCCGGTGTTTTTCGCCAACAGCACGTATCGCGATGCAGAAACGCCGGTCGCCGGACCATCGCTGGCGAACCCGCTCATTGCCCAGATCTTTGGGACCCGCATCGCCACGAACCAGGCGGCCATTGGTACGAACAAGACGAATCGTCTGGGGGGCCAGGCCGCGTTTACGTTCAGTCACAACTGGATGAGAAACCACTACACCGACGGAAACCCGGCCTTCAATCCGTCTGAACGCCCGTCCATGGAACTGAGCTACACGCAACCGCTGCTTGCCGGAGGCGGCCGCGAAGCCAATGCCGCTCCCATCGTGATCGCACGACTGGAGCAGGATCGTTCGTACTTCCAGTACAAGAACAGTCTGCAGCGGCAGGTGAACAGTGTGATCGCGGGCTACTGGGCACTGGTGAACGCTCGAACGAATCTGTGGGCGAGGGAGCAGCAGTACAATCTTCTGAAGTTCGCATTGGAACGTGTTGAGGCACGAGTTATCCATGAGATTGATGCACTGGCCCAGGAAACACAGGCCCGCGTGGCGTTTGCCAACATCCGAGCCAACGTCATTGCGGCTCAGGCTGACGTCCTCCAAAGAGAAGCCGCGTTACGCAACGTCCTGGGGCTTCCGCCGGAAGATGGAGTCCGGCTTGTTCCGTCCACTCCGCCGACACGCGACGAACTCGAATTCGCGTGGCAGGAACTATTCGACACTGCCCAGTTTCGCCGTCCGGATCTCATCGAACTTAACCTGATACTGCAGGCAGACCTGCAGCGGCTGATTCAGTCACGAAACCTCGCCCGCCCAGGTCTGGATGCAACGGCGATCCACCGCTGGAACGGTCTGCGAGGCACCACTCTTGGAGGACAGCAAATCGCGTCATCCCCCGGACACAATACGGAATGGGCAATGGGCGTTACATTCTCGGTTCCTGTCGGAATGCGAACATCACGGGCTCAGCTGCGTTCGGCGGAATTGCTGATCTCTCGCGATCGAGCGAATATTCAACAGGGCCTGCATGCCACGCGACACGAAATTGCGACAAACGTGCGAAACCTGGACCTGGCGTTTCGCCAATATCAGGCATTTCAGGACACGCGGACAGCAGCCGTGGAGAACCTGCAGCTCCAGGTGAAATCCGTCGACATCGGTGTGGCCGAGTTTCTCGTCATCCTGCAGGCCATCTCCGATTGGGGCAATGCAGTTTCGTCAGAAGCCGCCGCACTCAGCAGCTACAACACGGAACTGGCCAACCTGGAGAATGCCACGGGGTCGATTCTCGAAACTCACAGCATCTTCTTCGTCGAAGAACGGTACGCGTCGATTGGGCCATTCGGACGCAAACATGAGAATCGCTGCTATCCACGCGATCTGCGAGCACTCCGCAACACGATTCGCTACGACGATTCCGGCGAAGCCGCCGAAGAGTCCTTTGATCTCCACGACTTCGAACCACTCAACTCTGACGACCCGGCTGAAGAACCGGATTGGGACGACGAAGAATCGAAATCAGAACCCCAGGAGCAACCGGCTGCCAGAGAAACATCGTCCCCGCGTCTGTTTCGAGCTCAAAGTCTACTGAGAATCTTCCGGTAGAAGTCGCAGAAGCTCTACCTGACTGCTGTTCGGGACGGTTGCCACCGGGGCCTGAATCGGTGGCCAGAAGGCACAAGAGACATCAGCGATTACGCAAAGCCTGCTCAATGTCCGCCAGCACCCATTTCTGATCGAAGTACCAGTCTCGCGCGCGGACAACCATCACTTTCCAGCCGAACGCTTTCAGAAGGTCCGGCCGCAGGAGTTCTCGTTCCAGCAGATCCGTCTGCATGTACCACTGAGATGTATCGACCAGGATTCCCAGTCGATAGGTGAGGTCGCCTTCGCGGCACACGGCCAGGTCGCAGCGAAAACTGGACTGCCCGACATTCTGCTTCACCTGCCAGCCGCTGTTCGTAAGCGTTTCTGTCAGTTGACGGACGACTTCGTCCTGCTCGTCATCCTCTGTCAGTGATCGGTCTGTGCGGCCGGAAAGAGATTTGAGAACGGCGGACACGGCATCCTGCTGGCCGAGTGATGCGGCTTCGGCATAGCGAAGGTAGTTCTTCAGACACGCGGCACCTTCGTTGTAGTCATTCGTGATGGCCGACGACTTCATGGACGACACGAGAGCCATGTGATGGCGGGCTCGTGAGAACGCCACGTTGAGTCTCTTTTCGCCGCCTGCCTGATTGATGGGCCCAAAGTTCATCAGAATCCTGCCTTCTGGATTCGGGCCGTAACAAACACTCATGACAATCACATCACGTTCGTCCCCCTGAACGTTCTCCAGGTTCTTCACCAGCAGGCCATTGAACTGGCCGTCGTCTTCGCGTTCCCGTTCGGCTTCCAGTTGCTCCGCAAAGTCCTGATCGTCGTCCGCCAGACGCTGCAAAGCGAATTCAATCTCTTCCTGCTGAGCTTCCGAGAACGCCACAATCCCGATACTGCGCTTGCGTGTGTCATTTAGGATTCCTCGAACCAGACACGCGATGTACTCCGCTTCCGATCGATTGCGGCGTTTGACATACGTCCCGTTTTGCATGAAATGGAAGCTGACCGAACGCATCGCGGCGAGCGGTGCATCCGTCAACCTCAGGAAGATCGATCGTCCACGAATCGAACTCATTCATGAAAAGGCGGTACGACGACTGGATCAGTTCCGCCGTCGGGCTCGTCTTTCCGGTCGAGGAATTCGCCATTTCATGGCTCTCGACTACAGCTATGAATCGGTCAACTATCATCCTCTGGGGGTAAGGATCTTCAAAGAGTTCATTCGGCCAGCGCAGACTCACCTTGATTCGATCGTTTCCACAGAACCACCCAGGGCATGGTACATGGTGGAACCGGACGATGATGACGATTCCGCGACAACTGTGACTGCAGAGAAGCAGTTCTTCAATCTGAAAGACAAGGCGGACGACAATCCGTTCAACTGGGAGTTCAATCTGTGCAACGTGACGCTGGCAAATCTGAAGTACCGCCGCATGTCGCTGGTCCGGGACTATGAATCGCTGGTCAACGACAACGCGGGCAACAAAGCGTTTGAAACGGCGTTCGCGGTGACTCCGCCCTTGCCGCCCGCCGATGCGCCGCCTCTGGAATTCAGCGAACGTTACCAGGTGGTGCCCTGCGATCCGACTCAAAGCCAGGCTGTGGGGAATGCCAGAGCAGGAGACAGCTACATCATTCAGGGGCCGCCAGGGACCGGGAAATCTCAGACGATTACGAATCTGATCGCGGACTTTGTCGTTCGTGGCAAGCGTGTGCTGTTTGTCTGCGAGAAACGAGCCGCAATTGACGTCGTCTTTCATCGACTCAAACAGCAACAACTGGACGATCTGTGTTGCCTGATTCACGATTCCCAGGCCGACAAGAAGCAGTTCGTCATGGACCTGAGAGCGACGAGTGAAACGTTTCAGGCAGAAAACGGCCAGCCTGTCGATCGGCATCGAGCGGAACGCGACAAATTGATGGATCGGATGCAGGAATGCATGAAGCCGCTAGAGCAGTTTGACCGAAGTATGCGAGCCACCGTCGATGGCACGGATGTATCTCTACGGTCTGTGCTGAATCAGTTGATTCGTGTGGCCAGTGATGCTCCGGACCTTGTCCCGTCGCAGTGGGAACGCATTCCCACGTGGGAAGACTGGCATCGTTCACAGCAGGATCTTCGAGAATTCGCGAGTCGTCTGCGACACGTTCAGGCTTCTGATGTGCTTGCGGAACATCCGCTGAGGTTATTGAGCCCTGAACTGGTTGATGCAGAGCGTCCAGTCGCGTTGGTCGAGCAGTGTCAGAAAGAAGCGTACACGCTGCTGAACAGGATAAGGGAACTGCTTCAGGAAGTCGGTTTACCGGAGCAGTTTCTTTCCAGTCTCAACCAGCTGGAACAGACACTTGCCTATGCGAAGGATGCTGAGCCACTGTCACACAACGATGGCTTGACGTTGCTGAATCCTCAAAGCGAACTGGCAAGAGAATACGAGAAACATCTTCGGAAGCTCGCGAAGATCGAAAAAGCGATTGCTCGAACTCAGAAGCAGACAGGGCACTGGAGGGAGAAACTCTCGTCTGAGGACACGCGCAACGCACTCGAACAGGCACTGCAATTCGAAGGCTCAATGTTCGCAATCGCACAGCCGTCATGGTGGCGTCTTCGGAAGGTACTCAACCGCGCGTACGATTTTTCTGTTCATGCGGTCAAACCATCCTGGGTGACGATCCTCAAACAGCTGGATGCGGAATACGAGGCCCGGGCGAAGCGATACGATGTCGTGTCCGACATCGCTGAAGGGTTTCAGATTCATGTCGATTTCGATGTCTTCCACCAACAGCTCGAAACTCTTCGAACTCGCATCGCCGATCTGCCGGAACCGCTGTCCGGGCTGCACGACGTTGTCGTTTCGCGTGATGACTCAGAAGAAGTGGTCCGAAATCTGTGCAGTATAGGAGACTTATTCTCGGATCTGACACGAGTGCTGGATCGATACCTGGGCGACTTTGAAGATCGCTCCGTCGATGAACTCCAACAGGAACTCAAACGCTTTGAAGCAGCTGTTGACGATCCTCCGGACTATCTGCATTGCCTCAAGCCGTTGCAGGCGATGCCGCGGAAGCTGTCGTCCGCACTTCGCACTCTTTCTCTGACATTGCAGCAACTGGAGGCGGCGTGTGCGGAACGTAGTTTGCGAGATGTGTGTCGGGAAAATCGCGAGCTCGAAACATTCGACGCTGAGTCTCGTCAGCGCCAACTGGAGCAACTCAGGGAGTTAAATGACAAATGGGCCACAACCGTCACAAAATCGAGCAACAGGTAGCAAAGGTATCTCAGAAGCTGCGGGTCCGTTTCAGATTCCGGAGAGATGAATTCGGCGGCGTAGCCAGGTGAGGGTGAGGTCTGGCCCCATGAGAAGTCAGCAAACAACCGACGCATATGTCCGAGTGTCACCGGCGTCTGCAACCACTTTGGTGCAAGAAGATCCTGCAGAAGATCTTTCGTCAGCTGAGTCAGTTTCTCCTGACGCAGCAGATCGAGTTCTGACAGTTGCAGACTGCCTTCGATGAGTGGTCGGATGATCTTCGATGCATCATCGGGATCATCGTGCCAGATGGCCAGTGCCTTTGCGCGTATGAACATTTCCGGATGAGTCACCTCGTCGGATTCCACATCGCCACTGGACAGGATCTCTTCTGCCTGACTCAGATATGCCACCGCACTGACTTCTTTCAGTCCGGTTTTCATCTTGATTAAGGCGCAAATGACATCGTCACGATTCTTTGAGACATCCAACGCCCGGCGATCACAATGCAGCTCGGTGTAGAGCCGAAATGAACGCCAGGTCCGATCGTGTGGCGCCTGAGTTGACTGATCGGCCTGCATCGCCGACAGCAGCTGGTCCACAATCAGGTAGGCGGAATCATCAGTAGTGTAGAGTTCGTAGTGAGCCAGTTCGTGAGCGATCAACGCGTTCAGTTCGGCTGGCGTCAGCAACTCCTGGACGTCGCCGTACAGAACGATCTGAACCTCATCCGGGAGCCACGCAAGCGACGCGTTGTATCCCTGCGAGCTTTCTGCCTGAAAGACGGTGACAGGGACCTGAATGTTCATCTGAGCTGCGATTGAGTCAACAGCGTTATACAACAAGGCATTGGCTTCGCGTTCGAGTCGATAGGTTGATCTCAGCAGCGCGAGCTTCACTGACTCCGTGTGCCGAGTTCTCACTCGATGAGATGCAAACCATTCTCAGGCGTCGGCATGTGAGGTGCGCAGATAATCGCGCAACTCCAGGTGATACTCCATCGGTGCCGGACTGGAAGGCGATTCATCCGGAACTGTCTGCTGATCCGTCATAAGCGAAGACTAACAGTCTCCCAATTCTCAAACCAGAATGCTGCAGCCATCTGTAAGAAACTCCGTGCCAACGCCGACAGAGCTGCAGTCGGCAGGTGGCGGTTGTTTGACGACCTTCCGGGGGCTCACTACATTCCATCAGCCGTGAACAGTGTCCAGCGAGACTTCCTGTTCACGGCTTTTTCAATGGATTCGCAGTCGTCGCCAGAAGGCAGGAAAATGGGACAGGCCAAACTAGCACTCGTCAGCGTCAGCAACAAACAGGGACTGGATACATTCGTACGGGGGCTTACGGAACTCGGGTTTGAGATCCTTTCGACCGGTGGGACTCGACGTTTCCTGGAAGAAGCCGGCATTCCTGTGATCGATGTCGCAAGCTACACCGAGTTCCCGGAAATGATGGATGGACGCGTCAAGACACTTCATCCTCGGGTGCACGGAGGAATCCTGGGACGTCCAACGCTGGAGTCCGATGCAGCAGCGATGTCGGAACACGGAATCATCCCGATCCAGCTGGTAGTCGTGAATCTGTATCCATTCGAAGAAACCGTCGCGCGGCCGGATGTCACCATCCCCGAAGCAATTGAGCAGATCGACATTGGCGGGCCATCGATGGTGCGGTCCGCTGCCAAGAATCACGCTCATGTCGGGATCGTCACCTGCCCGTCTCAGTACGACGACATCCTTAACAGTCTGAAAACTGACACCTTCGACGAGTCCTTTCGACGAAAGCTGGCTGCTGCCGCGTTTGAAGCCACCGCTTCGTACGACCGGGCAATTGCCAACTACATGGCTGGCATCACAGCGGACGACAGTGACGACACACCGTGGCCCGCCACACTGGCACCGACGTTTCGACTGGAAGCGTCACTGCGGTACGGTGAGAACCCTCATCAGAGGGCAGCGTTCTATGTGGAATCCAGTCCTGCCCGAACGTCGCTGGCCTGCGCGAAACAACTCAACGGCAAAGAACTGTCTTACAACAACCTGATGGATCTCGACGCGGCTCGGTCGATCGTTGCTGACTTTGAACAACCCGCTTCGTGCGTCATCAAACATGCCAATCCGTGCGGATGTGCGGTGGCGAATGATCTGGCAACTGCCTTCAGCCACGCTTATGACGGAGATCCGGTAAGTGCCTTCGGATCGATCATTGGATTTAACAGGACCGTCGACGCAGCCACCGCAGAGAAGATGAGCGAACCGGGGCGATTCATTGAAGCCGTGATTGCTCCCGGTTACGACGACGACGCACTTGAGATCCTCACCACAAAGCCAAAGTGGAAAAAGAACGTGCGGCTCATGCAGGTTGAATTCTCGGACGAAGGTCGAGGCGAACTGGACTATCGGCGCGTCACTGGCGGCATGCTGGTTCAGGATCGCGATGACGCTCATCAATGCGATGCTGACTGGACCATCCCGACCACACGCCAGCCAACGGAACGGGAAGGTGCCGATCTGCAGTTTGCATGGTCGGTCTGTCGGCATGTGAAGTCGAATGCGATTGTATTCGCCAAAGGCGGAATGCTGTTGGGAGCCGGAGCCGGCCAGATGAGTCGCCTGGACAGCTCCTTCATTGCCGCTATGAAAGCCGGTGATCGAGCCAGCGGCGGCGTGGTGGCCAGTGATGCCTTCTTCCCGTTCCGCGATGGTGTCGACGAAGCCGCCAAGGCCGGTATCCGAGCCGTCATTCAACCCGGTGGTTCGCGCAATGACGAAGAAGTCATCGCCGCCTGCAACGAACACGACATGGCCATGATCTTCACGGGGCGACGGCACTTCCGACATTAGAGCGAGCGGAGGTACTGGCCGATTGTCCGGGTGCCACGACCTCGCATGGCATGGCCATGCTCAGAAGAACGGGGACTCCTCGATGAGACGCCGATCAGGCGTTCAGTCCGTAAGCCGCCGAGACCTGATAGACAACAAACGCTGCGCCCCACGCCATCAAAGACATGTAGACAAGTTGCAGGATGGCCCAGTTCCACGAACCCGTTTCGCGCTTCGTCACTGCCTGCGTCGGCAGACACTGCATTGCCAGCACAAAAAAGACCAGCAGACTCAGACAGGTTGCTGTGGTGAAGACGGGACGGCCATTGTCATGAGTTTGATTGCGGAGAGTCTGCACAAGCGAGGTATCTCCTTCCTCCGCTTCTTCATCGGCTCCATAAACAATCGCCATCGTACTCACCACGACTTCGCGAGCGGCAAATGAGCTGATGACTCCCACGTTGATCTTCCAGTCAAAGCCCAGTGGATCAAAAATGGGGGCGACTGCCTTTCCCAGTCGTCCTGCAAATGAATTTGCCAGTTGCTGCCGAGCGACAATGCCGCCGACTTCTGCCTCGACAGCCTCAGTCTGATCTTCCGTCAGCTCAGTTGTCTCAGCACGCAAAGCAGCAACCTGTTCTGCTGCCGACCCCGTCAGATCGGCTTCGTCGAGTGTCGGATAGTGGGCCATTGCCCACAGAATGACCGAGAACATCACGATGGCGGAACCGGCATTCTGCAGGAACACTCTTGCCCGATCCCAGACAACCAGCAGAGCATTGCGCAGACCCGGTCGACGGAACGGAGGAAGCTCCAGAACAAGTGGTTGACTCTCCCCCTTCAGAATCGTCAGTCGAAGGACCCACGCCGCGAAGAGTGCTGCGAAAATTCCGAGAAGGTAAGCGCCTGTGAACACAACAGCAGCCATGGTCGGTGAGTCGGCAAACAGCAACGCGGCAACCATCGAATACACCGGCAGCCGAGCGGAGCAGGTCAGCAGGGGCAGAATGAGAATCGTCACGAGACGATCACGACGACTGTCGATTGTTCGAGCCGCCATAATTCCCGGAATGGCACAGGCGTGAGCCGACAGCATGGGTACGAATGCCTTGCCAGGCAGCCCCACAAACCGCATGAATCGTTCCATGACAAACGCTGCGCGTGCCATGTAGCCGCTGTCTTCCAGGAGTGTGATCGCGAAGAACAGAATGCAAATCTGAGGCAGAAAGATGACGACTCCGCCGATGCCGGCGACCATCCCGTCGACAACAAGGCTTCGCACATCATCCACCTGCAACGTCGCGACTAAAATGGAAACGGCAATCGCGATGGCCCCGGACATCCGGCTCCATTCTACCTCGGCAAGTCTGTAGCCCAGTGCAAAGACCAACATCGAAAGTGGCGCAATCACCGCAAACCAGACGGCACGGTTCACGGGGCTCTCAGGAAACAGGTTCCCGATGAACTCTCCTATCCGGCCGAATCCCGCATCGACAAGATCCATTGGAATCCCGGCCAGTGAAAAGATCAGAAAAAAGACTCCCAGCATCAACGTCAGGAAGACAGCCGGTCCGGCAATGCGATGGGTGAGGATTCGATCGATGGTCGATATTCGATCGTCGGTTGCCTCGCCGCTGATCGCTGTGCCTGCGGTTTGTTCCGCCCAGTCATACCTGGCGGCGAAAGTGCAGCCAGTGCAGTCGGCGACACAGGAATCAAACTCCGCCGCCATGATCGGCAGGGATGGATTGACGGACTCCAGCAACGCCGCCCCTAATTCATCAATTCCTTCGCCCGTCTTCGCACTCACCGCGATAACCGGACTCTGCAGTGCCTTGCCCAACTCTGCAGTGTCAACAGAGACACCACGACTTCGTGCGGCATCGGAAAGAGTCAGTACAATGACAGTTGGCAAATTCAGTTCCCGCACTTCACTCGCGAGGAACAGGTTCCGCTCAACGTTCGTCGCATCCATGACGACTGCAACAAGATCCGGTCGCCTTTCACCGCTGAGGAACTCTTCGACGACCGCTTCTTCCGGACTGACCGCATCCAGACTGTAGAGTCCCGGGAGGTCAATGAGTTCGATATCTCGTCCGGAGACCGACCAGGTTCCTTGCCGCAAATCGACAGTGATTCCCGGATAGTTGGCGGTCCGGGCGCGAAGTCCTGTCAGCAGATTGAACAAAGTGGTCTTGCCGGTATTCGGATTCCCAACAAGTGCCACGCGGATTTGTTTTCGCGGAAGCGATACAGCGCGTCCCGTGGAGTCATCATCGATGTTCATGTCAGGCTGTCCCTGCCTCAATGTTTGCCTCGGCAGACGACCCCACTGCGAAGTCTGTTTCGCCCACCTGGACGCATTCTGCCAGGTAGCGCGACACAGCGACCTTCGCTCCGACCACGCTGAGAATCATCGGGTCGCCAGCCTGCAATACGGTGATTGTGCGGCGGTCACAAATGCCCATTCGTTTCAATCGGACCTGCAGCTCAGGGTTGCCGGCCACACCCATGCAGCGATACGTACCCAATTGTGCACTGGCCAGAGATCTTGCGGTTGGATGTTTGTGAGGGCTGTTTTCGGTCATTGGATGACAGTTTGCGGCAGGTGAGTGAGAGTCGTGAATGCGGCGAAAGCCTCAGGAAGCAGCCAGCATTAAACTGAGTTGCGCGCCGACAAGATAACCTTCATAATCATGAATGCAGGGCTCAGTCACGCCTGGATTCCACATTGACGGCAAACAATCGATCTCCGCGTCGCAACACCAGCACATTTTCGCACCACGCAGCCGCGTAGAGGACTGGCCCCGATGCTCCCGGAGGACCACGTCGGCCAGTATCCCCTTCTGGCTCCGCCGTCTTTGGGGGCTCGGGGAGGCCGTCCCAGGTCGAGATATTCGGAGTCTCCGCGTTTCGATCCAGAATGCTGACCTTACCGTCGCGACCGAAGAAGAAGACCTGTTGTCCGACGGTGATCGGTGTGGCCCAGATACTACCTTTCAGCCGTTTCGCGAAGATCTCTTCACCGGTGTCGGCCTTCAGGCCATACAAAACTCCGGCACGGTTGACGAAGAACGCCATGTCGTCATACACAATGGGTGAGCCAAAGGAACTTGTCGCACGTTCGGCGTGCCAGGCAAAAGCAGCAGACCAGGTTCCGTCGTCTCCTCTGCTGATCTGGACGACACCATTGGATTCCGGAGCACGTGTTCCGCCGGATGATCCTCGACCCGCACTTGCTCCAATCAGAAACCGACCGCCACCAAGCGGCATGGGAGTTGGAGTGGTGTTTCCACTGATCTCGTCAAACGACCAAAGTCGCTCGCCAGTTTCCGGATCGACGCCAACAATCATGCCGGAAGCACTGAGTACAAGATGCTGGCCACCTTCCACCGACACAAGTCGTGGACTGGACCAACTCGTCGCCCCAGGTCCAGCTGACTTCCACTCCTCGTCACCGGATGCCTTGCTGAGACACACCACGTAGGGCTCTTCCGCCCGCTCCATCCACACAAAGACGGAGTCGGTGTCCTGCTCAAGCGAAGCGGAAAGGCCGTGCCGTGCTTCCACACCACCGTAACTTTCAACCAGGTTCCGTTCCCATCGGACAGCTCCATCATGAGCAAGGGCAATAATGTTGCCGCCTTCAAACAGACAGATAACACCTTCAGCATCCGCCACCGGTGACGGAGCCGCACGACTCACGTAAGAGTTGTTTTCGCGAGGTGATGCATTGGCCACTGTCTGCTGCCACAGTTCAGCACCATCCGATAGCTGATATGCTGTGACGTGGTATTGGTCTTTACTGTCACCTTCCACCGTCGTGAGGTAGATCCTGTCTTCCCAGACGATTGGAGAAGACTGTCCGTATCCTTGAAGTTCCGCTTCCCATTGGATGTCACCAAGCTCGAAGGCTTCCTGCCGTTCGCGAACGATGCTGCCTCCGTTCTGGAACGCCGGCCACGATTCGTCGGCCGAAGCCACGGACATCAGACAAAGTGCCAAAACGGTGAATGAGTATTTCATGTCGTCTTCTCGGTGAGCGAATCGCAGTTGGGTGGAAGCCATTTCCAGCACTGTGACAGATTGGGTATCCTAAGTGCAACAAGCCCCTGCCTCGTTGTGAAGCGGAGGCTCAAATGAAATGCATTGACAGCGAGGTGTTACGTTCCCGGCCGAACGGCGATGACCTCGACCTCATCGAACTTGCCGATGGACATGTTTGCTCCACCAACCGTAATCAGGTGTTCTTCGTCCAGTGGCAGCAACCGATGGAAGAATCGAGGAGTAACCTCTGACGAGACAATGTCCCACGACTTTCCATCCTCGGACAGCTGCTGCAGTAGTCCCTGGACTGTCGTCACGTAGAGTGAACCACCAGTCGCAAATGCCGACGCTCCAAAACCTGCCATCGCCCCCGACGACATTCCACCACGACCAGGCTTATCGTCGTCCTTAGCTTCTTTGTCCGACTGGACGAGAAGGCTGGGGCCATCTGCCCAGGTGTCTGCGGCCGGGGCATAAATGCTCACTGCCGTTGTCGGACCGTCATCCTCTGTCATGCCACCAACAACGTAGAGCTTGTCATTGTGAGCTGCCAGCGCGACCGCTCGACGGCGAAACGGAGGTGCCGCGATCGGCTCCCATTTCAGCTCGTCCCTGCTCAGGTCCATTTTCCACGCGGTAGAATGCCATTGTGAGTCCCCGTCTGCCATCTGCCATCCGCCCGCAACATACAGGGTGTTTCCGACGACGGCGGCATCGTGAGACGAACGACATTCCGGCAGTGGTGGCAGATCTGTCCATGTTCCGGCTTCCGGATCGAACCGAGCCACACAGTTCTGTGACTGAAGGTTGTGATCTTCTCCTTCGGCATTCATGGCCGTCAAGCCACCGACTCGGTAGAGCGCCTTTCCATCTGTCACCAGAGCCAGGCCCTGCAGATGAGGACCATCAATGACGGTCGACCACTTACCGGTCTTGAGGTCCAGTCGAGTCAACTCATTTGACTGCTCCTGCTTTGAGTACGAGTGAGCCGAACCTGTATGCCCGCCGTAAAGATACATAGCGTCCTGAAGGATGGCCGCTCCGAAACTCGTTACCGGCTGAGGAAGATTCTCCAGCGCCACTGCGGAAACTGCTGCTGAAACGTCCAGTGCAATCGTGCAGTAGTAGCGTGTTTCAGGGTATGCCTTGCCCTTGTACTCACCGGCTTTCGCTTCCACGTGTCGTGCTCGAACTGAATAGACACCGCTACCGGCAGTAGCAAACGTGACCTGCCCATTCGCATCAGTGGTCGCTTCCACGTCATCTGATTCAGGCCGTGCAACGATTACCTGAGCACCCTCCACCGGCTGCTCATTGAAGCAGACGGTCAGCGAAACCTTATCTCCAGCGAGGGACGGCACAATGTCCAATGCAATATCATCCCTGCAGTCCGTCTGCTGCCATACAGTTGATCCGGCTTCCGGTCCTGCTTTGGCGTAGTATTCGAGCCGAAACACTTTGTCGCCACGATCCATCACTCCCAGATCGTGAGTGGCCAGAAATAGAGTGTCTTCCACTTCGTTAGCACGAACGAAGACGGCTTCATCTGTTGTCTCAACCTTCAGCGGTACGGCCTTTTGATCGCCTTTCACCATCGAGATCGCCATTCCTTTCACAAACGAAAGGTACTCAGGGCTATCATCACTCGCATCTTCACCAAAGCGGACACTGATGACGGGGTTTCCTGCTTCTCCAGCAGGCACAAGCCAGATGAAGTGGGCCAGAACATTCGACGGAAGCAAACACAACAGGAATGCAGTCATGCTGACTCGATAGGCGGACATAGGACTGATCTCTCTTGAGAAACTGGCGGAAGGTGTTTTGTAAGTTGAACTCACTATTCGGACGTGAGCTCGAACGTGAGTGACTGATCGGAACCGTTTGGTTCGATGTTGGCAGTCAACTGTGAATTCTGGTTGTAGCGGGGCGGAACGTACACGGGCTTGAAACCGGAATCCTCTCCGGCTCGGGCAGCATCGAACTGCTCCAGCTCCATTGTAGGCGGGAAGATCTCGACGCGCACTTCTCCGGCAAGCGGGCCATTTTCCTCGTTGAAACTGAAGGCTCCATCGGAGATCGACGCTCTTGCCTTCACCACCCCGCTTCCCTGATCAGAAGCCAGTCGAATGCTCCCGGCCGGGAGCGGCTTTCCGTCAAATGTTACTGTTCCTGACACGGCCACACGCTGACCACGCGGATCTTCAACACCGCCGCACCCCGTTGCGACGCTGAAAAGCATCAAGAGGCAGACGAATCTGTTCATGTTCATTGGATGCATCTTCCGAGTTTCCGAAGTTTCATTGTCTTCGGCGGTATTCGACCTAGAACTCTCCGATGACTTTTCCATCAGCACGAGCAGCCATATTGTCCAACAGGTCGGCGTCAACACTTTCACTCATGAAATGCACGGAACCGTCTGCCAGAAGAAACTGAGCTCCTCCCGGGTGATCGCTGCGCCACGTTGTCAGGTTGGCTGCGAGATTCACATTGAAGTCGCCAGCAGTCGTACCCAGAGAAACTCCCGGGTAGGCCGGAGCCCAGCGAGCCAGACCCCAGCGGACTTCTCCATTGCGTGCTGCACAGGACGTGGCATTCCAGAGATAGTCCTCCAATTGATAGTTGAACTCGCCGGCCATAATGGTGTTTGATGTGCCGTCCGTGACGTCTCGCAGCTTCACGCAGTTGACCTGGCCAATTAAGCCCTCATAGCCCGAGAACATGCCATCGGCACCATCGCCGCCGTAGAACGCGGAGCTCCCATCGTGACTGCCTATGGACACACCGTAGCTGCCGATCGCCCCCGGTTCGTTGCACGTTGAATCGGGTACATTTCGAGTAACAACCATCGACGGACACACATACACACTCACCGGCGTGTTGATCGCATCCATGTTGGCGGTGTAGTACTCGCTGAAGTCATACAGGTTCTGGAGATTGGACCCTTCGAGGTACGGCAGAATGGCAACGAACGGCCCGTAGAGCTGACTGTTGACGCCCATTGGAAGACAGCTGTAAACGTCGTGGTAGTTGTGCAATCCCAGGCCGATCTGTTTGAGGTTGTTGCGGCACTGAGTGCGACGAGCGGCCGCGCGGGCTTGCTGCACAGCGGGCAACAGCAATGAGATCAGGATGGCAATAATGGCGATGACGACGAGCAGCTCAATGAGCGTAAAACCTCGTCTGGTGGAACGTGACGGCAGGAACTTCATCTTGGCGACTCCAGCTGGGTACCAACAAAACGAATGACTTCACACTGCCCCATGCAGAGTGAACATTCCCGTTGTTCGTGGCTGGCTGTCACTCAAGAAGTGAGCTGGCTTGCTGCGTTAAACAGGCGGCCTTAATGGATACTGAGACTCAGTCGCGGAATGGTAGGCAGTAGAGACCCGCGTGTCAACGGCTTTCGGTCTTGATTCCTAACAGCAATAGAGGTCACCTGATGCACAATCGAGGACCGGCAAAATGCATTTCAGGCTGACAGATTTGCCAGTAAACCGGCGGGGCCTGTTAATCAGACCAACACGAATCAGGTTCCATTGCACTGAGGCTCAATCAACGTGTTCCGGTGAGCGTTATGCCGCTGGCAGGTGTGCCTTGAGGATGTCAAGCAACAAGTGAATATGATCGTGCATCGTCGTATATTGACGCGCATGAAACCTCCTGAACACGCGTTTTACACCTTATTGCTCGCAGTAGTGCCCAGCTTGGCCGTGGCTGGCACAGCTCCGGCGAAGCAACCAAACATCGTGTTCATCATGGCGGATGACATGGGGTGGGCACAGCCGGGTTTCAATGGAGGAAGGGCGGATCTGACGCCAAACATGGATGCTTTGGCAGCCAGCGGCATGAGGCTCAATGAGTTTTACACACACAGTGTCTGCGCCCCGACACGCGCTGCTTTTCTTACTGGCCGATACGCGTTCCGATCATGGAGCGACTGGAGGTCCGAGGATTTTGGCAAGCCGAGTTACCTCGCCAGACTTGGCCTTGATCTTGCGCTCACGAAGAAAGGGGAACCGACCCGCCGGATCCATGCGTTGGAAACCGAAGAACGTACAATCGCCGAGGCACTGCACGATTCGGGCTATTTCACGTCAATCATTGGTAAATGGCACCTCGGCGAATGGCTGCCCGAACACCTGCCTATGGGCCAGGGATTCGAGCATCAGTATGGCCACTACGCATGGGGAATTGACTACTACACTCGCACCATTGCCCATAACGCTCCGGCACGCTTCGCTGTCTACGACTGGCACAGAAATCAGAAACCGATCTTTGAGGAAGGCTACACCACTGACCTGATTGCCGCCGAAGCCGAACGCGTGATTCGCTCACGCAAAGACGATGACCGGCCGTTCTTCATTTACGTCGCATTCAACGCCGTCCACGGACCGCTCAATCCGCCACCCGGTTTTGAAGGAGATGAGCACAGTCCACTCGCAATCCGCGACGCCATGCTGAAGCGGCTCGATCACGCTGTCGGGCAGATCATTGACGCGATCGATGGCAATGGCTTTCGCGAAAACACGTTGGTTGTCTTCACAAACGATAATGGGCCCGTTCTGGAGCAAATGAGCAGGCCGTATCGAGGCACAAAGAATACGACATATGAAGGCGGTGTTCGTCAACCGGCAATCCTTCGCTGGCCAGGACACGTCGCCCCAGGAACGTCTCAGGACGGCCTGATGTTCGTCGCGGACTTTTTTCCGACATTCATCACACTGGCCGGAGGAGAACACATCCAGGAACTGGCCATCGACGGCATCGATATGACGAGGATGCTCTTCGAAGGCGAAGAAAGCCCGCGCACAGAGATCGTTTTTGACGTCTCAGGCAGCGTTCGCCTGCCGACCATTCGCAGTGGCGAATTCAAGCTGATGGGCGACGTACTTTACAACATCGCAGACGATCCATCTGAGCAGTCCGACATTGCGCAGCAGCACGTGGGACTCGTGAAACGGTTGAAGTCTCGGCTGCAGACACTTGGAGAACAACGCCCGCCGCTTGGTACGAAGCCACTCCTGATGGAACCACCGCAACCGTATGTCTACGGATTGCAGGAACAACACGACATTCCGGACTGGCTGATTGACACGGTGGATGCGGTGCGAGCAACACAGCCACGTGAATGGGCTCCAGGAGAAACACCATGGCCGAAAGCGCCCACAGGAGCGAATGCCAGCAGGATGGATGGACTCAAAGATGAGTCTGCGAATTGACGAAGATTACGCCGGCCTTCACATTCACGTGAATGCTCCGCGCCGAAGACTCACTCAGTCGCTATCCGAGGCTGCGAATGAATGCTTTTGCCATTCGGCTGGTCTCTTTCCTACTCAGCACGCCGTCCTTGTCTCTGTCAAAGCGGAGACAGTGTTTGACGAAAGCTTTCACCTGCGGGTCTTCCTGTGGATCTTCTTTGGAGACGGCAGGGCGCACACGAACGGAGGAGCGCTGGCTGGCAGGCGTTCTTCGCTGCTCAAGCTCCGCGAAGACTGCGATTCCGATGGCTGCTAACTCATCGGGGTCCAACAGTTCGTCATCGTTTCTGTCGAATCTCCTCGCCGCACGTGCAAATCGTCCCGGTGTCATGCGGGATGAACGCTGATTGTTCGTGACACGACCATTGGACACGCCGCTCTGAAAAGAGAATGTCTGGATACCCCGAAGTTGTCTGTTCGCGCTGGAAACACCAAGACGCACGCCGGTACGCCCCGGCGACACCAGCCCGCCAACCTGCAGTGACGCGCCTGTGACAATGCCTCCCTGACGTGATACGCCCACGCTGATCTGTGCGAAACACGAACTCCCACTCCAGATCGTCGCAACGCCTGCCAGTCCAATCAGAAATCCACGCATGATTTGTCCTGTGAATTCGTAACGATAGTTCTGCTCAGAATATCCTGCGTCTATTGTACTCGTGCGGATTCTCCGGCAAGCCACGGACTCCCAAATTCAACGGAATCCCAGGACAAACAGCTCCGACCGTTGACCTATTTTGAGAGCAACTGCGTCGCAGTTGCTGAGACCGGTTTCAGGTGAGAGTCCATCCAGCCGTAGATCAGCTGCCGGGACTCGTGCGCAACAGAATGCCCGCGACCATGCACGAAGAAGGCAAAGTTCTGTGGAGCTTTTTCCAGTTCGTAGATGTCCATGATCTTCAGATTCATGAGTACACGTTGCCGCTGGGTGAGCGGATTCCCATCGTTCAATCCGGAAACATCCATGAAGGCTCTTGGAGCAATCAATGCTATCACTTCGTGAAAGTCGATTGGCGGTAGTTTGCCTTGTAGAAGACCCGGTCGAATATGCTTGAAATAGACGTACCAATGGTTCCGAGCCCACGCTTCGATGCGTGGATTGTGACGGAAGAATGCTCCTCCGCAATTGCATGCGGATGCTTTGATTCGCTCATCATAGGCCGCCAGAAAGAATGTTCCGTGTCCGCCGAGCGAATGACCTAAGGCACCAATGTTGTCGGCATCGACTTCAGGCAAAGACTGGAGGACGTCGACAGCGATCGAATGCTCAAAAGTGAACTTTCCAACGGCAGTCCAATCCGGGTGCTTTTTATAGAAAGCGGCCGTCTCGTATGGGCCCTGATCCGGAATGCGGTGACCCGAAACGAAATGCTCTGGCGCAATAACAACGTAGCCTCGTCGGCACAGGTGGTCGAGGTAGGCTTTGTCCGGATTATCGATAAGTCCCGCCACGCGCTGCTTCCCGTGAACGTAGGTCCCATGAAGCGCCACGATTGCGGGAGCCCGTTCGGACAGGTTCAGCGGGATGCCAAGATAGGCGTGAGTCCGTTCATCTTCCTCGACCGCGTAGCTAACCAGCTTCCGTGTGTAGGCATTGTCGACGATGACTGTTTCGTGGACCTGGAGATCGAGGCTCGGTCGTGCCGGCTTGAACTCATCACGCAGGAGATCCAGATATCTCTGTTTCAGCATAGCGCGGCGATTTTGCCAGTCTTCGCGGGTCATGATTCCCTCCGTCAGATCGTCCCACGACGATTCGATCGGAGGGGGGGCTGAGACTCGTCGTTCCGAAGTCTGCCCGTACGTGAGCGTGACTGCGTCGAGTGTGAAAAGAAGCAACACGATCAATCGCACCGATGTTCTCCGGATTTGGGATAGGGAATTGCAGGGTTCTACTGGCTGACTCCAGCGTATTACGCTGAGTTGTGGCCGCGACGGAGGCGAAAGAGTCTGTGAAACAGGCAATCCCACGAGCCAGAACGTCCACAAAAAAGTAGAATGCTG
>Ga0180430_10001133_pt1 | contig 26911 bp, 10 predicted proteins | sample SS_ome_9_FD_132999 | JGI IMG/M metagenome (GOLD analysis project Ga0180430, IMG submission 132999) | Hypersaline lake sediment archaeal communities from the Salton Sea, California, USA - SS_1_S_2 metaG | ecosystem: Environmental > Aquatic > Non-marine Saline and Alkaline > Hypersaline >... | reverse complement strand
GCCAGCTGGCAGAATGGCATCCCACCTACGAACGTCGTGACAAAGGCGTGCTCTATCCACTCAACATCGTGCAAGCGATCTGGTGGGCGAACCTGTCCACCGATTCAATAATGCATCCTCTCTTCGAGAAGGAAGCCAAGGCAGCGTGGGAGAAAATAGAGGCAGAGTTAACCGACGACAACGAGGACGATCATCCGGAGATAAATACCCCCGCTGAAATAGAACTTGGCCTGAAAGCCCTGGCTGAGACGCTTGTCGGCAATCAGAGATTCGATCAAATTCATCCGGTCTTGCTAAAAGGCGGCAAGGCCTGGCATCTGGACGAGTCCGGCAAGGTGGCGGTGCTCAAAGACTCTGTTCACACCAGTATCGATTTCTCAATCAATCACAATGTCGCGCCGGCCCGACAGGCCCTTGGCAATGGTGGCTGTCAGGATTGCCACCATGAGGGCGAGACGTTCTTCAAAGGCAAGAGGACTGTCGATCTGTACGACGAACTCGGTAATCCGGTTCTGGTGAGCAACGGTCGATTCTTTGGCTGCAATCCCTGGATATTCGCCGTCAACTCCTTCCATCAGAAAGTGCTTAGCCCGGTTGTCAGTTTCGGGATTATCCTGGTCATCTTCCTGGTTACAGCGCACTACCATCGCTACGGTCCCAAGCGCGTACCGTTCGTGCCCAACTCCGGGGAAGTGCCCCGATTCTCCATTCCTGAACGAGCGATCCACAACTTCCGGCTGATATCCTTCGCACTCCTGGCTTTCACCGGCCTGATTCTGGCTTTCAACTGGGTCAACTGGCAAGAGCTTTTCTTCAGCTCACCTCGCCAGATGCTCTGGGTGCATATCATATCCGGGTTGGTGTTTATCGTCACTTCCGCGGCAGGTATGGCGGCCTGGTTTGAGGACGCACTCTTCGCCTCCTACGATATCGAGTGGGTGAGGCGAATAGGTGGCTATTTGGGCTACAAGGGAGAAGTGCTTTCCGGGCGATTCAATGCGGGTCAGAAGATGTTCTACTGGTATACGGCGATATTCGGGGCCGTCATTTCCGTGACAGGGTTGATACTCACCTTCAAGTCGGTCTTCCCACTGTCGGTGATATGTATTACATCGACCGTCCACAACCTTACCGCCTTTGTTCTCATAGCCGGTGTCTTGTCGCACGCCTATCTTGGTACCGTGGCCAACCCGGGCACCTGGAGAGTACTCGTCGATGGTTTCGTGACCCGCGAGTGGGCGCATCATCATCATCCGCTCTGGTTAAGAAAGCTGATCGATGAAGGTCATGTCGAGAGTGATGACTCTGCTAGCGATTCGTCTGATGCGGACAAGGACCAACCTGAAAGCCCGAGTGAACGGAAAGGGGAGGATCAGGAGTAAGTCTATCTCGCATTCAATGCGAAGCTAACAAACTCACATTTCGGGGGGGCCGTAAGCTCAATTGAGGCCGCATTCCTGCCGATATAACTCAGAGCAGCAACGACTGTGCTCCGTATGAATTGGTTGGACACTCGGGAGGAATTCCCGGCCAAAGGATTGGGCATTCTTTTGTACACATGCCATCTCTATCGTGCTCTTGACCGCATGGCTTCGCCGTGGGGAAAACCCCAATGACGCGGGACGATGATATGCATACATGCGCCGAAACGGGCAAGCAGCAGCCGCAATGGAGATCAAAAAGTCAATGGTTGAGTTGGACCGGCAGTATCGGTCTCACTCTGGCAGGATGCGGTGCGCTGACTTTTCACAGTCCCGTGGCGATCGTTGATCTGTGGGCTGTCGGTGCGGCGTTGTCGCTCGTTGCCGGTATTTGGTGGCGAGTCCCCGGTGTCGTAGGGGCGATCCTTGGTTGCGGAGTTGTGGTAGCTTTGCAGACCTCATTCGCGATCGAGACCCTGATCGACACACTGACCGTCGCAACAGCGCTTCTCGTGACCAGAGCAGCAATATCGCGACTCGGAGTATCGTCCGATATGCCGCGCAATCTGGCATCGCTGGCCTCGTTCCTGGCCGTATGGATTGCTACGCCGGCAATACTTGCAGCTGTGGTTGTGACCATGCTCACGTTTGTCAGAGATCTACACGGATCGACTCCCTCCGAAACTCTTCTGCTCGGACTGTGGCTTGGGATCGTCGGTACGTTCCTGGCTGTGGGACTTCCCTTGTTGTGCTTCGTCGGGCCGTATATGGCCGAGAGAGGCATATTGATCGGTCAGGTTGCCACACGCGAGAAAGCCTCCACCGAGGGTTCGCTCACTCACAAGACTAAGGCTGCAATCGGCTTGGGATCTGTCGTCATCTTCGTGGTCATGGCCAGCCTGATCACCATACATTCCAATGCGGTTCTGTTCTGCGCCCTTCTTACGTTGGCGTCCCTCACACTTGGGTTCCGCTTCGCAGTCATTTCGACCGCGGTGCTGATTATCACCGGCCTGCTTGGCAGCGGAATCAGCGCCGATCCGGCTCAAACCCTGCCCTGGGTAGAGCGGCTTGATCTGTTGATAGCCGGATTGCTCGTGATTGGCGCCGGACGACTGGCAGACGACCACCGGGCCGAAAACGGTCGGCGAAACGCTGCCGAGAATGAGGCTCGAAGAAACGAGCAATTCGTCAGGACGGTGTTCGATCACTCGCCGGTAGGAATCTCCGTCCGAGATCGCTTCGGCAAGCTGTTGCTTCACAATCGAGCCTGGAAAAGCATTTGGAATGTATCCGAGGAGGATCTGCGCGACTACAAGGATCGCGAGCGGGAGAAACTGTCGTTTGATTATCGGGATAGTTACCTGGGCAAGTGGCAGCGCGGTGTCGAGAAAGTCTACAGCGAGGGCGGCGGCTTTTTCGTACCGGAGATCAAAATCGAATCCACTCGCAAAGGTGGTCGCATACGATGGATCAGTCAGTACTTCTCGGCAATCAAGGGAGCTGACGGACAGGTTGATCGAGTCACGATCCTTACCGTAGACATCACCGAACGTCGTATTGCCGAAGAAGCTCTCAGGCGGTCCGAAGAGCGGTTCCGTACTCTATGGCTCAATCTTCCGGTTCCGATGTTCCGCTCGACTCCGTCGGGGCAGATTCTTTCGGTCAATCCTGCCACCGTAGAGCTTTTCAGAGCCGAGAGTGAAGAGCAAATGCTCGCGACCCCTTCCAGGGAGTTCTATGACGATCCTGATTCACGACAGGAGTTCGTGTCTGAGCTGGAGGAATCGGGTTCGCTCGACAATACCATTTGCAGGATGAAGAGGTACGACGGAACCGTCTTCTGGGCAACTTCGACTGTGAGAGCCGAGCGCGACGCTGACGGCCAGATAGTCTGGTACGACGGAGTCATGAAGGATATCTCTGATTACATCGAGGCCGAGGCCGCCCTGCAGGCATCCGAGCAAAGGTATCGTACGCTGGTCGACAAAGCTCGAGTCGCAATTATCGAGGATGATAAGGACGGGCAGATTACGTATGCCAATCGTCGTTTCGCCAATCTCTTCGGTTACGACATTTCGGAGATAGAACCGCTCACGATATCGGACCTGATCCACCCTGACGACCGCGCCTTTGTCATGAGCCGTCATGCAGAACGCTACGACTCAGGAGAGTCTCTTTCGAGTTACGAGTTCAAAGGATTGACCAAGGATCGTCGAACGGTCTTTCTGGAGGTCCATGTGGATCCCCTGGTTCAGGACGGTCGGGTGGTAGGGTCACGCAGTTTCTTATGGGATGTGACCGACTCGAAAGAGGCGGAAGCGAGACTACAGGAAAGCGAACAGCGCTATCGATCTCTGTACGAAAGCGCCGGCGAAGGGATCCTGGTGATTCAAGAGGGTGCCATCGTCCTGGCCAATCCCAAGATTGAAGAGGTGTCTGGATATCGAGCAGAGACTCTGAAGGGACGATCGTTCCTGGAGTTCGTGCACCCTGAGGATCGCAATCGCGCCTCCGAATACTATCTCGAGAGATTGGGCGGCACCAAAGAACCCACCGGATCTGATCCGGTCAGGTATCTGCATGCCAGTGGGCAAGTTCGTTGGATCGATGCCAAGTCGCGAGTGATCGAATGGGATGGTTCACCGGCGATCCTGTCGTTCGTGGCTGATATAACCGAAAGCCGGGAAACCGTTCAAGCCCTGGCCGAGAGCGAAGAGAAGTTCCGTTTGCTTTCAGAGCAATCTCAGTTGGGTATCTTTATCGTGCAGGACGACATCGTCGTGTATGCCAACCAGGCGGCTTCGACGCTTTGCGGTGCTACTCGCGAGAGTCTAACGGGCCAGGACTTCAGATATGTGTACAGCCTGGTGCATCCTTCGGATGTTTCCCAGGCAATGGAACACCTACGATCCTCCAAGAACCCAGGTGCCCAGGAAAGAGGTGCGGTAACATTCCGTCTTCTGACAACGACCGGGGAATCGAGGTGGGTTGAACAGTATGTCAAACCGGTAGTCTATAGCGGCTATCGCGCTCGTTTCGTGACTTTCGTCGATGTCACCGAGCGAGTTGAGAGCGTCAAGCAGCTTAACCGCCTTTCGGCGGCCGTGCAGCAGTCGGCCAATATGATAAGTATCGTAGACCTGGATGGGACCGTCGACTATGTCAACCCAGAGTACTCTGCCGTCACCGGTTACTCGAGCGAGGAGCTGGTCGGGTATCCGTCGGAGTTGCTGGGCAACGCCTCCAAGGATCCCAACCTGCGAAACCAGATATGGCAGGCAGTGGGCACCGGTCGCACCTGGACCGGCACCGTCTTTAGCCGCCGCAAAGGCCAGGACATGTTCTGGCAGCGCGTTACGGTGTCTCCTATTGAAGACGACGCCGGTGATATCATAGGCTGTCTGACGGTGGGTGAAGACATGACCCGCGAAATCGTCACTCAGCAAAAACTGGCCGACTCCGACAAGATGTCGGCGGTGGGAACTCTCGCTGCCGGCGTTGCCCATGAGTTCAGAAACTACCTTGCCGGCATGATCGGCAATGCATCCTTCGCCCGAGAGGAATTGGAGCAGGACGCCGACATCGCCCTCGCTCGTGAGACTCTGGATCAGATCGTGGAAATCGGCGAAAAGGCCAATGAACTCACCCTCTCTCTGCTCTCCTACTCGCGAGCAGGGGCCAAGGTTACCAAGCCGGAAAACCTGGCCGCAATCGTCGAGAACACCCTCAAGCTAGTTCGCAAGGAAATGCAGGTGAGGTCGGTGCGGCTGGTCACACAATTGGACGAGGTACCTCTGGTCGAAGTTAATTCCTCGAAAATACAGCAGGTACTGATCAACCTTCTCATCAACGCCCAACAGGCAATCAAGGTGTCTGGCGTGGTCACAGTAACCCTTGAACGGGCAGGCAACAGCGCCGAGATCAAAGTGTCTGATACCGGAACCGGTATTTCGCCCGAGAACCTGGGCAAAGTCTTCGACCCGTTCTTCAGTACCAAGGGTGTCTGGGGTGAAGATGAACCGACCGGAACCGGCATGGGACTCTCGATCTGTCGCAATATCGCTCGCGAGCACGGCGGCGATCTGACGGTTGTCTCTACTCCCGGCGCCGGAAGTACTTTCCGTCTGACTCTGCCGATTGAGCGAACGTCCGTCGAAATAGCCCACGACCCGGTCGCAATAGGCCGACCCTCGGTCATATGCTTCAGTCTCGACGACTCGGTCGTGGAGGAATACCGCGAACAGGCCACGCAACTCGGTTGGCCGTTCCGATCCGAGGCCAGCATGATGTTCGACCGGGCAGACTCTTATCCTGCCAACAGTCTCGTAATCTGTGACGCCCAGTTTGTTGGAAAGCTGGAGCTGATTCGCATGGCTGAGACTTGCGCGAGTTTGAATGTCCCCTATATTTTGGTCAACCTCGGTGGCTTAGACTACGAACTGGAGGAGCTGTTTCAATCGGCTGCCGCCAAGTACGAGAACCTGCCGATGCTTCAGAGTTTGCGGTCGACCACGACTGCGATTGACCCGGTTTAGCCCAACGCTAATTAGAAAGCGATCATGGACGAACCTGTAGAATACCCGATCGATGGCGAGTTAGACCTTCACCAGTTCTCACCCAGGGATACGCGCGAGGTGGTCATGGAGTATATCGCCGAGTGTCGTCGTCAGGGAATAACCTCGCTGCGAATAGTGCACGGCAAGGGAATTGGCGTCCAGAGGAGAATCGTTCACTCGCTTCTGGACGAACACGAGTCGGTTGAGGGCTATCGTCACGAGGCAGGCAGCGGCGGTGGCTGGGGTGCTACGGTAGTCGACTTGATCTCTGCAGAATAGAATCCACACAAATCGCCAGACATAAGAAAACGCGCCCGAGATCGAGATGAGAACGGGCGCGTTTTCGGCTTAGTAGGGCTCGAGCTATTTCAATAGGACCATCTTTTTGGTCGCGGCGAAATCACCGGCCTCGAGTTTGTAGAAGTAGACTCCGGACGAGTACGCGTCTGCATTCCACAGGATCCTCACCCAACCGGCCTGATCCTCACCCTTCCAACTGGTGACCTTCTGGCCGAGCACGTTGAACACGACCAGTTCCCACTCTGTAGCGTGGCTGAGCGCGAACTCGAAGGTGGTTGTCGGATTGAACGGGTTGGGATAGTTCTGAGACAGCTGGAAGTGATCCGGAATCTCGGTGGTTTGAGCCTTCATGACGAAGCCATCGTAAGCACCCACCTCGATTTCCTTGACTTCCTCGGCGCCGCCCAATTTGAGCAACTCGCCGGTCTCGACGAATCCATCGGGATTCATGCTGAATACGAGGACGCGAGTGTTCTTGCCGTCGAAGTGATAGCGCAGCTGCATGTGAGCAGCGGCCTCGGTCAAGGCCGGGGTAGCCTCGCCTTCCAGGAGCATGCTAAGTGCACCGATCTTGTGGTCAGTTTCAGCGATGGTCAGCAGTCCCCCTCTAACCTCAAACTGAGCTTCGACATGTTCGCCGGGGCGCAGTTTGGGAACTGCCGGAGCATCGCCCAATACCACTCGAATCAAGTAAACGAGGTCGGCCACGGTCAGGGTCAGTCCATCGGCGTTGACATCGGAGGCCGCTATCTGGCCATCGACGTTAACCCTGAAGGCTTCCAATCCGTGCACGAAGTAGTTGGAATAGAGCACCGCATCGGCGATTTCAAACGGAACTTCGTTCAGGTTAAGATCGCCTCGGGCATCGATCGAATCGGCACAGATGATGTCGATTCCACCGTTGGTGAAGTCGACGCAGCGCAGCGGCGCCGGTTTGCCGGTACCACCACCCTCCAGACAGTCGTCGTGGGCACCGAAGTAACCAGGATAACCGTAGGTCGGGTTGGTAATCGGATTGTGCTCGAAGTCGTACACGTGGCGGGAGATCCAAAGAGTATCGCCGATACGGGACGAGAACGAGTTGTCCGAGCAATCCAGCCAGAAGAACTGAACCGGGGCATACATGCATTCGAAGGAACGATCGTTGGTCACAAGGAAGAGAATGTCTGCCAGTGATCCGATGTGTCCGTCGAGGTAGCATCCGGGATGGTTAGCACCGTTGTTGGTTTCGGCAATTGCCACAATCCGCAGCAATCCGGTCGGGCAGCCGCCACATTGGCCATCGGCGCCGTGACGGAAGGTGAAGTATTCCCATCCGCAATCGCCGATTAGTTCACCCGGAACCACATTGTTCACGGTCAGGGCGCTGACGTCGTAAGCGATCAGGAAGTCGTAAGCTCCCAGTTCTTTGCCGGAACCGTTCAGGAACACGCTGACGCTGTCAATATTGCCCTGAATCGCGTCGTGTGTCTTCTGTATCTGAACGTGAATGCACTCGTCAATAACGATCTCGATACAGACACTGTCGATGGTTTCGGCCAGACAATCATCCACGGCCGTAACCTCGAAACAGTAGACTCCGGAAGTATCGGCCTGGAAGCAGATCTTGCCGGTACCCGCGGAGTAGGAACCTATCGGGGAGCTGTAGATCGCTGACAGATTGTCGTCGATATCAGCGGCTCCGACGGAGAGGCAGGCCTCACCCGGCGAATCCAAATAGGCCACGAAGTCCGGGGGCAGATCGAGCGTCGGCGGCGAGTTGAACTCGACCGTCACGAAGGCCGTGTCGTAGTCGGTTGCACCGCAGGAGTCGGTCGCCTTGAGAACGAACTCGTACGTACGTTCGCCGTCCGGTACCGTGAAGCATATCTGACCGGCGTTGAGGGTGCCGTACTGGGACAGCAGCTCAACCTCCAGGAGATTGTTGTCAGGGTCGGAAGTCGAAGTCAACCAGCAGATAGTCGTGTCGGCCTCGCACAGGAACAGTACCTGGTCCTCGCCGATGCTAGTTATCGGATCCTTGTTAATCACGAAGTCGACCGTAAACGCAGCCTCACATGAGGCGCCGCATTCGTCGAGACACATGACCGTGACGGTCACTTGCTCATCGGTGGTCGGGGTGTAGACCCAGTTGCCGCCAACGATAGATCCCGGACCGGTCAGCAACTCGCAGTGGTCGAAGTTGCCGTCGACATCATTTGCGGTCACCGGCAGGCTCACCTGGGTCGGAGTGCACTGGAAGAACGACGTGTCGTTCGGGACATCGCATATCGGGGCCGTGTTGAGATCGATGTAAACCAAGACAGTGTCGCTGTCGGTGGCATCACATTCGTCGGTTGCCAGCATGGCAATCTCATATACTCCAGCGGTATCAGGCAGGAAGCACAGCTGGCCGTTGCCATAGTTGGCTTCGCCTATGATCGCCTCAAGTGTATGGAAGGTGCCGTTTGGATCGGATATCGAAACCGGGAAGCAGACACTGTCGCCCGGCTCGCAAAGGAAGAAGCTACGATCCTGACCGAGATCAACAACCGGCGGCAGGTTGAGATCGATCTCAACGGTAGTGGTACTGGTGCCTTCCTCGCCGCAGGCGTCGATCACCTTGATCACGAACTCGTAAACACCGCTGGTGTCAGGCGTGAAACAGAGGGTGTTGGCCGCGGTGTCGATGGTACCGGCACCTGAGACCTGCAGTTCCTCCACGATGTTATTGTCGATATCAGCAGTGGTGTAGTTCAGACACAGCTCTTCGCCGGCGCAGGCGAAGACCGACTTATCGCGAACGAAGGCGATGGTCGGCGCACTGTTGATCGTGACGTTGTAAACCTTGCAGACCGTATCAGCCGCTCCACACGGATCGGTAACAGCGGCGCAGACCTCGTAGGTGCTGATCGTAGTAGGTGTGAAACACCACTCGCCGGTGGGACTTACCGTGCCGCTGCCCGAGACACGTGACCAGGTAAGGTCATCATAGTCGGCATCGTTGGCCGCAAACGGGCAACAGATCTCGCCCGGAGCGCAGATGAACGTGTCAACCGGTGCACCCGGATCGACTGCGATCGGGATCGAGTTGAGTACTACATCTACCGCGAAGTTGCAGGTTGCAGTGTCACACTCGGTGGCTGCTACGACCGTGAAGACGTAGTGTCCGGCTGTATCGGCGAAGAAGCAAACCTCACCGTTGGCATAGGCCCCGGTCGGGAAGACCGAAACATTGGCCCCGGAAGGAGCCACTGCCACAGGGCGGCAAACCTGATCCGGTTCACAGAGGAAGAACGACGTATCGTTGGGACAGGCCAGATCGATCGTTTCGCCGATATCTACCGTTACCTGAATTGTGTCGACATCGTCGGCGCCGCAGGCATCGGTCGCCAGGACGGCAAAGGTGTAGACTCCTGCCGATCCCGGCGTGAAGCAGATCTGGTCTGCGTTTGTATCTATTGTCGCCGTGCCGAGAACCAGGGATTCGGAAGTCAGGTTGCCATCGACATCGGTTGCACTGTAAACGAGACAGATCTCCTGGCCGGGACAGATGAACAGCGATGTGTCGTTGCCCATCGCGACAACCGGCGCGGAGTTGACCGTCACGTTGTAAGTCAGCGTGGTTGTATCAGCCGCGCCGCAAGAGTCGGTCACGACTACTTCTACGCTGTAGCTACCCGAGGCCGTTGCGCCGAAGCACCAGGTACCACCGGCTGTGACGGTTCCGTCGCCGCTCAAGCGGGAGTAGGTCAGCGTGCCGCCGTCAACGTCGCTGGCCGAGAAGGCGTAGCAAATCTCGTCGGTATTGCATATGAAAGAGTCGATCGGGCTCGCCGGATCAACCGCAATCGGGGCGCTGTTAATCGTAACATCAACCTCGATCTGGCAAGTGTCGGTGCCACAGGTTGTGGACGCGATCACCTGAATCTCGTAAGAACCGGAAGTATCCGCCGGGAAGCAAACCGATCCGGAAGTGTAGCTTCCGATCGGCGAAACCGCTACCGATGCACCCGCACCCTGGATTCCGACCGGGATGCAAATGTCGGTGGCTTCACACAGGAAGATAGTCAAGGGCGGCGGACAGTTTATTTGCGCCGCCTCACCAATCGTGACGTTGAAAGTCACCTGACAGGTGTCGGAGCCGCAGGAGGCGTCGGCGATGACGTCGATGATATAGGTGCCCGAGGTGTCAGCCGTGAAGCACAGCTCGCCGTTGGAGTAAGTGCCGTGGCTCACGGAGACGGTGGCCCCCGCCGGGGCGATGTTAATCATCTGGCAGATCTGGTCGACCGAACAGAGGAAGACATCGATATCCTCGGTTGGACAATCGATCACAGCAAACTCGCCGAAGGTGACATCAACCGTTACGGTGTCAACCGCATTCACGCCGCAGCTGTCTACTACATTCACCAGGATAGTGTACTGTCCGTCACCGGTAGGAGTGAAGCAGACCGTATTGGTGGCGGAGTCGAGCGTTCCAAATCCGGAGATCATCGATTCGACCAGTCCGGCCATTCCGTCCGGATCGCTCACCGAGTAGCTGACGCAGATTTCGGTGGGCTCACACAGGAAGACCGAGCTGTCGGCCTGGGCTGTGATGGTCGGAGCGCTGTTGAGTGTAACGTCGATAACCACGGTATCGTAGGCCATCTCGCCACATGCGTCGGTCGCCCGGAGCACGAACTCGGAGCTGCCGGTAGCAGACGGAGTGTAACAGATCTGGCTGCCGTTGTAGGTGCCAGGGCCGCTGATCAGCTCACAGGCGGTCAGGTTGCCGTCAGCATCCGCGCACGAGGCCGGCCAGCAGATCTCGGTAGCTTCGCACAGGAACAGGTTCTGGTCCTCGCCTGCATCGGCGGTCGGAGCTTCGTTGAAGTCGATATTTCCGCTCAGCACGCAGGTGTCGACGCCGCAGGCGGTCGTAGCGACCACCGTGATGCTGTAGGGGCCTTCCGCGGCGGCCGAGAATGTAACCTCACCGCCGCTGTAGGTTCCGGAGCTTACCGCTACGGTAGCGCTCGCCGGAGCGACAGTGATAGGAATCGTGATATCATCCGGACCGCACAGGAAGTAATTCGTGGCCGACTGGCAGGTCAGCGTCGGATATTCGCCGAAGGTCACCGTGACGACCGTAGTGTCGAACGCCGAGGCGCCGCAGCTGTCGGTCACCGAGAGGATGAACTCGTAAGTGCCGCCGGTGCTCGGAGTGAAGCAGATCTGATTGTTGAGAGTGTCGATTGCGCCGTAGCCCGCGGCCATGGCTTCGACCAGGAGTGCAAGACCATCGACATCGTCAACGGTGTAATCGAAGCAGATCTCCTGAGGATCACAGAGGAAGACACTGGTGTCAATGGCAGAGGTGATTTCAGGCGAGCTGTTTATGGTAATTGAAATTGTCACGGAGTCGATATCGGTCTCACCGCACTCATCTATCGCCTGGAGACTGAAGACGTAGTCACCCGAGGTGGCGGGAGTGAAGTAGACATAGTCGCCGTCGAAACTTCCCGGTCCGTTGAACAGACAATCGGTGAGGTTGCCGTCGGCATCGGTGCAGCCGGCCGGCCAGCTGATCTCGGAGGCGTTGTCGCACAGGAACAGGGTCTGATCGGCGCCGGCGTCAGCGGAAGGAGCCTCGTTGAGTTCGATCGTGACGTTGATCGTGTCGACTTCGCTAAGGCCGCACTCGTCCTCGATTCCGATCACGATCTCGTAAGTGCCCTCGACCGTCGCCGTGAAGCAGACTTCCGAGTTCAACTCATCCAACGTACCGGCTCCGCTCAAATGGCTGATTGTCACGGGGCGGAGATCGTCAGGATCGTTGGCTGTATACGGCAGACAGATTTCAGTCGGTCCGCAAAGGAAGATCGTCGTGTCGTTACCAAATGCAATCGTCGGAGCGTCGTTAATGTCGAACTCGACGTTGAAAGTTGACTCACAATAGGCGCCGCAGTCGTCCTGACAACGCATCGTGACCGTCACTGCCTGGTCATCCAGCGGCGTATAGCACCAGGCTCCACCGCTGAGAGTACCCGGACCGGAGATTATCTGGCAGAAGTCGAGGTTGCCGTCAACATCAGTGGCAAAAGCCGGGAGGCAAACTTCGGTGGAGGTACACAGGAAGATCAGCGTATCGCTCGGGACAGTGCAGACCGGCGCCGAGTTGATCGTGACATTGATTGTCACCGTGTCGTAATGAACGGCGCCACAGGCGTCGGAGGCTTCCATCACGAAGTCATAGCTGCCGGAGGCTCCCGGAGTGAAGCAGATCGTCGAGCCGTTGTAGACGCCCGGTCCGGCGACGAGAGCGCAACCGGCAAGGTTGCCGTCAACGTCGGAACAAGTGACGGGCCAGCAAACTTCGGTCGGTTCACACTGGAAGAGCGACTGATCGGCGCCGGCGTCAGCCACCGGAGCCGTGTTCAGAGTATAGTATATCGCGACGGTGTCATAGGTCTCGAGACCGCAGACATCAGTCGCTTTGATTACGAACTCATAGTTGTAAGTGCCGGTCGGAGTGAAACAGATCTGGGATCCGTCAAACGTACCCGGGCCGGTGATCATCTCGGAGCTGCTCAGGTTTCCGTCGACATCGCTAACAGAAACCGGCCAGCAGATCTCGGCCAGTTCGCACTGGAAGACTGTCTGATCGGCTCCGGCCAGAACGTCGGGCGCCTGGTTGTAGTCGACCGTGACGTTGACCGTATCATAGTCCTCGGCACCACAAGCGTCGGTTACTTTCAGAATCATCTGATAGACACCTTCGCCGGTGGGATCGAAACAGACCTGTTCGAGTGTCTCGTTGACGGTACCGATGCCGGTCGTCTCTTCTATCGAGACAACGTTCCCCTCGGTGTCGGTGACATCGTAGAAGACGCACACAGGACCCGGAGCACAAAGGAAGCGGGTCTCATCGCCCGGAAGGGTGACAACCGGTGCGCTGTTAACGGTGATGTTGTAAGTCAGGGTCGTGGTGTCGGCTGCTCCGCAGTCATCGATGATCTCAACCGTGACGGTCTTGGAACCGTTACCGGTCGCGTCAAAACACCAGAGACCGGTCGTTGACACCGTGCCATCGCCGGAGAGTCGACGCCATTCGTCGAGATTGTTGTCGACGTCGGAAGCGTCAAACTGGAAGCAGATCTGGCCGGGGGCGCAGAGGAAAGTATCGACCGGAGACGGAGGATCGACCGCTACCGGAGCCGAATTGACCGTCACATCGGTAACAACCACACAGGTGTCGGTTCCACAGGTTGTCGAGGCGATGACGGTGATCTCATAGTGTCCCGAAGTGTCGGCCGGGAAGCACAATGTTCCGGAAGTATGAGTGCCGATCGGGCTGACTGTAACTACCGCTCCGGTGCCAAACACACCCACCGGGATACACACGTCGCCCGGTTCGCAGATAAACTGTTGCGATGCGGCCGGGCAGTCGATCTGGGCCGCCTGGCCGATATCGACATTGAACACGACCTGACAAGTGTCAGAGCCGCAGTCTTCGTCGGCAATCACGGTTATAACATAAGTTCCGGTCGTGTCAGCCTGGAAACAGAGCTGCCCACCGGAATAGGTTCCAAAGGAAGTTGTCACGACTGCCGTAGTGGGCGTGATCGTCAGCGCCTGGCAAACCTCGTCGGCAGCACACAAAGCGACGTCAACCGGACCCTCGAGGCACGTAATCTGAGCCACTTCGCCAAAGGCGACCAGTACGTTTACCGTATCGAAAGCCATCTCGTTGCAGGGATCGGTTACCTTGACAACAAAGTCGTAGCTTCCTGCTGTGGTCGGAGTGAAGCAGATCTGGTTGAGAGAAGTATCAATGGCGCCGTAACCCGAGACCATCTCTTCGACTAACCCGCCAAGTCCCTGGGGATCCCCGGGAGTATACTCGAGACAGATCTCCTGTGGATCGCACAGTTGCAGTGCGGTATCAGCACCAAAGGCTACTGTCGGCGGCTCGTTGAGCGCGACGTTGTATGTAAGACTGACCGTATCGGCCAGGCCGCAGCTGTCGGTCACCGTCACAGTAGCGGCGTAGGAGCCGCTTCCACTCGGGGTGAAGCACCACTCTCCCGAACCGGAGAGGGTGCCGTCACCCGACAGCTTGGTATAGGTAAGAGTACCGCCGTCCACATCGGAAGCGGTGAATTGGTAGCAAATCTCTTCGGCGGTGCATTGAAAGACATCGACCGGAGTCGTCACCGAGGCAAACTCAGGGGCCGAGTTGATTGTCAGGTCATAACCAATTGACACCGTGTCGGCGAGTCCGCAGGAGTCGGACACTATGACGGTCGCTCCGTAAGTGCCTGTAATCGTAGGCGTGAAGCAGAAGTAACCGGCTGGCGTGATACTGCCCACCCCGGCCAGGTGCGTCCATGTCAAGGGGCCACCGTTAGGATCGTTGGCGTTGAACTGATGACATAGTTCGACCGGATCACACAGGAACAAGTTGGCCGGTGAGACTTCATCGGCAATGGGCGGATCGTTGTCGCTCACCGTGACCACAACCGTATCGTAGTCGACCAGACCACACGAGTCGGTCGCCTTTATCACAAACGTGTTGACACCCGCCATTGTCGGCGTGAAGCAAATCTGGAGGGCGGCGAAAGTGCCCGGTCCCGAAACCAGCTCGCCGCTCAGGAGGTTGCCGTCCGGATCGGAGAACATCACCGGGAGACAAATCTCTTCGAAGTCGCAGGCGAACAGGTTGAGATCGGCACCGGCATCGGCGACAGGAGCCTCGTTGATGCCCACCGTAACGTAGGCAGTGTCGGCGCCAACAGCGCCGCAGGAATCGGTCGCCGTAACAATTATCTGATAGTTGCCGCTGGTGTCCGCATAGAAGCAAACGTCAGAGGTCGTACTGGAAGGTGAGGTGCGCGCTGCAAATGCATCGATCTCAAGCGATCCGCTTATGCACTTGACCTTGATATTGTCGAATGTGATTCCATCCGGCAGGTCGAGGCTGTAGCCGCCCATCCCCGAAGACGAGGCACCGGAGGGAAGTACGAAATCCATCTGAAGTTGGGTCGAACCACCGTCGCGGAACCAGATTCGGGCCGTGCCGCTACCTGCTGTATTGGTGAAGATGATGAAATCTGAGTTGGCGCCGTGACAAGTCGTAATGTCACCTGCAAAGCCCAGGCGAACGCGGTTGCCGTTCGTGAATGCCACCGAACCATCGCCAGCACCGCCGTCGGGGCCACCGGCACCCGGGGTCGTGAAAGTAAGGTCGGTCGGCGGGCCCAGGAGGTGATCGGCCGAGTTGCCCGGTTCGGTCCCGTTCGGGAACGAACCATAACTGTCGACATGATCGACAAAGACAAAGTTCGGCAAGGTCACCGCAACACCGGACTGCGAGTTGACCGGAGGAACATAGTCGGCCGCGCTCAGCAACACGGTACCGGGAGAACCGCCGCCAATCTGGGTGACGGTACCACCGAGGGTGTTGATTCGGGACACCTGGTCATAATTGCTAACGGTACCGGCATAAGTACCATAGTTGGTCGTTATCGAGGTGATGTCGCAGTCGGGATCGATTATCTCGACCGGAAGACAAATCTCAGTTGGCTCACAAAGCGTGAACGAGCTGTCGTTGAGGCTTACACTGGGAGCCGTGCCTACGACAGCATGGACCGTTACAGTCGCCGTGGTCGCTTCGCCAGACGCGTCACTGGCTTCAAACACGAACACGTAGTCGCCATCGGTTGTAGGCGTAAAGCAATGGCTGAAGTCCAGAGGGGAGACCCCTGCGATCGGAGTGAAGCTGCCTTCACCGGAAAGCATTTCGATCCAAATTGAGTCGCCGTCACAATTGGAATCGGTTGCCTGTAAATCAAAGCAAATCTCTTCAGGTGCACACAACGTTACATATATCTCGCCGTCAACGCCCGGGAGCGTAATTTCCGGAGGCGCGTTAGAGAACGTCACGCGGATAACCAGATCCTGATAATCCTCGTCACCACCGTCGGGAAGATCCTCGAAACAGATCAGATACTCGTGCTGCACGCCGGTGCTAAATACCCAGGCATGATCAAAAGCATCGTGGTTCAAGCTGGTCTCGGTCAACCAGGTGCTGCTGTCCGATGGAAGGCTGGGCTTCATGTAGAAACCGACATACGACGGACCACTAAAAGAGAACTGCACCGAGTCTCCGGGACCGTCGGAAGGACCGAACAGCTGGTAGAAGGTGGAAGTGTCTCCGGCTGCGTAATAACCGGAAGTCGCCCAGACAGCTGATCCGGCAACTTCGATCACCATGGTCGCGGTATTGAGACCGTCCATGGCGCAGAAGACTTCCAATCCCAATTCGTCGTTGGCCACATCGATATTGTAGCCCAGCGAGTCGAGATAATACTGAAGCGGATGTTCAGCGGCAGCGCCGGTCATCGAAGTCAAAGAATCTGTCCAGGGATATTGCTCCCCGAAACCGGAGGAACCGGTCTGTGTGGTAGAGATTGACCCACCTGAACTTCCTGCCGCCATTCCAGACGACATCAGAAGTAAGCAGATCGCTGCTACGGCGAATAGCAAACGAGCTAACAGATGCATTTTTACCCTCTCGATATTTGTAAGACGCGTTTTTTGCGGACCGAATGCGGACATAATATGGATGGATCCTATCCATATTCGCGGAGGTATGAATTAGAACAAAGCTGGATTACTCTTATTGTGCGGTATGGCGGTAAATTAGAGCAATCGTCAAAGGCTACTCCGCGTTGTTTGAGATTTCCTAAATCGTAAAATGCGAGTGAGAACTAAGATGAGTAACGTGTCACCCGCAGGATGCCTGCCCGGCTTCCAACGAAGCCGTTCTCTTAGTAGCTACCGTCCACGTTCAGTCTACCCAAAAAGTGCGTTGAAGTCAAGCTATTTAATGGTCAGCTATCCCTGTAATCGCCCGATTATCACGGCTTTAGGGTCAAAAAAGATAGGAGATGTCCGGATTCCGTCCGGCTAAGTGAGTGGCGTTCACTTTTCTTGCTCGCCTGCGAGCCTCTTGATGTTCTCGAGACGACTCTTTGGCGAGGGATGAGTGTAGAACCAGAACTCAATAAAAGGATGGGGATCCGGGTCCGAAAGATTCGATTTTCCGAGCTTGTCTCGCACCGATTTGGCCGTCTCGAGGTCTCTTCCGGACAGTTCAAAGGCAAAACTGTCGGCCTGGTACTCGATGGTTCGACTGACGTAGTTGGCCATCGGTTTCGACATGAAATCCAGAGTCAGTACCAATGCGAGGATCACTGGGAAGGCGCTTCGGCTTGATAACCCATTGCTAAGGAGTTGTTTAGGTAAGCGTGCCAGTATTCGAGGGAGAAGGTAGGCGAAGACTCGAATCCAAAACAGGAGTATTAGAATCGCCGCGCCGACACCCCACCAGATGTGGTGCATCACATAGTGGCCCAGTTCGTGGGCCACGACCTCGAGAACCTCGTCTTCGGTGAGGCGATCCAGCAGGGTATCGTACAGGACAATCCTCTTTGAGCCCAGAAGGCCTGTCACATAGGCATTTACACGAGGCGAGCGCTTCGAGGCGTCCATCACCAGAATCTCAGGATCATCGGCGCCGGCCCCCGCTGACAGAGCTTCGATTCGATTTCGAAGGTCCCCTTCGGGTAAAGGCGTGAAGTTGTTGAAGATCGGGTTGATGACTAAGGGTGTCAGGATCACACCGACTACAATGAGCGGGGCCATGATTGCCGTGAATATCAGCCACCAGTGCTTGAAGCGATTAACCAGCCAGTAGAACACAACAGCAACGATCACAATTTGCAGGCTCAAAAGCAGGACGCCGGTCGCATAATCTCCGAGCCAAAGGCCGAACGACTGGTTTCGCATCCCGAAATCCAGCTCGACTATGTATCCGCGCCAAATTGAAAAGGGAAGTCTGAGGAGATATGCCGACAGCATCAACGCCATGATATACAGGGGAAATCGCAGAAGACGAGGCAAAAAAGACTCAGTCTTGTGGTACAACCAGCGCGAGAATCCGCTGAAAAACAAGAAAGCCAGGATACACAAGTTGATGGTAGGGGAGGCGAATCGCCACAGATTGCGAATCTTAGTATATTCCTCGAGACGCTCCTGGTCGAGATCATCTGCCTGAGCGAAAGCCTCCGTGGGGGAGGCAATCACGAACAGAAGGGCCATCGTCAGGATTACTAGAAGTGCACGCCGCATACTTGATTCTACGTATGACTCGGCCACAAGTCACACACAAAGAAAGCGGGGCGGACCGAAGTCCACCCCGCAGAATGTGCTAGCTGAAAGAGAAATCTTAGGCGACAGTTACCTCGTCACAGAGGTAGACATCCTGGATAGCGTTGAGCAACTTGACTCCGTCGGCCATCGGCTTCTGGAAAGCCTTGCGACCGGAAATCAGGCCCATACCGCCGGCGCGCTTGTTGACCACGGCAGTAGTGACGGCCTGAGCGAGATCGTCATCCTTCTTACCCGTGGAGGATCCGCCGGAGTTGATCAGTCCAATACGACCCATGTAGCAATTGGCTACCTGATAGCGGCAGAGGTCGATCGGGTTTTCGGTGGTCAGCTCATCGTAGACCAGGGGATGAGTCTTGCCGAAACCAATCGCATTGTAGCCGCCGTTGTTGGTCGGCAGCTTCTGCTTCACGATATCAGCCTCGATCGTAACACCGATGTGGTTAGCTTGACCGGTCAGGTCAGCCGCGGCGTGATAATCGGTGCCGTCATGCTTGAACTGCGGGTTACGCAGGTAGCACCACAGGACGGTGAACATACCCAGCTCGTGAGCGCGGGCGAAAGCTTCGCTAACTTCGCGAATCTGGCGATCGCAGTTCTCGGATCCGAAATAGATCGTAGCACCGACCGCCACCGCACCCATCTCAAAGCACTGGTCGACATCGGTATACATGTTCTGGTCGGGAGCCTGCGGCAGGCTGAGCAGTTCGTTGTGGTTGATCTTTACCAGGAAAGGAATCTTGTGGGCATACTTGCGGGCCACAGCTCCGAGCACGCCGTAGGTCGAAGCGACCGCGTTGCAGCCGCCCTCAATCGCCAGCTCGACGATTTTGGCCGGATCGAAATAATCCGGGTTCGGCGCAAAAGAGGCTCCGCCGGAATGCTCGATGCCCTGATCGACCGGAAGGATCGATACGTAACCGGTACCGGCCAAACGGCCTGTGTTGCACATCCAATTCAGGGTGCGCAAGGTAGGCGGAGTACGGTCGGTTTGGACAAAGACATCATCGATATAGCTCGGACCTGGAAGATGTAGCCGGTCCTTGGCGACGCCTTTAGCTTCGTAGGTCAACAACGACTTGTTGTCGCCCAACAGCTCTTCGATTTTGTTGATCATTCATATATCTCCTAAAAAAGTATTCCTTTCCGGCGCTCAATAAAAGATGTCGGACCGAAATAGGCAATGATTTATAGGCACACTTTCTCGGATTTGACTAAAAACTAACATTTATAGGCAGGTAGTCGTCTAACAGCCTGCCAGACATATGAATCCCTCGTTGACTTCCTGCGTATAGGGAGCTACATATCTGATAGTCACAAGTATCTATCGCAGGAGAAAAACCACAACCCATGATTACCGCCACCAATCTGTCAAAGCGTTTTGGCGATTTGACCGCGGTCGACAATATCGACCTGGAAATGGCGCCAAAACAGACATTCGGATTGTTGGGGCCGAACGGAGCGGGCAAAACTACCACGATTAGTATGTTGGCCGGCGTTCTGGCTCCCGATTCGGGGACCGTTAAGGTCAACGGCGCCGATGACCCCACACGATCGGAGGTCCGCCGCCAACTCGGAATCGCCCCCCAGGCCCTGGCCCTCTATGATCAACTGACCGGACGGGAAAACCTCGGCTTTTTCGGCAAGCTCTACGGCCTGAGCGGATCCAAACTCAAGGAAAGAGTCGATTGGGCTCTGGACTTTGTCGATTTGACCGATCGCGCCGGCGACAAGTCCAAGGAATACTCCGGAGGAATGCAGCGCCGGCTCAATCTGGCCTGTGCAGTCGTGCACGATCCGCCGGTGCTGATGCTCGACGAGCCGACTGTCGGAGTCGATCCGCAGTCGCGCAACATGATTTTCGAGAAGATAGAGCAGTTCAAAGCCGAAGGCCGCACGGTTCTGTACACTACCCACTACATGGAAGAGGCCGAACGGCTGTGCGACCAGGTGGCGATCATCGACCACGGTAAGATCCTGGCGCTGGACACAGTTGACGGTCTGATCAAGACCCACGGCGGCGATGCCCGTCTGACCGTCGAGTTAGTCGAGATGACCGAAGATGTCAAAGCGATGGGTGGCGAAATAGATGGTCTCCATGTTACGATGCAAACACCCGATCCGATGAGCGAAATCAGTCGGATAAGGGATTCGGGGGCGGAGATTCGTTCGTTAAGAATCGATCGTCCCAGTCTCGAGCAGGTGTTTCTTAATCTCACGGGAAGGAGGTTGAGAGACTAATGGGTGCAATAATCACCTTAGCTCTAAAAGATCTCAAGCTGCTTTGGCGAGACAAGTTCGCCATGTTTTGGGTCCTGATGTTTCCGCTTTTGATGGCTTTGTTCTTCGGCTCGATTTTCGGCGGCGGCGGTGGTGGCAAGGCCAAAATGTCATTGCTGGTTGTCGACGAAGACCAGAGCGAGTACTCTCGGGCGTTTGTCGACAAGATCAGCAGCTCCGATGCCGTTAAAGTTTCAGTTCTTCCGCTCGATTCGGCGGTATCGAAGGTCCGCCGCGGCAAAGCAACCGCCTATCTGCGAATAATCGAGGGAGCCGGAGAGTTCGGCAATCTGTTCGCCGCTGATGAAGCCACGCTCGAGGTAGGTGTCGACCCGGCCCGAAAGGCTGAGGGGGCCATGCTTCAGGGTGTGATCATGGAGGCCTGGTTCTCGGTCCTCCAGAAGAACTTCTTCAATCCTGCGACCGCCGGTGGCAAGATAGGCGAACAACGCGAACTGGTGCAGCGAGACACCACGTTGCCGTCGGGCCAGAGGAAAATCCTGGGCGAGTTCCTGGGCAATCTCGAAGGATTCATGAGTCAGATGAGCGCCTCAGCGGGCGACTTCGCTGCCGACAGCGGCTCCGGACGCAGCGAAAGCGTCATGTCGGGACCGAAGATCGCCTTCAAGGAAGTTACTACCCAACGCGAAGGTCCCCGCTCCTCGTGGGAGATCACCTTCCCGCAGTCGATCATGTGGGGATTGATCGGCGTAGCAGCCTCGTTTGGGATTTCGATTGTCTCGGAACGCACACGGGGAACGATGATCCGCCTGCAGTTGGCCCCGATCAGCCGGGCGCATATTCTTGCGGGCAAGGGTCTGGCCTGTCTGCTGTTCTGCCTGGGCGTAAACGTCTTCTTGCTGGGGTTTGGACACCTGGTGTTTGGTATCCGAATACCTGACTTTCCACTGCTGGCACTGGCGGTGGTGTCGGCAGGGATTTGTTTTACCGGCCTGATGATGTTCATCTCGGTGCTGGGTAAATCGGAAGAAGGCGTAGCCGGCGCCGGTTGGGCGATCATGCTGGTCTTTTCGATGACCGGTGGCGGTATGGTGCCGCTGATGATGATGCCCTCCTGGATGGTCACGATCAGCCACATCAGCCCGGTCAAGTGGGGCATATTGGCGATCGAAGGGGCCGTCTGGCGCGGCTTCACATTCTCAGAGATGATGCTGCCGGCAGCGGTTTTGATCGGGTTTGGCGTGGTGATGTTCACCATCGGCGCGATCAAATTCAGGCATACGAGACTGTAACTGCGAGTAAGTCTTCGTAGGTCGAAACCCCTGGCCCCCCCCTTCCTGTCACCCCTGCGAAGGCAGGGGGCGAAGCGAGGTTTCGACAATCTGGAACGACTTGTGACCCACCCTTCACGCGGGGTGGGTCTTCTTTGTAGGGCAGGTCTCCCCGAGACCTGCCTTTGGTGGGCGGCAGACCTCCCGGTCTGACCCTCGGTAGCGGATTGGCAGGCAATCCACCCTACAAATTCGGACGTCGCACGGGGACGTACGCCAACCACAAGATAGAGAAACCCACCATAAATGGTGGGCCACCCGGGGCTTGCTTGCCGCTCACATTCAGTATATACTATGACAGCTACCGTACAAGACCAGGGAGCAGTACGACACTTGGGGCGCCCGTATGCATGCCAGAATCAAGAAAGCGTATGAAATCTGGAAGGCGAGAGACCACCGGCTTGCCAGATATGAGATCTACGTTTTTAGCCTACTCTTGATTTGTCTCTATCTAATCATCAGAACTGACCTGGAGGTTCAAGGTCTGCTTCACGATCTCTTGAGTATACCCTGGATCGACAACTCGATCATAGTCTTTCTGATCGTATCCTTTGTCATGCTTCTCCCGGTTGGTGACATCTATGGTGACGACCCGATTATCCCGCATCTAAAGCGAGAGGCATGGCGCCTCATATTCGTTCCAGCCGCGATTCTAGGCATAGAGTTACTGGGATTTTCCCTTGAAGCCATAACCGGCTACCAACTCTAGACAGGTTTGAGCATTCCGCCCTCTCCAGGTGTACTCGCTGCTGAACCACAAGACAGAGTATTCCACCAAAAATGGTGGGCCACTCGAATCTCTGTGAATCCTTTTTCCTTCAATTTGTCTCACGAGAGCGGCCAAGAATTCCCCGGGGCAAGCCCCGGGCGACCGGATTGTATGAGTGGGCGACCGGATTGTAAAAGCTGGCATAATAAAAGGGCCGCGCGTGCGGCCCTTGGAGGGGAGGTTCTTCGGTCGGTCTACACAGACAGCTCGTGGCTGTTTCAATAGACCCGACGCAAGCGTCGGGCCACCGAAATCGAACGTAAGGTTACATATTCAACCAGTAGCTCGCCTTGATCAGGAACAGGTTTTCGGCTCCCTTGGAGAAGAAGCGGTCGAAGTCGCGGTTGAAGTCGAGATTATTTACCTGATCGTCAAATTGCGAGCGGGCACGTGTCCACACCAAGTACATGGTGCTGCCCGGCAAATACTCCCAGCGGATCAACATCGTCGAGTTGAGCGCCGAGTAATTGTAATCGTAGTCGTCGAAACCTGCCAGCGTGGGTCCATAGCTGTTACCACCCTGGTAGCGACGATAGTGACCGTAATCGATTCCCGAAATCAACCCCTCGGCCGAAAGCTGGAACGACAGGTCACGATTGACCAGCCAGGCGGTCGAGACATGGAACGTCACCTGGCGGCGGCTCATATCGGCAAAGACCGAAGTGTCACCGCTGTCGTGCTCCTCGTTGGTGACCCAGCGACGCTGGCCGCCGTTCCACACGAAGTTCGTACCCAGATCGATTTCGACATTGGTCGTCGGGCGGATCTCGACACCCATATAGTTAGCCCACCAGGTGCCGCCACGATCGGTACCTGAGCCGGGATTCCAGTTGAACGAAATCGGTTTGCGCTGGTCGGTATTGAGGCTCATCCACCAGGAGACGGTCGGGTTGTTGGGCCATTCCCAGATACCGTTGCCGCGAGTTTCGCGGTCGGAGTACTTCTCCATCTGGACTTCGACACCCCAGCCCATCGACCAGTAGTTGATAAACTCCCAGTAGCAATTATAATTGGCGCCGTTCATGTACATGACATCGTCGTAGTTCCAGGCGGCGTACCAGTTGATGTTGTTGTAAGTGTTGCGGAAGATCCACCAGTCGTCGTTGGTACGGTACTGCATCCAGAACCAGGGATGTTTGGTGTTGGGGCGGCTGTTGAATCCGAGACGATTCAGACTGAGTTCGGGACTTCGGAACAGCAGTCCGGCTCCGGCACGGATATGTTTACCCGATTCCTTGTGGAAACTGAAATCGATACCGTAGCCGGGGTCGCCTTCCTCGTTGTTGTTCATCAACGCCTGACCCTTGAACAACCAGACTCCGTTGGCCGAGTTGAGGCGCCAGTCGATACCACCAACCACCGATGGGTGGTAGGATTTCTGCGATGCGACGGTCAAGATGCCGCCCACCGTCGAGTTGCCCAGAATGTCCTGTTTAACTCGCAGTACCGAGTAGTTGGCGCGCGGCTCAACCACCTGCTTGGCCTCGACCGTGTCCGCATAGAAGTCTTCGTATTCCCATTCACCGTCTACGAGTGTAGAATCGGTGAACTTGTTGGTACCGCGGGCATACTTCTCTTCTTCCTGATCGGTAAACGCGGTGATAAACGCGAACGATGTACCCCCGGCCAGCTTGCCGGTGATTTTACCCGCACCCAGAATGGTCGTGGCCTTGGGGCGACGGATAGAGTAGAGGTAGTCATCGTCGTCGACATACCACTGGGGTTGTCTTCCTATTCGCCGCGAGTAGAAGGTGTTGAACTCCGACCGGAACAGGTTATTCCCTTCAAGGAAGAACGGCCTCCGTTCGGGGAAGTAAGTCTCGTAGGTCGACAGGTTCAAGACCGGTCGGTCCAGCTCAACCTGTCCGAAATCGGGATTGACGGTCAGATCGAGCGTCAGATCTGAAGACAATCCGTATTTGAGATCGACGCCCATGTTACCGAAATAGTCGCGGCCGTCGGGATTACCGGCATGGCCGACCTCGGATTCTATCTGTCCCACAGTATAGGGTAGAATCTCCAGATGGCGGGCCGGCTCGATCGCGTTCAAATTCGTAAGGTGGCCGAAATTGCGGACAAAGCCGCCATCCTCGCGTGGCGTATAGGCCCAGCGAACGGCTTCCTCTTTGCGGGAGATGTAGCGAACGACATCCAGTCCCCAGATGTGGCTGTCCTTCTTATTGAAGCGCATGCAATGGTAGGGGATTTTAAACTCGGCCGACCAGCCCCACGGCTGCACCTGGGACTCGGCTTCCCAAACGGCATTCCAGGATCCATCCATGTGGTCATCGTTGTACAAACGCAAGTCGCGCATTACGCCGCTGGCGTTGATGTCGAACTGATAGCCGGTCAAATGGTCGTGATAGGGGTCGATACGAACGATCGCCCGGTCGGCCTCGACCCAGCGGTCGCGTCGCGCCAGCCTCTTGGTGACCTTCTCAGGTTCGGAATCGTAGCACCAGAAGGCAAAGTAGATCGCTTCGTCGTCGTAGACCACTGCTACCACCGTAGATTCGGTCGCGGCTTTCCCTTCGTCGGGATCGCGTTGAGTGAAATCTCGGATATACTCGATTCCGTCACTGTTCCAGATGTCGTCGTCTAGATTACCGTCGATCGAGGGCGGATGGGGGTTTATGCGGTACGCCTTGACCTCGGGTACGATGCGTTCGGATTCTTCGGTGTTGTCCTGGGCGATACTATTGGAGACTGCTACCAAAAGTAGGGCGACAAACAGCAGTCCAGTTAGACGTCTCACGCAGGCACCTCCTCTCATGTGTTCTGCGGGTCCTCTCGTCGTGCGGCTAAGCACGATCCTTGTTTCTTCTTCTTGTGCGGGTCTCTCAAGCCCGCGCCCTCAGTCACACAGCCTACGCAAGAGCTGTTTGGATATCCGTTGACAGGTTTGTTTACGCGGTCACGGCGAGTAGGTTACACAAAAAAACTAAGAATATAGTAGAAAGATGGGTCGGTGGCGCTGAGTCGTCCGAATGCGAACAGAAGCAACGAGATGTGGACGGTCGAAAGTCCCTCTACCGCAAAGAGAAAAGGACCCCAGAGGGGTCCTCTTTCATGAGAGCTTGGCGTGTGTCCTAGAACGACTGAACGGCTTCGTCGCGACTTCCGTAGTGCTCGAACACTTTGATCAGGCGCGTGATAGTCAGGATGGACTCAATCTTATCAATGTTCGCCAGTACCAGTCGGCCACCGGCGTTCTTGACCGTCGTCAGGGCCGAGATCAGCATGCCCAGGCCTACCGAGTTCATCCAGTCGGTCTTGGCAAGATCAACCACGATGTTCTTCTTATTCCCGCTGATATACTCGTGGATTTTGCCGTGGAACATGGTGGTTTCTTCTCCACCCATGATTTTACCTGAGACATCCATGATCACGACATCGCCGGTTACAGAATCCTCAAACTTCATGGCTTGTTCCCCTTATCTATTAGCAACGTTCTTTCTTCTTCTATCTCGTTAAACCGCATACGCTCGGGATTGTTTCTCCCCATAACCATCTTGATCCCGATAGGGACGAAAAATAGTCGGGGTATAGGGCAAACACAAGCTTATTTTGGATAGGGCGCCCCTGGAGGAGCAGGGATTTCAGGATCCACAATGCCGGCGGCTACTCAGCGAGCGAGACGTACATGCCGTTACCAAGAATCGGAACCGATTTGCTGACATTCAAGTGGGCAGCGATCTCAACATCGCGGTCGTAGCCGATCTCAATCAGTTCGCGACCAGAGCTACAGTCCTGCAAGACTTCCAGCAGGTTATATCTGACCGACTTGAAACTGTCCACCGCGGCGCGGGCCTCACTCGAGAGATTGTCCCTCTCGAAATGCGACAAGATAGCCCCCGCACCGATCAAGTCCTCCAACGCCGGGCGCAACTGTCCGTGGTAGCCCTCCCAACGTTCTCCGGCTGCAACGACCGTGATGCGCTCGCCGAATCGTTTGCAGGCGGTTGCGACGGCGGCGGCGTTGCGGAGAGATCCGGCCAGGACGGTGACTCCGAGATTGGCCGCTTCTTTCGAGAGTGCGGATCCGTTGGCGGAGGGCATCACCAGGTGCGTACCTTCTGGCATATCTAACAG
>Ga0180430_10001132_pt1 | contig 26912 bp, 21 predicted proteins | sample SS_ome_9_FD_132999 | JGI IMG/M metagenome (GOLD analysis project Ga0180430, IMG submission 132999) | Hypersaline lake sediment archaeal communities from the Salton Sea, California, USA - SS_1_S_2 metaG | ecosystem: Environmental > Aquatic > Non-marine Saline and Alkaline > Hypersaline >... | reverse complement strand
GTCTACTGGATCAGCTCCCACGGGCGGAATCGAAACGGCAAGTGGCGCCCGAATCGCTGTCGCTTCTTCGCCACCGACATTAGAGTTGAATCCGGGCGGATCGAGATTCGCCCCGCCGGCTCCTGGTGTTCCGAACTGGTCAAGCGGATGCTCGACGCCCCCGGCGTCAGTGCGGCCTGTCCGGCTCTGGCGGCGTCTTATCATCACGGGAAACTCAGCGGCAGCGCCAGGGAACCGCTGGCGCCGAAGGAGCGGGGACTGAATATCGAGGGTCTGTGCGCCGACGCCGCAGGCGATCGCCTCTACGTCGGATTGCGGAACCCGTTGAGCGGCGGCAAGGCGGTAATCGTGCCGCTGCTGAATCCCGCCGCAATTGTCGACGAAGCCCAACCCCCGCGATTCGGACGTCCCATGCTGTGGGACCTCGACGGTCTTGGCGTTCGGGATATGCTTCATTCGCCGCGGCGCAAGGCGACGTTTATCCTGGCCGGAGCCAGGGGCGACAGCGGCGGCTTCGCACTGTATCGATGGTCCGGCGCCTCCGATCAGCCGCCGGTCTTCCTGCGAAAGATCGACTCCGGCGCCCCTCCGATGAGGCCTGAAGCCCTGATTGAGATTCCGAACGCTTCAGAGCTCCTCATTCTCAGCGACGACGGCGTCTTGAAGATCCCCGTAAGCGGCCCGCACGACTGCATAAACCCCGAGCACTACCGCTACGACGGCACGTGCCTCAACAAGCACCTCCGCGACGAAACAAAAAAACACTTCCGAGGATTGCGAATCCCGCCGGAGCCGTAAAGCGGGCGGCAGGTTTGACATCCTCATCGCATCAGCATACTGTTATGTCATTCCCGGTTTCGGACATTGCGCTGCTCCAGAATTGGAACGAACGGCTCGGGGCTTCTGTTCTCCGGCTGCTGATCTGCCCCAGAAGAGATGAGTTTGAATGGGCCGCATTTCGGGAGGAGCTTGTTGTTGATGAGAAATGGCCCGTCCGTCTGCGATTGCATCGGGTCAAAGGCTCCGATCAGCTTGAGGTGCTTGTGGGAATTACGGATTGGGAGCGTTGTTCGGACACCGTCGAAAGGCGAGCGGCGATACTGGAGGCGTTTCGGCAGGGTTCACGCGCGGCGCTCATTGAGACTGGTGTAAGTGTCAAAGGGCTGACGACTGCTTAGGCGCCGGGCCGTGGAGTCCGCCGGAGGCGGATGACCTGATCGTAGCCCAGGGCGACCCCGAAGGGTGAGCCCTGGGAGTAGAGTTCCAAAATAGAACAGAGCCCTCCGGAGGAGGGTGATTTGAAACCCACGCCAGCCCTGTTTCAAATCACCCTCCTCCGGAGGGCTCTGCGGATACTGACGCATGTTCCCAGGGCTTGCTCCGCCGCGCCCTGGGCTACGATCAGGTCATCCGCCTCCGGCGGACTCAACGGCTGGCGGCGCACGGCTAACGACCCGCGTCGTATGTCTGCCTCTCTAGCCTATCTCCACCCAGCGTTTTTCCGCTGCTGATTGCAGCACGGCGTCGCAGACTTTCTGGGTCTCCAGGGCTTCGGCGAAGGTCGGGCCGCAGGGTTGGCCTGCGTCCATTGCCGTCAGGAAGTCGGCCACCTGGTGGACGAAGCTGTGTTCGTAGCCGATCTGCAGGCCGGGGACCCACCATTTGTCCATGTACGGATGCTCTCCGTCGGTCACGTGGATCGATCGCCATCCGCGAACTCGGCCCTCGTCGCGGTGCTCGAAGTACTCCAGGCGGCCCAGATCGTGGAGGTCCCATCGGATCGAGGCGTCCTCGCCGTTGATCTCGAAGGTGTACAGGGCCTTGTGCCCGCGTGCGTAGCGGGTCGATTCGAAGTTGCCCAGCGATCCGTTGCCGAAACGGCACAGGAAGGTGCATGCGTCGTCGATGCCGACTTCCTGGGTCTGGCCCGTCTCGGCGTGGAGGCGCTGCTTGATGAACGTCTCGGTCATGGCGTTGACCGACGAAATCGGCCCGTTATGCCACAGTGCGGTGTCGATGCAGTGTGCCAGCAGGTCGCCGGTGACGCCCGATCCGGCGACAGCCGCGTCCAGGCGCCAGGTGCCGTCGCCGCCCTGGGGGACTTCCGACGAGATCGTCCAGTCCTGCAGGAAGTTGGCTCGGTAGTGGAATATCTTGCCCAGGCGCCCCTCGTCGATGAGGTTCTTGGCGAGTGTCACAGCCGGTACGCGGCGGTAGTTGAACGATACGAGGTTCGCCACGCCGGCGGCCTCGACCGCGTCGACCATCTCCCGGCCCTGTGCGGCGCTCATCGCCAGCGGCTTCTCGCAGATGATCGCCTTGCCGGCCTTCGCGGCGGCTATGGCGATCTCGGCGTGGGTGTTGTTGGGCGTGCAGATGTCCACGATGTCGATGCTCTCGTCTTCGATCACCTTGCGCCAATCGGTCGTATGTGATTCGAATCCCCACTGGTTGGCGAAGGCCTTGGCCTGCTCCTCGACGAGCCCGCAAATCACCTTCAGCTTGGGCTTGTACGGCAGGTCGAAGAAGTGCGGAACTTTGCTGTATGCGTTCGAGTGGGTCCGGCCCATGAAACCGTAACCGATCATACCGACGTTCAAAGGCTTCATCTGCGTGATCCTTTCAAGTTTGTTTGGCTGTGTGAATCTGCGTCTTAAGCGTTATTCGGCCCATCCGTGCTCGTCTCGCACGGCGAGCATGGCCGACAGAATGGCGTTCCACGTCTGGGGGAGCATCATCGTTTCGTTGTCGAACATGCAGCCGTCCCAACAGGTGTGCTTGAACCGTTTTGTGATCTCGCCGGCGGCGTCTCGCAGCCAGAAACCGGCGTACTTGGTGATGTCCAGCTTGCCGTTGGGATCGTTGGGCAGGCAGTGCCGCCCGGTCTTGTCGTGCGTTCCGGCGCCCTTGACCGTGGCGTCGTTCTGCGCTATGTGCAGGTCGGTTGTCCAGGGCTGCAGCGCCGCGCAGAGCTGGCGATAGGCCGCATCAAACGTCTCGGTGTCGGACCAGTCAAAGTCTTCGGGCAGCATGGCGTCTTCGGGCGCGTTGTAGCCCAGCATGTACAGCAGCGTGTGGGCCATGTCGGCCTGGAAGCCGAGGGTCTCGGGGCGGTTGACCATCGCGAGCAGTTCGGTCATACGCTTCCAACTGTGCATTCCGCCCCAGCATATCTCGCCCTCCGCGGCGAGCTGCTGGCCGTGATCTGCGGCGATGTCGCACGCCTGGCGCAGCGTTTCGGCGATCCTGGCCTGGTTGCCTTCTGGGTCGGCCGACCAACTGGCCGGATCGACCGCCGAGTCGACGCGCACCACGCCGTTGGGCCGCACGCCGAGTTCGCGGAGCTTTGCGGCTATCCCGCAGGCCTTCTTGACCTGCTGGAGGTACTGGGCGCGCTGTGAGTCGTCGCCCATAGCCGATCCGCCGCCGGTGGGGGGCCAGACCGGAGCGACCAGCGATCCGATCTCCAGATCGCGTGCCGAGACCATGTCGGCGAGTTTCTGCAGATCGTCGTCGGTCGAATCGATGTCCACGTGCGGTGCGAACAGGAACAGGTCGATCCCGTCGAACTTCACGCCGTCGATTTCCGCCGCGGCGGTAAGGTCCAGCATCGTCTCCAACTCGATGATCGGTTCGCCGTCGCCGCCTTTTCCGACAACGCCCGGCCAGGCCGCGTTGTGCAGCTTGGGATAGTTATTGGTGTGTTCGGCCATCTCTTGTTCTGTCCTTTCGATTTGGGTCGGCTCTCAGCCGATCTTGGGCATGTTGTCGTGCGCGCCGGGTCCGAAGTGCTTGAGCATTACGATCGGGTCGCACTGGCTGGGGTTGGTGATCGTGACGCCTTCTTTCGCCGCGGCCGCCGATACGAAGAACTCGTCGTTGGTCAGTTGCCCGTAGCGGATCAGTGCGGGAGTCTCGACGCTCCAGACGCCCATTGTCCCGTGTCCCTGCATCATGATCATCCCGTAGGGTCCGCCGTCTGTGATCGTGACTGTCGCGCCCGGAAGGACGGTCAGCTCCTTGGCGCTGAATTCCTCGGCCATGTACGTAACCCAGCGTTCCTCGTATCCCTGGGCCTGCATCTGCTCGAGCGGATCGACCGGGATCGGCGGGCAGAAGTGCTTGGCTCGGAACTCCGGATCGACGTTCTGCTCCCAGTCGATCACGTCGACGAGGTAGTCGAAGTCGCCCCGCTTGTCGGCGGGCGAATCCTTCCAGAGCAGCTCCTCGGGGATGATCTTGTCGCCGGTGAGCGACTGGTACATCGCGAAGACGTCCGAGGCCTTCTGCGGTTCGTAGGTGCAGAGGCTGCCCGGTGCGTGGAGCACTCCCGGCGGCACGTTCCAGCCGGTGCCGGGGAAGAGCCTGAACGCCGCCGACAGGTCGGTTATGTGGTTGTCGCCGTCGGTGAACTTCGACAGGACCTCGCGGACCTCGTCCTTCGTCACGCCGGGCTGGATGCCGAAGAACGTGTAGGGGAAGTCGCCTCCGTGGTTGTTGACCTGCGGCGGGAAGTAATACGCCTCGGGCTTTCCGACCGCGTCGACGCGGGCGGCGAACTCGTCGTCGTGGTGAATGTGAAGCGGCAGGGCGCCCTGGTTGTCGAAGAACTTCGAATACATCGGCCAGCACTTGCAGGCGTCCCACAGCGCATCGCCCAGCAGCTCGCCCTGGAGTTCTTCGACAGCATCGCGAAGCAGGACGGTTTGGCCTTCTACGATGATGTGGCTGAGCCCTTCGTTAACGCTGGTGTCCGGCCCGTTGTCGGCCGGCGTGGTCGACGAGAACCACCGTTCGTCGATCCCGCCGCGGTGTCCGCCCAGGGCGTAATAGTCGTCGGGGTGCAGCTTGATCCGCCTGCCGGGCACGCAGAATACCCGCGGAACCCAGGTTGGCGTCAAACGCATGATTCCATTGCCCTGGTCAAGGGCCCGTTGAGCGATTTCTCTTGCACTCATCTGTCTTCGTCTCCGGTTATGGTTAGCTGTTGCTCGGTTTTGTGAGCGTTCGAATTTCGATCTTCTTGACGACCATCTGCATGCCCTTGAACCCGGCTCCGGCGTGGATCTGGATGCCGATCCGCCCCTTGGCCAGCGTGTCGTCGGTGCATTGTCCGGTCTTCGTGCCGTTAAGCCAGAGCGTCATGTCGGGGCCCATCGCACGCAGTTGTGCGACGTTCCACCCGTCGCGATTCTCCAGCGACTCCTTGAGGTTCTTGGTGATGAACATCTTGCCGGGGCAGTAGAGAGTGCCGCTGAACGCCACGGGCCGCTTGTACTTCAGCACGTCGTACTGGTAGCCTCTCTTGCCGTTGTGGCGGAACCAGAATCCGCTGTTGGCCGGCCAGACCACACGGTAGGTGATCCGCAGCTCGAAATTGTCGTATTCGGCGTCGGTCCAGATGTCGCCGCCCTTGCCGGTGGTCTGCGTTCCGACCAGGCAGTTGTCCTCGACCTTGAAGATCGCGTTTCCGGTCGTCCGCCAACCGGCCAGGTCCCTGCCGTTGAACAGCGACTTCCACGGGCCGGCGGAAACCGCATCCGGCTTGACGCCGCGCAGCGACTTTACGATCCATCGGGCCTGGTTGGCCACGGTTCGATTCCGGGACTTCTGCAGGCTCATCCCGACCTTCCGGGACAGTTGGCTCGACGAGCCCATGATCCCGCGGGCCACGCTGAGCTTGGCGAATTCCGCCTCGGCTCGGAAGTCCTTGCGGGTCATGAACGGTTCGATGGCCTCCAGGGCCGCCGGATCGGCCACTGAGCCCAGACCGGCGAGGATCAGTTTGGTGTCCGCCGGCCCCCTGGCGACTTTCATAAGCTCGCCGTAGCCCGCAAGCGTCCGCTCGACGGTGCAGTCGCCCAGTCCGAGTATTCGCACGCAGCCGCGCATCGACAGCACGCGGCGCCTGGCGTTGCTCGTGGTCTTCACGACGTTCATCAGCGGCGCCAGGGCTCGCGCCGTGGGCCAGTTTGACAGGGCGTTTATCGCCGCGTCCTGCACGTCTGTGCTTGAGTCCTTCAGCGCCGGCGCTACGGCCGCGAACGCCTCGGCGCCTCCGAGGTTGCCCAGGATCCGCAGCAGAGAGCACTTGCCCGGCGTGTCTTTGGCGGCCGCAAGGGCCGCCAGCGGAGCCTTGGCCCGCTTTTCGGGATCGGATATCTTGCGGGCAACCTGCACAACCGCCAGTTCGGCCGCCGCTCTGGACGGGTCGCCGGCGGGCTTTACCGCCAGGGCCAGCAGAGTGTCAATATTCTCCGGTTGTGCGATCCATCCCATCGCCCTTATCGCCGCGACTCTCACGCGGGCCTCGGGTCCTTTGGCTTCCGCCGCCAGGTCGCCTATCGCGTCAGTCGCTTTCCGCGTGACGAGAGCTTCCATGAGTTTCGGCTTGGCCGTCGCGGGGGCGGCTTTCATTGAAGCTGCTATCGTGGCGTTGACCTTGTCGCCCTTGAGGCCGTGGAGGCTGTTGACCGCGGCCTGCTGCTCGGCGGGGCTCTTGGCGCCGACCGCGATATCGCACAGCAGCTTTGTGCTGCCCGCATCGCCGAGCTTGCCGATAGTCCTGATCGCGGCGATACGAACCGCCGCGGCGTCGCTTGCCGCGGATTTGGTGATCGTCGGCAGGACAGTCGGATCGCCGAGATCGCCGAGGGCTTCGATCAGCAGAGCCTGGGGGTCGGCGGGGAGTTTGTCCAGGCACGCCGCCAGTCGCCTGCCCACATCTTTGCCCTTGAGCTTGTCGGCGTGCGAGATCGCCGCCGCCCGCATTGACGGGTCCTTGCCCGCTATCGCCGCGATCGCCTGGTCGACCGCCGCTTCGCCGCCGCTGGCCAGCAGTCCGACGAACGCTCCGAGCCGCACGTGGCTGGGCCATCTGGCGCCCTGCAGATCTTTGCATATCGCCGCGGCCTGGGCCTGTTTGCCGATCTTGGTCAGTTGCTCGGCGGCGGTCAGAGACGCCTCCCCGAGGACTACGAGCATGGACTTGTCGGCCTTGGCGCTGAAGTCGCCGAGGGCCTTGGCCGCTTCGGGCGTTCCGATTCGCCCCAGCGCCGCGGCGGCGGCGGAGGCTATGTCCTTATCCTTGTCGCCCAGCAGGGCGGTTATCGCCGCGGTCGACGCCGCATCGCGCCGGAATCCCAGCGAGATCAGCAGTCCGACTTTCGTCGGTCCGCTGGTCTTGGCCAGAGCCGCCCGCATGACCGCCGAAGCCTTGGGATAGGGCATCGGCTCCAGTGCGTAGCGGGCCATGTGCGAAAGCCTGGCGTCGGTGAGCATCGCGGCCAGCGCGTCGATGCAGGCCTCGGTTCCAATTACCTGAAGTTCGCGGCAGGCCAGGTCCTTTTCGGCCCGGGGGGCGTCGGACTTGATGGTCTTTATAAGTTCGGCCTCGCGTTTGGCCTTGTCGGGGGTTTCGGCTCCAACGGCTGCGCCGACGAATACAACCGCCGCCAGGCAAATCATCGCGGCCGCCTGAATGTGTCGCATCTTACGATTCACTGGTTTCACTCCTGTTGGGCGATCCTGCTATTTAAAAGAAAAAGTCGCGTATCGACGCGGCGACGACCCTTACAGGCGCCACGGATGACGGTACGCACGCGAGACAAGCCTGTTGGCTTCCGGATCGTTGGGGAACTCCTCCTTGACCGGGTCCCACTTGACCGGGCGGCCCAGACGGACGCATATGTTGGCCACGTGGCACGTGGTGATCGATCGATGCGCCCCTTCGGCCGGCGCCACCGGCTGTTGTCGCGATTTAACGCAATTCAGGAATTCGCGGACGTGATTGTTCTGCGGGTAGCCGCCTTTGAACCTTCGTTCGGCCATCAGGGACTTGGGGAAGACCTCGAACTGTCCCGAATCGCCGGTTTCCACCCATCCTTCGGTCCCTTCGAACCGCACCGGGCAGGACCCGAACCGCAGGCCCTTGCGAATGATCAGGTCGGCTCCGCTGGCGTATGTCGCCTTGATGTCGCCGCGATCGTTGATCGTTTCGTAATCGATCGCCGAGGTGTTGTCGGCGTCGAGGGCCCACTGACATATGTCCACGGTGTGGCTGCCCCATTCGCAGATAGATCCGCCGGAGAAGTCGCCGTGGGCCAGCCAGAACTGGCGAGCGTGGTACTTTGCATTGTAAGGCCGCCACATCGCCGGTCCCAGCCACCCGTTCCAGTCCATCACTTCCTTCGGCGGCTCGGGCTGGGTCGGAAGCACGGTGAAGTAGACCCCGGAGTTCGAGCGGTGCTTCTCGGCCTCTACTTTCGTGATCCGCCCGAGCTTGCCCGAGCGGGCGAGGTTCACCGCCCAGACGAAGTTGCCGACGCTTCGCCGCTGCGTGCCGCACTGGAATATGCGCGAGAATCGCTTCATGGCGTCCGAGACCGCGCGGGATTCGGCGATCGCGACGCTCATCGGTTTCTCGCAGTACATGTCCTTGCCGGCGCGGGCGGATTCTATGGCGACCATCGAGTGGTTGTTGTCGCCGGTGGCGATAAGGACCGCGTCGATGTCCTTACGCTCCAGAAGCTCGCGCAGATCGATGTAGGTCTTGCAGTCGGTGTTCTTGTATCGGTTGTCGACATCTCTCTTGCCGGCCTTTCGGCGGGCGGCGTTTACGTCGCAGATTGCGACCATTTGGACGTCGGAGTTGTTCAGGAAGGCGCCCATGTCGCTGCGCCCGCGTCCGCCGTATCCGATCGTGCCCATTACGATCCTGTCGCTGGGGGCCGTTGCGCCGTCGGCGCCCATCGCCGACGACGGCACGATCGCCGGGAGCATAGCCGTCCCGCCGGCCGCGGCGAGAGTAGTCTTAAGGAATCGGCGTCGATTGAGTCGAGGGGTGTTGTGATTCATTTGTCGCGTCCCTGTCCGAAAGATTAGAAGATGTTCGTCCAGCCGTCGCGGCGCCGGCCGCGACAGAGCCGTAAGGTGAAAAGTCTAACGCAGATCGCCCCCGGACGAAATGGATAATTCCGCAAATCCTCGTCCAATTTTCCGATCGACCGACAGGCCGCTTGCCATCGCCTCGTGCGGCGCAGTACGATTCACCCCGTTATCGACAAGGGAGCAATTATGAACAATGATCGTCGCAAGGTTGACAGAGGGCGGATTCCTGACCCCACTGGCGTTTTTCGCCGGTTGCCCGGACCCATCGGGGCGGCGGCAATCGCGGCTGCCTGCATTGTCGGGTTGTCTTCAGCGGTCTCGGCGGCGCCGCCCAAAGGCCTGAAGACAGGCGTATTCGGCCGGCGGGAGGAGGTCGCCGGAATGCTGATCGCCTACTTCGAACGAATGACGCGTCCAAAACCGTTCGTCGTGCGAACCGGCGAGAAGTTCCAGGCCCACAGGCGCAATTTGCGCCGGAAGCTGCTGAGTTGCGCGGGGCTCGATCCGCTGCCCAAACGCGTCGACCTGGATGTGCACTCCAGCCGCACGCTCGATCACGAATGGTGCACGATCAAACGCGTGTACTACCAACTCTGGCCGAACGTTTACAGCAGCGGGCTGCTCTATATGCCCAGGAAGTTCGTCGACCGTCCCGCTCCGGCGGTGCTCTGCCCGCACGGACACGGCTCAGACGGCAACGCCAATGCCAGAGTCCAGAAACGCTGCCTGACCCTGGCGAAGATGGGGTATGTGGTCTTGGCGACAACGCAGAATCACTATGAGGACGCCGCCATCGGATTCTCGCACCAGACGCTGATGATCTGGAACAACATCCGGGGATTGGACTACCTGCAGTCCCTGCCGCAGGTCGACGGCAAGCGAATCGGGTGCGCCGGCAACTCCGGCGGAGGGCTCCAGACGCAGATGCTCGTGGCGGTCGACGATCGCGTCAAGGCGGCCACAATTTCCGGATTGACGTGCGACTATCGAGAGATCGTCTTCCCCGGACGGAGCCACTGTCGATGCAATCACTTTCCCAACATCATGCGATACACTGACGAGCCTGAGATCAGTACTCTGGGCCTGCCGACGCCCGTGCAGTACCTGACAATGGACGACTGGACGAAAAGCTTCCCCAGGAACAACTATCCGACGATCCGGCGGTTGTACGAGGCCAACGGTCTCAAGGGGCGAACGGACTGTAAGTACTGGCCGACCCGGCATGTCTACGACAAGCCCAAACGCGAGCGTACGTACTGGTGGATGGAGAAGTGGCTGCGGGGCAAAGACCATGGCGGGTCCGTAACCGAAGAGCAGGTCAAAACACTGCCCGTCCAAACGCTTGTGAACCTGAAAACCGCCGTGCCCAGGAACAAGGGCCTGGCCCACATAAGCCGAATCTACGCCGAGAAGTTTCAGTACGCGCCGCCGAAGATCACCAACCGCCAGTCGTGGGAAGTCTACCGTAGAAAAATGCTCGGCGCGATGGATGAGTTGCTTGGGAAACCGCTTGCGGCCCGGGGCGGGGTGAAGTTGGTCGGAACTGAAACTCGCGACGGTCTGGTGATCCAGCGTGTGCTGTGCCCCAGCGAAGGCGGGATTCGTGTTCCGGTGCTTGTGCTGCGACCGGCTGGGCCGAAGGGCGAACTCCCGGTCGTTGTGATCTGCGGCGATCGCGGAAAGGCGGCGCTGCTGGCGGCAACGAGCGACGATTCGTCGACAGCGCTGGCTCGCGGCGGACGGATTGTGGTTCTCCCCGACGTGCGATTCACCGGCGAATTGTCTCTTGGTTCGTTTGCGGGGCTCAGCGAGAAGCTGATCACATTCAAGCCCTGCAGCCCGTTGGGCGAGGGGCGTGCTGCTGTGTTTGACGGCGCCTGGCGGCGAAACGCGATGCTGTGGGGCAGGCCCATCGCGGGCATGGCCGCCACTGACATCAGGGCGGTCCTGGACTATATCGCGGCGCGAAAGGATGTTGAACGTGCGAACATTTCGCTGGTGGGGCGCGGGCGGTCGGCGGTGGCGGCGTTGCTGGCGGCGGTTGCCGACGAGCGTGTGAAGGCCCTGAACGTCGATCTGAACTCGCGCTGTTTTGCGCACCGCAAGGCGCCGAAGATTCCGTTTGTGCTCCGCCACGGTGACGTGCTTCAATGGTCGGCGTTGCTGGCCGACCGCAAGTTGACCCTCGCCGGAGTCCCCGAGGAGGCCGGGTCTCAGCAATGGTTGAAAGACGTCTTCGGCGCCGTCGGGAACTCCGGTGGTTTGCAAGTGGTTGAGCGTTAAGCCCCTTGCCAACGATCGATGTGCTGAAGTAACATGAATCGCGCCATAGACAAGGGAGCAGTTATGAGTAACGAACGACGCGGCGTAGCCGGAGCGGGAAACTGGATCATCGATCGCCTCTATATTTGCGACTTCTGGCCCCAGGAGGAGACTCTGGCCAACATTCTCAGCCAGGAGCGGGGCACCGGCGGGGCGCCGTATAACTGTCTGCTCGACATCGCCAGGTTCGGGCTCTATGAAGGTGAAGATGCGATCCCCCTTGAGGCGATAGGGCTGATCGGCGACGACGACAACGGCCGGGCGATACAGGCCGACTGCGACGCACACGCAATAGACACCTCTTTGCTGATTGTCAGCGACGGGGCTCCGACGTCCTACACCAACGTGATGGTCGTAAAGGACAGCGGCAAGCGGACGTTCTTCCACAACCGCGGCGCCAACGCGCTGTTCGGCCCCGAGCACGTCCCGGTCGACAAGATCTCGGCCCGCCTGGTGCACTTCGGATATCTCCTGCTGCTGGACCGCATGGACGAGCCGGACGAGGAGTTCGGCACGACCGCCGGCAGAGTGCTCAAGGCGTTCCAGGACGCCGGCATCGAGACCAGCATAGACGTTGTCAGCGAAGACAGCGACAGGTTCCCGCGGATCGTCAAGCCGGCGCTGAAGTACACCGACTACGCGATTCTAAACGAATTCGAGGCCGGCAAGACTACCGGGCATGACGTAAAGCCCGGCGGGAAAGTGGACATCGAAGCTCTGCGGGCGTCGGCGAAGGATCTTCTGGACCTCGGTGTCGGCAAGCTCGTCTGCGTTCACCTGCCCGAGGGAGGATACGTTCTGACTGCCGACGGGCGGGAGGTATGGCAGCCGTCGCTGCAACTGCCCGACGGATACATAAAAGGCGCCGCCGGCGCCGGCGACGCCTTTTGTGCGGGGATGCTGCTGGGCATTCACGAGCGATGGGAGATCGAAAAGAGTTTGCTCCTGGCGGTATGTTCGGCCGCGATGAGCCTGTCGCACCCCGGATGCACAGAAGCCTGCACCAACATCACCGACACCCTGGCCCTGGCCGAAAAGTACCCGTTCCAACCGGCGATTATGTGATACGGCCCACCCCACCCCGTTCTTCTCGCTGACGCAATGAGTATGAATGGCATGTAAGCCCAGTACATAAAATGAGATAAAATAGTTCTGACCCTTTCTATACGCTAATGCTACAATTTCACATGAACCTTCATTGAGCTTTTTCAAAAGGAGACAACAAAATGCTGAAACGAATCAGGCTTGGCTGGCGTGTTGTTCTGTCTGTCCTTGTTGTCGCTTCGTTTGCGACGGTTGTAGTCCAGGCCGCCGATTGGCCGATGTACCGCGGACCCGACCACACAGGCATTTCCAAGGAGACCGGCTGGTTTGACGCCTCCGCCGGCGTGAAGGTCCTGTGGGAACGGAAGATCGGCACGGGATACAGTTCGATCTCCGTCGGCGGCGGGCGCGCCTTTACTATGGGATACGCGGACAACAAGGACACTGTGTTCTGTTTTGACGCCAAGACCGGCAAGAAGATATGGGCGTTCTCCTACGCCGCCGGCCCGTCGGTTCCCGGGGAGTGGATGGGCGGGCACAAGGGCGGTCCCTACGCCACGCCGACTATCGACGGCGAGAATCTGTACACGGTTTCCAAGCACGGCGACGTACACTGCCTCTCGGTCGACAAGGGCGTCATAAAGTGGACCGCCAAGTACAAGTGCAAGATTCCCAAGTGGGGTTTCGCCGGTTCGGCGCTGGTTGCCGGCGACCTGGTGATACTGAACGCCGGTTCTGCGGGGATGGCCTTAGACAAGAATACGGGCAAGCGGGTCTGGTTTAACGGTCCGGGGCTTTGCGGGTATTCCACGCCCGTGCCCGTCGAATACGGCGGAAAACCCCACGTCCTGCTGTTCACCGCCGAGACCGTCGCGCTCGTCGCCGTCGCCGACGGCAAGAAGGTCTGGGATTTCCCCTGGAAGACCAGATACGAAGTGAACGCCGCCGACCCGATAGTCGTTGGCGAAAACGTTTTCCTGTCTTCCGGTTACAATTACGGTTGCGGTCTGGCGCCCATCGGCAAGCCCGACGCCAAGCCGATCTGGAAGAACAAGAACATGAGGAACCACATGAGCGGGTGCGTGATGCTGGACGGCTGCCTGTATGGTTTCGACGAGAGCAAACTGACGTGTCTGGACCTCAAGACCGGCGAAAAGAAGTGGTCCGAAGACAGCTTGGGAAAAGGCTCGCTGATGCTTGCCGACGGCAAGTTGATCGTACTGTCGGACAAGGGCAGGCTGGTAATCGCTCCGGCCTCGCCCGAGGGGTACAAGGTCCTGTCCTCCGGCGTCATCCTCAAAGCCGGGACGCAATGCTGGTCGATGCCCGTGCTTTCCGACGGGCTTATCTACGCGCGGAACACGGCGGGGGACCTGGTGTGCGTAACCGTCAAATAGCGGTCGTCAGTCAATAAAAGGTCAGGACTATTTTATATGCTGATGTAGCAAGTAGTTAGCGATGTTTTTTGCTTCGTTTGCTTGTGGGGAATTGCTATAACCCCGGCAAAAAACGATCCTAACCTATTGGTACTGCAATAGATAAAATAGTTCTGACCCTTTTTGCTTTCTTTTTGCTTTTTTGCGTTCCGAGGCCTCCCTCTGGAATCACTTACCGGTTGCGGTCACTTGGTGAGCCTTGATAATGTGGGCCAGGGACTTCAGGGCGTCGTTGACGCTTTTGGAGTCTGGAAACTCCTTCGTTACTTCCGGGTCCAGAACGACGACGTTGCACCCCTGGGCGTACCTTTGGACGTATTTTCCGCGCGTACCCTTGGAGAAATCGTACTCATCCAGCATGTCCGGTTCATTATTTGATTGTTCACTGTTCATATGTTTGTCTTTCGCGTCTTGTCGCTTGCCGCGCACTGATGATTCTTATGTTTTCGCCTCGATCGCAATGGATCACAATAACAAGCGCCCCCTGATACGACGTTCCTATCGTGATGAACCTTTCTTCCCGACCGGACGAATGCAGCGGGTCAGCAATGGTCAGTGATAGAGGATCGGCGAAGACCGTGGATGCTTCTTTGAACGAAAGCCCATGCTTGGACAGATTAGCTTCCGCCTTTTCGCTGTCCCATTCAAAATTGACTCCCATGGCGTCCATATCTGAATAGTACTGGCGCGACATTCACAAGTCAAGAGATGCGGTAATCTTGGACGTTAAAAACGGTCTGAATTCCGGGGCGAAATGCATTCGCGTGACAATAATACGAGGTGATATTTGCGACATGAATGAACAAAGGCTCAGAACTATTGTATATGCTTATTTAGCAAGTAGTTAGCTCTGTTTCTTGCTTCGTTTGCTTGTGGGGAATTGCTATAACCCCGCAAGAACGATCCTAACCTATTGGTACTGCGATAGATAAAATAGTTCTGACCCTTTTTGCTTTCCTGCTTTAACATCACCGACAACCTGGCCCTGGCCGAAAAGTACCCGTTCCAGACCGCGATTATGTGATCTGCGATTACCGGAAACACCGCGCGGCGCGCTGGCCGCGGGCCGTGCGTGTTTCCTCATTCATCACTCAGCATTCATCACTGCCGTTACCCCGTCATGAGCGTCCATCGGCGTTTGTATCCCCCCAGACCCACTCGCGACGCCCCGGACATGATGATCTTGTGGTGTCCGGGGCTGAAGAACCACATTCTGATTGCGCCGGGTCCGGACCGCGTGCCGGCGGCTATGCATTCGCCGCCGGCTTTCGTTCCCTGCCGCGCCGCCCGGTCCCAGGGAGTCTTCTTGCCGCTTACCGGCGATGTGTGCGAGAAGAACTTCCGTTCGTACATATCCGTTGAGTGATCCCGCCCCGCGGCGCACAGCTTCAGATCGATCCGCATCGGCGGGCGGCCCAGCAGCACCCGCACCACGTTGAGGTGCACAACCCCGTGCCATTCCTCGAACTGAAGTTTCGTGAACTGCCTGAGGGCCTCTTCGACTATTTTGCGATGCGCATCCGGCATCGGAGCCCCCATAAGGCTGAGCAGCATCTCCTGCTGCTTCAGCGTGTCGGCAAGTTCGGACTCGGGCGCCGGCAGCTTGAGCGCCGCGGCGCACTGCGCGTTGATCGCCTCCAGGGCGAGCAGTTCGGCCCGGCGGGCGGTCAGCAAGGTGCTGTTTTCAAGGATTTCTTCTCGTTTTGGAACTAAAGCTCCCAGCAGGGCGTCCATGGCGGGTCCCGCCTTGGCCTTCAGCGATTCTTTGGTTACTCGGCCCGTGGAGCGGAACTGATTGCGCCAGGCCTCCACCCGCGCCTGGCCTGTCGTGCGATACTTGGCGGCCCCCATGCCGCGAGACTTGCTGAAGAACGCCTTCTTGTAGGCGGTTGTTCGAGTCGAAAGCTCGGAGCTTGCGGCGCTTCTGAGTATCTTGGCGCCCCTGGGGCCGAGCTGCAGCAGTTTCCTGGCGGCGATCCGTCGCTTGGCTCCGTCGCCGGCGGCCTTGCGGAAGTCTATGAGCATCCGCTGGATGTCGGGCCTCGTTCCCGCCGGCCCGGTCGTCGGTTTCCCGGGCCTGGGCTTGTTCGATTCGACCCGTTTCTTCAGGACATCCGGCGGGATGACAATCTGCCCGACCGCAAGGCCTGACAGGCAAATAACAGCCAGCAAAACGAATGTAGGGTTCAAGCGTCTCAAGATCCGCGTTCCTTACTCTTCTATCTTAACATCAAAAGCCAGCGCGGGCAGTCCGTCTTTGTTGAACAGGTTGGCCCAGGCGCGGCCGTTTGCGCAGGCGTAGCGGATCGAGGTCGGTTTGGCGACGTTGGCCAGCGACAGCAAGACCGTGTTTCCGTCGATCCTCGCGTCGGCCCACTGATGCTTCCCATCGGCCCCGATGATCTGGAATCCGGTGAGTTTGTCGCCGCCTTTGAAGGCCAGGCCCTTGCCGACGTGCGTGTACGATATTCGGATCTTCGAACCTTCGGTCTTGTGCGAGGCGTATATTGGGCCGTAGATTTCGATCTTCTTGCCGTAGACGGCGCCCAGGGCGACCCGGCAGGCCCGCAGGCCGTATCCCGACTTGTTCTGCGGATGGATTCCTCCGCCCAGATCGCTGGCGATGGCCATGAATGTGTTTGGATGCTGCATGATCCGGATATGCACTTTGCGGAATCCGCCGTCGGCGGACCTGAGCGATTTTGGCTGCGTGGGCTGATAGTCGTCGGCCATGTGCGTCACGGGATTGCCATTCTTGTCCCAGGCGCATCCGCCTCCGCTGGGCTTCTGGATGTATATGAACGGGAAGTCCTGCTTCCATTCGGTCCGCCAGCCGCGGATCAGTGCGCCCATGACGGTGAACTGGTCCACTCCGGCCACTTGCGTGCCCGATTCGCCCTGGTCCCAAACTACTCCGCGAATCGCGTACGGGATGATCGGGCGGATGTGCCTGATGAACAGGTCTCCGCTCGCTTTGGCCTGCCTGGGGGGCCTGGGCCTGCGGGGGGCGCGTTTCCCGGCGGCTTTGGCCTTGGCCGCGGCGGCTTTCCACTTCTCCAGGGCTTGTTCGTGCTTCTTCATCGCCGCTTCGGTGTCAGCTTTTTCGTTGTGCGCCTTGGCCGCCGCTCGGCAGGCCTCGTCGGCTTCGAACGCTTCGGGGCTTAGCCACCTGCCTGACGGTGTTCCGCCGACGGCTCCGAGGATCAGGCCGACCGGCACGCCGATTTCCTTCTGCAGCGGGGCTCCGAACGAGAAAAGCAGCGCCGAGAAACTCTTGGCGTTGTCGGCTGTCGCCTGCTTCCATCCGGGGCTGGCGCCGCGGCACAGGCGGACCAACGGGTAGTCTGCGGATATGAGTTTGGCCAGGCCTTCGTCGCGGCGTGCGTATCCGCCGGCCCCGCCGGCCATGTTCGACTGGCCCGAACCGACCCACACGTCGCCGATAAGCACGTCTTTGAACGTTGTCTCGCCCACGGTCATCGTCTGTGCTTTGGCGCATGCCTTCATCGAGTCGAGCTTCACGCTCCACTTGCCGTCGGAGCGGGCTTTCGTCGTCTTGGTCTGTCCGGCGAATTTCACCGTCACTTCCCGGCCCGCGTCGGCTGTTCCCCAGACCGGGACGCTCATCCCGCGCTGCAGGACCATGTTGTCGCTGAAAACGGGGTTCGCCTTCACTTCGGCCCCGACGACGGCCGGGCTGGCCAGGATTGCCGCGGCGCACAGGCAAATCATCATGTTCTTCATCGTTTCGGCTCCTTGTCAGGCGGGGAATTTCGGTACGACAACGTCGGTGACGGCCTCTTTGAGTATCTCGTCATCGCCGCGTTTTTCGTGTTTGTTGCGAATGATCAGGCGTCTCTTGCCGGCTCCGAAGTACAGGTAGTCGCGCCGTTTCTGCTCGCCTTCGTCCAGGAGAGTCGGGACCATTGATATCCCGTCGATCGGCGCGGGGGGCTTGACTCCGGCCAGTTGGGCGAACGTCGGCATGATGTCCCAGAACGCCGACAGGTGATCGCTTGTGCGTCCGGCTTTGATCCGTCCGGGCCAGTATGCAACCCCCGGCACACGCAGACCGCCGAGGGTGAACTTGCCCTTGCCGCCCTTGAGTCCGCCGCTGGAGTCGAATCGCGGGAAGTTGTTCGGGCCGTTGTCGCTGGTGAATATCACCAGCGTGTTCCTGTCGATCCCGCGGGCGGCCAGCCGCTTGATGATCCGCCCGACGTCGCGGTCCATTCGCGTGATCATGGACGCCAGCGTCTTTTCCTTCTTCGACCAGTCGGCGGCTTTGGCGTACGGCTCGATCTGCGGCACATCGTAGTCGGCGTGCGGGATGGTGTACGGAACGTAGAGGAAAAACGGCTTGTCCTTCGCGGCGTCAATGAACTCCAGCGCCTTGTCGGTGAGCAGATCGTGGGTGTAGTGCGTGCGTTTCTTCGAGTTGTCCGGCAGGGGGACCACGTCGAGGCGCATCCCCCTGGTCCTCTCGTCGACCAGTCCGGTCCGATCGTAGCGGTAGAGCTGGTCGGGGTAGTACCTGTGGCAGTAGGTCTGGTTCGGCTCGCCGAAGTAGTAGTCCCATCCGTGCCTGTAAATCGCGCCGCTGCCGTCTTTGTCCTGATGCTTCTTGACGCAGCCGACGAAATGATCGCCGAGGGACCATTTGCCGATCATCGCCGTGGTGTAGCCGGCGGTCTTCAGGACCGTCGCGATCGTGGTGTCTTGGGTCTCCAGCATCGGGTGTCGTCCGCCGCCGCCGTTTTTGTTGGTGCGGCAGTGCCCGGTGTGGAGCCCGGTCATCAGCGTGCATCGAGACGGAAGGCAGACCGGAAAGCCCGCGTGGAAGCGGGTGAGCTTCAGTCCGCCGGCGCACATCTTGTCCAGTTCGGGCGTTTGGATAAGCTTCTGTCCGTAGCAGCCCAGATCGCCGTATCCCAGATCGTCAGCCATTATGAACACGAGATTGGGGAGTTTTCTGTCCTTGCTCGGCGCCGCCGTCGCCGGGCGCAGCGTAAGGGCCGCCGCGCCAAGCCCGGCCGCTTTCAGGAAACATCTTCGCGTGATGCCGGTCGTGTTCATGTTTTCTCTCCGGTTATGTTCAGCGAGTAGCTGTTTGCCAGCTATTAGCTGTCAGCTTTCAGCTATCAGCTTTCAGCTTTCAGCTATCAGCTAAGGCGCAAACCCAAAACCCAAAACCCAAGAAACTTGCCTGTTCGCTGCGTCACTGTGGTTTGTCGTTCGCCGTGGCCGTAGCTGATAGCTGATAGCTGAAAGCTTCTTCAACTGAAAGCTTCCTTAGCCGCCTATTTCGCGATGAACTCCTTGACCTTGCCGGCGACGTATTGGATCTGTTCGCCGGTCAGTTCGGAGTAGATCGGCAGGGCGATTACTTCCCTGGACGCCTGTTCGCTGACGGGGAAGTCGCCGTCCTTGTATCCCAACTCGGCGAAGCATTCCTGCTGGTGCAGGCAGAGCGGGTAGTAGACGTCGCATCCGATTCCGGCGTCTAGAATGAACTGCTTGCACTCGTCGCGCCTCGGAACGCGGATGACGTACTGGTTGAAGATCGTAACGTTCTCTTCGCGAATGATCGGCGTTGTGATCTCTTGGCAGTCGGCGAAGAGTTCGTCGTACTGTGCGGCGTTGGCTCGCCGGCCGGCCGACCAGTCCTCCAGGTGCGGCAGCTTGACCAGCAGGGCCGCGGCCTGTATTGCGTCCAGGCGGAAGTTCCCGCCGACGAATTTGTGGAAGTACTTCGGCTGCATTCCATGGTTGCGGAACATCGCGATCTTGTCGGCCAGTTCGGCGTCGTTGGTTACGACCATTCCGCCGTCGCCGTTGCAGCCGAGATTCTTCGACGGGAAGAAGCTGAAGCAGCCGGTGGTTCCGATCGATCCGGCTTTGCGTCCCTTGTACGCCGAGCCGATCGACTGGGCGGCGTCTTCGATCACCGCGAGATTGTGTTTCTCGGCGATAGCCATGATCGGGTCCATGTCGCACATCTGTCCGTACAGGTGGACTGGAATGATCGCCTTGGTGTTTTCGGTCACCGCAGCTTCGATCTTGGCCGGGTCGATGTTGTAGGTGTCGGGCTCGATGTCGACGAACACCGGCTTGGCGCCGGTTCGCGCGATGCTTCCTACGGTGGCGAAGAAGGTGAACGGAGTGGTTATAACTTCGTCGCCGGGTCCGATGTCCAGCACCATCAGGCTGGCCAGCAGGGCGTCGGTCCCGCTCGAGACGCCTATGCCTTTGGCGCAGCCGCTGTATTCGGCGATTGCTTCTTCGATAGCGGTCACATTCGGCCCGCCGATAAACCACTGGGCTTCCATGACCTCTGCGGTAGCAGCCATCATCTCGTCGCGAAGCGTGGCGTATTGTGCTTTAAGATCCAACAGCGGAACGTTCATTTTTTTCTCCAGTCTTGTTAGCTGTCAGCTATTAGCTGTCAGCTATCAGCTACGGCAAACAACCAACGACGGAGGCAGTCAGGCGACGCCGTCCTTGGCTGGAGCCAGAAAAGTTCACTTTGTCCTGAGCTTCCTAATCAGGGAGGTCAGCATTCTCTTTACTTCCACTACGCTTTCGGTCAGTTTCTGGTGCGTCTGCGGGTCCAGCATTCCCAGGTCGTGGGCCAGCAGCAGATGATACTCCAATTCGGCGGCCGATCCCATTGCCATTTGGCAGAATCTGGCGAAATCCATGTCACTGTTGCGCCCTGTTCCCTCGGCGATATTGGCCGGGACGGACGCAGACGCTCTGCGAATTTGCCTGGTTAACTCAAAACGCTCCTCTGAAGGAAATCCATACGTTGCCCGATACACCGCCAGGGTCAACTCGTGGGCCTTACACCAGACGGAGAGATTTCGGAAATCCTGCATAGCAATCTCTTTTCTCAGGGGCTGTGTCAGCCGTACGCTACATCAAGAGCGACAGCAATAGACAATACCGTGCCAATACGCCAATTGTCGTTAGGTGTTGTTGTTGTCGTTGCCGTAGCTGATAGCTGACGGCTGATAGCTGACGACCGAGCTACCCCTTAAACTCACCATACCGTTTCGTCCCGATCGACAGATCTCCCGGCAGGGCGGCTTCTTCGTCCATGTCAAGGCATCGCATAACGCCTGGAGATGTTTCCTTGAAGCGGTATCCGCTCTCGGGGCATGTCATTATCCCGCTGGCGTCCGGGTTTTCGAGACGGTGGCCGTGTCGGCTCATCCATCCGTCCTGTTTGGCGGGTGTCCCGACCATAAGCGCGTAGTCGGGTGCGTCGGTCGTCACCACCGCTCCTGCGGCGATGAAGGCGTATCTGCCGATCTCGACTCCGCAGACGATTGTCGCGTTGGCTCCGACGGTGGCGCCGCGGCGGATTACGGTCTTCTCATACAGTCCCCGGCGGCTGACCTGGCTGCGCGGATTGGTAACGTTGGTCAGCACGCAGCCTGGCCCGAGGAACACGTCGTCTTCGATAACCGTACCCGAGTAGACCGAAACGTTGTTCTGGATCTTGACGTTGTCGCCGATAACCGCCCCGTCGGCGATCATTACATTCTGACCGAGAGTGCAGCCCGAGCCGATTACCGCCCCGGACATCACGTGCGAGAAATGCCATATCCGCGCACCGGCCCCGACGCTGGCGCCGTCGTCAACGCAGGCGGTTTCGTGGGCGAAGTATTCTCTGCTGTCTTGCGGCATTCTCAGGTATTCCTGCTCGGGGTCCTAGAGATTAACCGCCCGGCCGCCGCATGCAAGAGATTTGCCTCCCGCCTCGAGGATATTGACGACTCGGAGCCCGTCATGCCCGTCGGACCTGGGGGTCGCGTCGTTTGAGATGCAGTCTATAAAGTGTTGGCATTGAATCCTTAACGGTTCGGCGGAAGACAGCGTCGGCATCATTATGTCGCCGGTGCGCAGCGTTACGGCTTCTGCGTAGCTGTTGACCGTTTTCACTTCGGCGCCTTTGTCGTAGATTCGGATCTTCTCGGCGGCCTCCATGTCGTCGAAGACGACTGTCTTCTGCGACCCGACGAGGGTTGTCCTGCGTATCTTGTGCGGATCGAGCCACGAAACGTGAATGTGGGCCATCCTGCCGTCGGCGAATCTGAGATTGGCGAACACAACGTCTTCTATTCCCTCCTGCAGATACGCCTGCCCGCAGGCCGATATGCTGACCGGTTCGGCGTCGAACAGGTAGCAGGCCACCGAAATATCGTGCGGAGCCAGCGACCACCAGGCGTTCTCGCAGTCGCGGACGATCCCGAGATTTACGCGCTGGGAGTGCAGATACATCGTTCGCCCCGCCGACTCGCTTTCGATCACCTGTTTGAGGTAATCCACAGCCGGATGGTACTCCAGGAGGTGTCCGACCATGAGTTTGCGATGGTTCATCTCGGCCAGTTCGATCAGTCTCTCGGCGTCCGGCCCCGATAGAGTCAGCGGCTTTTCGACGTAGGTGTGCTTGCCGGCCTCGAGCGCCGCGGCGGCCAGTTCGAAATGCATCGGCGCGTCGACGGCGACAGCGACCGCACCAACGCCGTCGTCGTCGAGAACCTGTTGATAATCGGACACCACATCAGCCCGGCTGTAGGTTGTACGCATCGATTCGCGAACGGCGCCGTCGCGATCGCAAACGTATTTCAACTCCGCATCGTCCAGCGATGCGAAATTCCGCACAACGTGCTTGCCCCAGTTGCCGGCTCCGATTACCGCCACGCCGATCATTTCAGGGTGTCCTTAAGCCATTGGACCTGTCGGGCGACTCCTTCGGCGAACGGCGTGTTCGGTTCGTAGTCCAGCAGCCGCGAAGCTTTTTCGACGTCGGCGAATGTCCGGTTGACGTCGCCCGGCTGCATGGGCTTGACGATGATCTCCGGTTCGCGGCCGCATGCCTCGGAGACAGTTGCAATCATCTCCTTCAGCGTTATCGGGTGCTTCGAACCTAAGTTGATGATCTCGTATCCGGCGCAACGATCGATCGCGGTCCGAACGCCGGCGATGATGTCGTCTATGTACGTGTAGTCGCGACTGGTCGTTCCATCGCCGAACATCTCGATCGGCCGGTCGGCGAGGATCAGCCCGGCGAACTTGTTGATCGCAAGATCGGGCCGCTGCCTGGGTCCGAACACCGTGAAGAATCGCAGGCCCGTGACGGGCAATTGATACAGATGATGATACGTGTGGCAGATAAGCTCGCAGGCCTTCTTCGTCGCCGCATACGGGCTTATCGGGTGATCGACCGGGTCGGTCTCGCTGAACGGAACCTTGGGGTTGTTGCCGTAAACGCTGGAACTGGAGGCGAATACGAATTTCGGGAGGGGCGACTGCGCTGTCGATGCCTGAAGGAGATTCAACGTTGCGGCTACGTTGACCTGCTCGTAGCCGACCGGGTCCTGAATGCTCGGGCGCACTCCGGCCCGGGCCGCCAGGTGCAGGATCGCGTCAAACGGTCCATGCTCGGCGAAGATCTCCATGATCCGATCGTGATCCCGAATGTCGGACTCGACGAACTTGAAGTCGTCCGACTCGATAAGCCCCTGCAGATTCGCCTCCTTGATCCGGCGATCGTAGAACGGATCGAAGTTGTCGAGCCCAACTACATCCCAGCCGTCCGACAGCAGGCTCGCCGAACTGTGCGAACCGATGAATCCCGCAGCACCGGTGACCAGTATCCTCATGCTTCACTCGCCTTCCTGTTCGGGACTCACCGCCGGTCGGCCTATGCTGTAGTAATTGAACGGCGTGCCGGACATCCATTCCAGATCGTACAGGTTCCGACCGTCGAAGATCACGTCGCCTTTCATGAGACCAGCCATCTTCGCGAAATCCGGCGTTCGGAACTCCTGCCACTCGGTGCATATGACCAGAGCGTCGGCGTCCTGCAGCGGATCGTACATCTTACTGCAGTACTCCACCTGCTTGTCGCCCAGAGACGATCTCGCGGTCTCCATCGCCTGGGGATCGTAGACCGCCAGCGAGGCGCCGGCCCCGACAAGCCGCTGGGCGATCGTGATCGCCGGGGACTCCCGCACGTCGTCGGTTCGCGCCTTGAACGCCAGACCCCACATCGCGATCCGACATTGGCTGAGTCTGTCGCCGAAGTAGTGCTTTATCCGATCGAACATTGCTTCGCGCTGCTCGATATTCGCCAGGTGCACCGCCTCTACGACGCGCACCGGGCGATTGGCGGATCTGCCCATCGATATCAGACCCTGGACGTCTTTCGGAAAGCAGCTTCCGCCGTATCCCAGCGAGGGATACAGGAAATCCGGCCCGATGCGTTTGTCGGAGCCCATTCCGCCGCGGATGTGCGATATGTCGGCCCCGAAATGATCGCACATCTGAGACAGTTCGTTCATGAAGCTGATCCTCGCGGCGAGCATCGCGTTGCAGGCGTACTTGGTCAGCTCGGCGCTTGCGGGGTCCATAACCAGTATCCGCTCGCGGCGCCGCATGAACGGAGCGTAGAGGTGGCGCATTATCCGAAGCGCCCTGTCGCTGTCCAGGCCAAGTATAACCCTGTCGGGCTTCATGAAGTCTCCGACTGCGGCGCCTTCCTTCAGGAATTCGGGGTTCGAGACGTAGTCGAACTCGACATCCGTTTCAGCGGAGATTATGTCCGACACGCGCTTGTGCGTGCCGACCGGGACGGTGCTCTTGGTCACTATCACCGCGTAGTTGTCCAGGGCCCGCGCGACCTGAGCGGCCGCGGCGTCCATCCACTGCATGTCGACCGTACCGTCGGGGGCCGACGGGGTGCCGACGGCGAGGATCACAACTTCGGCCTGCTTGACCGCCGCCGTCAGGTCGGACGTGAACGTCAACCTTTCGCCGGCTGCGTTGCGCCGAACGATCTCGCCGAGACCCGGCTCGTAGATCGGCAGTTGACCCTGTTGCAGCATCTCGATCCTGGCCGGATCGATGTCGACCATGCACACGTCATTGCCGGTGTCGCTGAAGCAGGCTCCGGCCACCAGCCCAACGTAGCCCGAACCGATTACGGTAAGCTTCATTTACGTATCTCCTGAAGTACTATCGATTTTGCTGGTATGATAGACGATATCGGGCCGAATGAAAGCACCAATTAGATCCCGCCGAGCGGTCTTAGCCGATATACGGGTCGAATCTCCCGGGATCTTTGCCCGGAGCGTCCGGTGATTCGCACTGCCTGGCTCCGATGCACAGGAGATGGATCGGAGCCGCAGCGAGGCATCCGGCGGCGTGCGCGCCCCAGTCGGTCCATTCAACGCTGCGACCGATGGCGGTCATATGCTGGATCATCTCTCCGGCCCCGCCGAGCAGGCAGGCCAGCGCTATCGCCGCAAGGCCCCGCACGACGCTTCGAGACCCAAGCAGCCACGCCAGAGTCATCGACAGCAGCATCCCGAACGCCGCGTGCAGAAGCTTGTCGACGTCCTGTCCGGGTCGGAAGCCCTGGGCGGACCACACCAGCAGTCCGCCGGACCTGGTTACGCCTATCAGAACCATTACTCCGCCGAGAAGCACCAGCACTATCGCCCCGGGTCTTGGTTTCGAGGCCCGCCCGGCGGCTTCTGCGGCCAGCCCCCAGGTCAGTCCGAACGCCAGTGCGACCGCGGGAATGAAAAGACCTCCCGGAGACAGCATAGCCGCTGTGCACAGAAGCGCTGAAACAGTCCACGCCGCGCACCTGGCTTTGTCGCCGGAGTGATCGCGGCGTGCTCGGACCAGGAACGTCAACAGGCATATCGCCAGTCCCGCGACAGTCAGCACCGCGCCGCAGAGACCGATCGTTCCGCTAAGGACGTGCAGTCCGCTGTCGGCGGCCCGGAGGGCTTCGATCGCCTGTCCGTCCGTGCCGGCGGTTGTTCCGAACGCTCTTTCTCCAGCGCCCAGCAGCGGACCGTTGAAGTTCAGCGGACGGGGAAGATCGACCCGGGAAATCGCTCCAAATCCGCCGGCGACAGACAAAACGGCCCCTGCGATCAGGAGCTTCCTCGAACGGCGGGAGAACACCACCGCCGCCGTTATCAGCGTCAATCCCGATCCAACAGCAGCTATTACCGCCGCACTTGGCGAAATCCACGCCAGAACTACGCACGCCGCGGCGCCGGAGATCAAAGACAGCACTCCAAACACCTGTCGATGGGGCGGCGGGGCGAATCCCTGAACGGTTATCTCAAGCGACGGGCGCCAGACCGGCTCAAGCCAGACCGCCACACCGGCCAGGCCCACCAGGGACATCGCCTGGCGAACAGGCTCGGCGTCGCCGCGAAACCCGACCAGAACGCCGGCGGCGATCATCGTCGCGCCGCTGATGCGAACAACGCCGGCGCGGGCCATTGCTTGGGGGAGCAGACTCTGGGACAGCAATATCCCCAACGACAGCAATGCCAGGTGCAGCAGGAACGACATGTTCAGGGCGCCGTTGACCAGGCCGGAGTCCCTGGGGATTCCCCCAAGTCCAAGTCCTGTTGTAGAAAGATGATATGTTAGGATCGCCGCCGGGGCGAGCAGCACGAGATACGCCGGATTGCCCGGTGCGGTCCTATTGACGGAGACTGTTCGCCAGCACAGCCACAGTCCCAGTGCTGTCATCAGGCCTGCGATCATGGCGCCCCAGGCGTCGTAGTCGGGCCACCACAATGTAAGTAGGCCGACGAGGACTACCGCCAGATACATCCATCTGACCAGGGCGCCGAGCTGACGCGATGTCGTTCCTGTTGGTATGGCCATCTGTTCTTCTAATTACGGCGCCGGATGTCCGGATGCCGGGAATTCGGCAAAGCCGATAGTTCCGTTGACAAGTGTAATCTCCAGCACACAGATCCGTCAATGAGCGTTGTTCTCCGTATCTGTGATTTTGATAATACCGGAATAGTCCGTATTCGTCCTTGACGAGCTGGGGTTCTTGCAGTATTATATAAACTGGTTCAAATTTATGCGTTTGGGTCGGCGATGGTGTTTTGGGATCGTTAGCCCAGTTGGAGCAGGTAGTTAGAGGAGTTCAAGTTTTTGCCTTATATTCCGCCTTGGCGGGCTTAAAGGCTGTTTGCAGAGTCTTTTGCAGAGTCTGTAGAGTCATTTTGCCGCACCACATGGAGCAACTGCATTGTTGTGTCGATTACAAGCAGTTTGTCACATTGTTTTCCCTGCGCATGCAGATCGTGTGCGCTCAGCCAACGCCGTTCTGGAGACCGATTTCCTATGTCTACACGCAATTACGGACAACTCGAAGGGATTGAAGGG
>Ga0180430_10001131_pt1 | contig 26927 bp, 21 predicted proteins | sample SS_ome_9_FD_132999 | JGI IMG/M metagenome (GOLD analysis project Ga0180430, IMG submission 132999) | Hypersaline lake sediment archaeal communities from the Salton Sea, California, USA - SS_1_S_2 metaG | ecosystem: Environmental > Aquatic > Non-marine Saline and Alkaline > Hypersaline >... | reverse complement strand
CCTGAATTTTCTGCTCAATGGATCCAAAGCCGGGCTGGCTGGTATTTCCTGCAAAGGTGACATTCCCGAAGTCAGCCAGTTTCAATGAAGCCCTTCCATTGGCTGCCCATCCACCGTGTTCATTAAAATCGGTCAGGCGCAGCTCATTTAGCCAGATCTCACCCGATTTGGGTAATCCATCATCCGGACCATAAGGATTGTTTACGGCTTTGGGATTCCTTACTCCGATCATGATAGTACGAACACTGCTCAAATTCGGATTCCCGGTCACCGATATGCGGTTCCCCTCTTCATCAATCTCAGAATAAACTGTGGAAATCGCCACATCGCTATCCGGATCGCTCATGGCCCTGTTCCTGGCCTGCTTCAATTCCTTGAAGTCGTCGAGCACCACTTCAAACTGATTACTGCCGGGCCATACGATCTGCCGGTCACTTTCGCTATCGTTGTCATATCTCCCGGGAGGAGTAAGTTCCAGGGGAACTTCGTATTCGTAATAATTATCCTTGTAATCGGTCCCCAGCCTGATAAAGGCTACCAGCTCATTGTTTTCCAGCGCTACCCCGGTGATGGCCTCAGCATGTGCCTCCATCCTGAGCTTCTTATACTGACGCATATCCAATTGCGTATTCTTGTAAGCTGCCCTTGCATCCCCATCGGCCAGCTCATTCACTCTTAATACAATTGATTGCTCATTCAGCTGTCGGAGCTGTGGCTGCATGGGATCAATCTGACGATCAAATCCTGGAGGAAGCACATAATTTACGGGTTCCTTGCCCGAGTTTTCTTCAATATTCACGGCTGAAATAGCCATTGCCCCCAGGGGAGGCTCAACCCCTGTCCAGTCTTCTCCTCCCTGTACCAGCGGATACTGGTAGCGCCTCCACTCTTCCCTGACCAGATCGAGCCTGGCAAAGCGAAGGAAGGTGGTATCCTCAAAACCCGTCATAAACATCCGCATGAAGCGGATGGTTTTAAAATCGGAGATATCACCTTCAATACCATCATAATCGAAAATGGGTATCCTGAACTGATACCAGGTAACATCGGCCTTCTCTCCATTTTCGTAGGTCACCTTGTCGACTACTTTATCCACGATGTGATTTTGCCCCACTTCCAACTCATTTCTATTGATGTTGACCCGGTAGGAATAATAGCTTTCTCCCTCACTGAGGGTGTTATCGCGGTTGATATCCTCAATGTCGGGAAGAGAGGTCCCTGAAGTGGGATAAGATTCATTGTTGTCAATATCGCTTGGCGAATTCCCTTCGTGGTTGTTGTATCTTTTATACCGGTTTATGATATCCTCCTGGGTCGCATCGTAGTAAGTGCTGCGATAGTACATGTAGTCGTCCGATGAGGGGTCGTTAAACAGGGCATCCCTGGCTTCCTGGCTCAACTGACCCGCATTATACAGAGCATCAATCTGTTGAAGAAAGTCACCCGGCTCCTGGGAAAAGAAGGATGCTTCATCCATGGAGTAAAGAGATGAAAGACCATCCAGTCCCACATCCTGGTACTTCCGGGTTTCATCGCCTGCACTGAAGCCCTGCACAAGTGATTGTGTCAGGGGAATACGGCCCCAGACAGTGGTATCCACCTTTTCAACCGTCTCCGAAGTGGGCAGTCCGTTTTCAAAGACCTTCCTGGAGTCTTTCAATACATCCTCGGAAATATTACCAAGGTTGAAGTAAAGCTCCCCTCCACTGTGATCCGGCATTTCCGCAAAGGGATCCATCATCCAGAACTCAATAAACTCCACATTGGCCTGTTCAAAATCGGTTGAGTATACCTCCCGCATGATACCTCCCCACCTTTCCCTGGGTGCCAGCAGGTTTCCATTGGGCCCGATTCTCTCATAATCATAGTTATAGGGACCCCGCTCTTCGGGATAGAATGACAGGTTCAGTACGGAAATGCGGGTGGGTATCCCGTTGGGATTCTCCTTATAGGGAAAAATATCCTGCTCATAGACCTCGTACACATAGGCACTTGACATATAGTCCGGATCGTTCTTCATATAATCGGGAGTCCGGGAATCGGGATTCAAAAAGAGCGGATCGATGTGATACCAGGACAATAAGGCACGGTTGTAGCCGTAGGCCCTGTTGTTGTTCAGGTCAGATTCCGGAAAAAAGCCCCTGGGTGTACTTGCCAGTTTCCAGGAGGAGAATTGTTTCAGGTCCATGGATGTTTCACTGCCTTCAAAATCGTCGATGTAGGCATTCCCGTCTTCCCCAATGGCTTTGGAGGTTCCTGGTACCAGTTGTGCAAACTCTCCAACCACGGTAAAGGAAGAGGGTGCCTTCGTCTCCAGGAAAGGAAGCTTATCCACCAGGTTGGTGATCCATTGGGACTCGGTACTGTAGTTTCCATTCAGGCCCCAGATGGTATTGGATATGGGCTCATCGCCAATATTTACTTTCTGGGTCAGTGGCCTTTCTGTAAGGTGCATGACGGTGGCCCCCAGGTTGAATTTGTCCGAGATCCGGTAGTCGAGATGGGTTCCTATCAATGTCTTGGTCTGGAAGTTGAACAGGCTCTGGTTTTCCAGAGAAATACGAATGGGAGTGCCCGATTCAAGGATTCCCTGGTTGATGATGGTGACCCTGCCCAGCATGTAATCGACGGTATAGTCACTCCCTTCCACCAGCTCCCTTCCGCCGGCTGTTACTTTTACCGATCCCTGGGGAACATTCATGGCATTCAGCATAATCTCCGAGCTGCTGGACGAAGAATACTCCCCCTGTATCAGAAACTTGTTCTTTTCCGCAATCTGCTGTGCCTTGGTCTTTGTGGAGTCATAAAGCTCCTGGAACACATACTTCTCAATGGCTGCCTCGGCAGCCTCGGCATCCAGACTGTCATACAGAATCTCTGCCAGGTCAGACCCGAAAGGTTCCAGCAGGGGGAAGAAGACTCTTCCGTTTGATGAACTCATGGTAACCCCTTCCATATAGTCAAAAATACCATCAGGATAGGGATCCAGCTGTGAGTCCATGTTGTCAAGATTCAGCAACCTGATCAGGATCGTTTTATCCAGATCACCCCCCGGCAAATAATTGACAGCATTCCCGGTTTTGTCGTCCCGGTAGAGTACATCCAGGGCAAACTCATCCTGATTCACCTGATAGGCTCCAAGCGCATAGACGTTTTTCATCATCAGGTTCCATGTGTAGCTCCTGGGGGTGTAATTTGTGGGTTTTATAAGTTTCAACATCAGTGTCGACGGTGCACTGATCCCGCTGGATTCGGAGAGTTCACCCACCTGGAAGGTCTGCCCCCTGTAGGTATACTCATAGGCAACGGCCAGGATCTCATCGGTATTCAGGGCCGTATTCAAAGAAATATAACCCAGCTTCGAATTGAATGTGTATTCCCTTGTTGAGAGCAGCCTTGCATTTTCAATTTTTTCATAATCTGTTCCAAGAACCAGACCTGCACCTTCCAGCACACTGGTTACATTTTTGATATCCCGGATGTCCGAATAGGTCGTGGTAAGTTCTTCGTAGGCGTCGTTCAGTGGATTCCTGGGGTAGTTTCCGGTCTGGGCAGGATCACGGACGAAAAAATTGGGATAGGGCTCCGCCAGATCACTGACCGCCACAATGTTCCTGCTCTGCTCAAAGTTTGTGGTCTTGTTGGTTACCCAGACCTCAATGCGGGTAATGGCCACATCGGAACTTATCACAGGCAGGCGTGATAAGGCCTCGTTGTAGGTCTCCCGGAAGTATTCCGAAAGAAAATAGTGCTTGTTCGCATCGTAGTCATCCACGGTTACAGAGAATTCATTCAGCTGCGCTCCTCCCTGCACGTTAATCACCGACGATTCGCCCCGTTGCTGAGAAAATACGGTGGATACAGTAAGTTTCCCAAATTGCAGGTCCGCCTTCAAACCAAATAGACTCTGGCTCCCGGTAATCAGAGACCCCGGCAGGGAAAAATTCACGTTCCCGGCCTCAATCTTCTTGATAATTTCATCTTCCTCTCCCGTATATTCCAGCTTGGTCTGATTCTCAAAATCAAAAGTGGCTTCGGTGTTATAGCTGATATCCATGGCGAACTTGGTGCCAATGGTACCAGCCACATTCATGATAATCTTTTCATCAAAAGTAAAGGAGGGCACAGATCTGAGCTGTTCGCTGATATTGGGATTATCCTGTTTACTCAGATTAAATCCGAAGATCAATTCGGCCGATCCCGTGGGAACAATGCTGATTACATTGGAGCCAAATAGTTTATCAAAGGCTTCTCCTCCCACCTGGATGGGCGGAATAAATGACAGACGCTGTTCCAGGGAGGTTCCACTTGCTTTCAGGCGCCAGTAATCGTTTACCTGTTGATTTAAATCATAGTTCCCATATTCCTCCAGGCTCATGGATGTTGGATTTCTGTAATTCCAGCTTCCGATGGTTTCGGTGAAGACATACTTTCTTGTCAGAGGATCATAAACCACCTGGGAGTTTATGTTGGCCGGGTTCTGGAGATAGAGGGGTGAACTTTGCCCGGAAAATGAGAAAGGATAGGAACCCTTATCTGAGAAGGGATAATGGAGCGTTGAATCCTGGGCATGAGCTCCAACAGCCAGCAAGAATCCAATCACAATCAGGAATATGTGATTATGTCTATGGTTCACTACATAAACTTCAAGGCAGCCTTCACTACCTCCTCTACAGAAAGCTCGGGCTGCTCTGATAAAATACGGGTCACCGTCTTGTCTACGGTTTTCTTTGGAAAACCCAGTGCCACTAAAGCAGATAACGCTTCTTCGCGGCTGGTATTGTCCTGAGAAAAGAATAATTCATCAATACCCGCACCTTTCCCAACCTTGTCTTTCAGGTCAACAATGATCCGTTGGGCAGATTTGGCTCCGATACCTTTTATTCCCTGCAGTAATGACACATTTCCGCCCAGGATGGCCTGACTTATCTCGTCTGGTGAAAGCGAGGAAAGGATCAGGCGGGCCGTATTGGCACCCACGCCGGAAACCGATATGAGCATCCTGAAGATTTCGCGCTCTTCCCGACTGGCAAAGCCATAAAAAATCTGAGCATCTTCCCTGACCACAAAATGAATGTAGATCTTTCCTTTATTCAGATTGCTGATCTGGCCATATGTAAAAACTGAAATTTGGATGTGGTAGGCCAGGTGGCCTGCCTGAACAATCAGATGTGCCGGACTCTTTTCAACAAAATCTCCCTCGATGTATTCGTACATACCCTTGCTTTTGGTATGCTAATATAGAATAAAATCGAACGCAATTCTTAGAGAGTTTTCAGCGCCTGTTAAAGCGTTTTCTTCATCTCTGTTTCCTCGTAGGCTTCAACCATGTCGCCCACCTTGATATCGTTGAAATTCTCGATGTTAAGTCCGCATTCAAGACCAGAAACCACCTCTTTGGCATCATCCTTGAATCGCTTCAGAGAGCCAAGTTCTCCACTGTATATCACAATACCATCCCTGATTAAGCGCACCTTGGAGTTCCTGCGTATTTTGCCTTCCCTGACGATGCAACCAGCAATGGTTCCCACCTTGGTGATTTTGAAGGTTTCCAGGATTTCAAGGGTTCCAACGATATCCTCCTTAATTTCAGGTGTCAGCATGCCTTCCATGGCGGCCTTTACCTCTTCAATGGCATCGTAAATAATGGAATAGAGACGGATGTCTATCTGCTCTTTCTCAGCCAGCTTCCTGGCACTGAGCGAGGGTCTCACCTGGAAACCGATCACAATGGCATTGGATGCCGCTGCCAGCAGGATATCAGATTCTGATATCTGTCCAACGGCCTTGTGTTTGATATTCACCTGGATCTCCTCCGTACTCAGCTTAATCAATGAGTCGGAAAGTGCCTCAATGGATCCGTCCACATCACCCTTTACAATCACATTCAGCTCCTGGAAGTTACCAAGGGCAATCCGGCGACCGATTTCGTCCAGAGTAAGATGCTTGGTGGTCCTCAGCTCCTGCTCCCGCTGCAGCTGTTCACGCTTATTGGCAATCTCCTTGGCCTCCTTGTCGGTGTCCATCACATTGAAACTTTCCCCAGCCTGGGGAGCGCCATTCAGTCCAAGCACCAGGGCTGGTGTGGATGGGCCTGCTTCCTTAATTTTTTTACCTCGTTCGTTGAACATGGCTTTTACGTGCCCGTAATGCTGGCCTGCCAGCAATACGTCTCCGATCTTCAGTGTCCCGGACTCCACCAGAATGGTGGCAACATTGCCCCTGCCCCGGTCCAGGGTTGATTCTATAATGGTACCGCGCGCCGATTTCTTGGGATTGGCTTTTAAATCAAGAAGTTCTGCCTCCAGCAGTACCTTCTCAAGCAGCTCCTCAATATTCTGATTTCCCTTGGCCGAGATTTCCTGGCTCTGGTACTTTCCACCCCAGTCCTCAACCATATAATTCATCTGGGCAAGCTCATCCTTGATCTTCTCAGGATTGGCCGCAGGCAAATCAATCTTATTAATGGCAAAAACGATGGGGACTCCTGCTGCTGCTGCATGGTTAATGGCTTCCACGGTCTGGGGCTTTACCCCATCGTCGGCTGCCACTACAATAATGGCCACATCGGTAATCTGGGCACCACGTGCACGCATGGCAGTAAACGCTTCGTGACCCGGAGTGTCGAGGAAGGTAATCCTCCTGCCATCTTCCAGTTTCACACCATAGGCTCCGATATGCTGTGTAATTCCACCGGCTTCACCGGCGACCACATTGGCATCACGTACCACATCAAGCAACTTGGTCTTTCCATGATCCACATGTCCCATTACAGTTACAATTGGGGATCTTGGCTCCAGGTCTTCGGGTGCATCCTCTTCATCCCGGATGGATTCCACCAGGTCCACACTGACAAACTCCACCTTGAAATCAAACTCATCTGCAACCAGGGACATGGTCTCGGCATCCAGACGCTGATTAATGGAGACAAAGAGTCCCAGGTTCATGCATGTTTGTATCACTTCTGTAGGTGGAACAGACATCATATTGGCCAGTTCATTCACGGAAACAAACTCAGTCACCTGCAATACATTCATTCTTTCTTCAAGCAGATCACTTTCCTCCTGCAACTTGGCCTGTACCGCATCACGCTTTTCGCGCCTGTATTTAGAAGTCTTGGATTTTGATCCCTTACTGGTCAGTTTGGCCAGGGTATCCTTAATCTGCTTCTGTACATCTTCTTCATTGACTTCAGGTCTGGAAGCACGCTTTCGCTTCTTTCCTCCCTTTTCTCTTGCTCCGCCTACCTTATTCTGCTTGTTAATATCGACCGGACCGGTCTCCTTCTTGATTCGTTTCCTCTTCTTCTTTTGATCGAGGTTCTGATCATCCTTACTGGAAGCAACCGGTTTTTTCTTGGGCTCTCTCTTTTTCGGAAGCTCAATCTTGCCCACAACTGTAGGACCGGTCAATTTCTCAACCCGGGTGGGAATCAGATTTGACTCTTCCTTAGCTTCCTTCGCACTACTTTCCTCTTCAACTTCAGGACTCGTGACTTCAGGTTCTGCCGGAGTCTCAGCTTTTACTTCTTCTGTTACGGTTTCCGTAGTTTTCTCGACAACAGGCTTTTCTTCTGCTTTCCCTGGCTCTTTGGTCTCTGCGACAGTCTCCTTAGCTTCCTCTTCCTTGACCTCAGACGCTTCGCCCTTGGCCTTGGATTTCTTGCTTGGACGTGTCTTCTGATTCATGGAGTCCAGGTCAATTTTTCCAACGACCTTTGGTCCCCCTTCTACCGCTTCGGGTTCCTCCTCTTTTTTCTCAGCTTTCGGACTCACTTCAGCTTTTGGTTCAGCCTTTTTCGCCTTTGCCGCCTTAGTTGCTTTGGGCTTCTCCGCTTCCGGTTCAACGACAGGTTTTTCCTCTTCGGGCTCAACTTCCTTTTCAGCTACCGGGGCCTCTTTTTCAGCTACCGGGGCCTTGGTATCGGCAGCTTCGGCGGTATGATCTGTAATAATTAATTCTTCGGATTCCTCCTGTTCGGCTGTCTCAGGAACATCATCCAATGAGAGCGACTCCTGCCTTTCTCTAAGGTTCTTCAGGGTTAATTTCTCACTTTCCTTCTTCACACTCAAGTCTGTACTATACTCCTCCTGCAGGAGGTCATACAGATCCGGCTCCAACTTGCTGTTCGGGTTGGAATCGATCTCATGTCCCTGCTTTCCAAGAAACTCAACAATGGTGGAAATCCCCACGTTAAACTCCCTGGCAGCCTTGCTAAGTCTTGTTGCCTTTCTTTCAGCCATATAAATCTATTCAAATTCTGCTTTAAGCACATTGACCAGGTCCGCAATGGTCTCCTCTTCCAGATCGGTCCTTTTGACCAGGTCAGCCACACTGAGGTTCAATACCGATTTGGCAGTATCGCAACCGATTGCCTTCAATTCATCCAGAACCCAGCTTTCAATTTCATCAGCAAATTCTTCGAGGTTCACATCCTCATCGTCCTCGTCCGATTCACGATATACATCAATCTCATAACCTGAGAGTTGACTGGCCAGCTTGATATTCAGACCACCCTTACCTATGGCAAGGGAGACCTCCTTGGGCTGAAGATAAACCTCAGCACGCTTCTCTTCATCATCCAGCTTTATGGATGTGATTTTGGCAGGGCTAAGCGCCCGGGTAATAAAAAGCTGGATGTTGTTGGTATAATTGATAACATCGATGTTCTCGTTCTTGAGCTCCCTGACAATGCCATGGATACGGGAACCTTTCATTCCCACACAGGCACCAACAGGATCAATACGTTCGTCATAGGACTCCACGGCCACTTTTGCTCTTTCTCCGGGAACCCGCACGATATTCTTAATGGTAATCAGTCCGTCGAAAATCTCAGGAACCTCCAGTTCAAAAAGACGCTCCAGGAACACTGGCGAGGTCCTGGAAAGAATGATCAGGGGATTGGCATTGCGCATATCCACCTTTACAACAACCGCACGGATGGTATCTCCTTTACGGAAATAATCGGAAGGGATCTGCTCGGTCTTGGGCAGGATCAGTTCATTGCCTTCGTCATCCAGTATCAGGATCTCTCTTTTCCATACCTGGTATACCTCGCCGGTAACCACATCCCCTATCCTGTCCTTGTACTTGTTATACAGATGATTCTTCTCCAGCTCCATGATCCTGGCGGAAAGATTCTGGCGCAGTGCCAGGATGGCACGCCTTCCGAAATCACCCAGCTTCACTTCATCCGTTACCTCTTCGCCTACCTCATAGTCTTCGTCAATCTCCTTGGCCTTGGTCAAAGGAATTTGCAGGGCCGGTTCTTCCACCTCGTCATCCTCAACTACCTCGCGATTCCTCCATATCTCGAAATCACCCTTATCAATATTGATAATGATATCAAAATTCTCATCGGTTCCGTATTTCTTCAGAAGCATGCCCCTGAATACATCCTCAAGGACGCTCATCATGGTCACACGGTCGATGTTCTTCAATTCCTTAAATTCGGAAAATGTCTCTATCAAATTAAGATTTTCCATTGCTACTCTGTTGAATCAATTAAATGATATTATTGCTTTTGCTGTTTTTATCTCGTCAAAACCTATCTCTTCGTCGTCTCCGCTTATCTTCAGAATAATTCCTTTTTCGGTAAGGGATTCCAGTTTGCCCTTTACCTTTATCCCATCGGTATAAAGGACCTCGATATCACGACCCAGATTCTTCTCATATTGTTGCTTCACCTTGAAGGCACCACCAAGCCCCGGTGAGGATACTTCCAATGCATAATCCTCCACATCGCGGTCCAGGGATTCATTCACAAAGCGGCTGATCTTCACACATTCTTCAATGGAGATCCCCTCCGGCTTATCAACATGCACCGTAATGACATTCCCGGGTTTGACCAATACTTCCACAAGGAAGATGTCACTCCCCTCAATGTGCTTTACAATCAGATCTTTTATGCCTTCGGTCGTAATCATTTTTTCGCGTAATAAAATAGGGGACAAAAGCCCCCTAGAACAAATCTCTCCTAACGACAGCGCAAAAGTACAAATAATCGTGAAATTTGCAAAAAACAGATCGTTTTTTCGCTGATACAAACCCGATTATGACAATAAAAGCATAATTTTATGCCACAAAGAACCCATATGGGGAACAATTCTTCCACCAATAAGCTGAAAATCATTAATGATCCAGTATATGGATTTATTAAAATTCCGTACGATACGGTGTTCGACCTGATTGAACATCCCCTCTTCCAGCGTTTAAGAAGGATCAGACAACTGGGCCTCACTCATTTAGTCTATCCGGGTGCCAACCACACGCGCTTTCAGCATGCGGTGGGTGCCATGCATCTGATGGGTCTTGCCATTGAAGTGATCCGGGCCAAAGGCCACGCGATTAGTGAAGAAGAAGCAAAGGGTGTGACCATCGCCATACTCCTGCATGATATCGGACACGGACCCTTCTCTCATTCCCTGGAACACAGCCTGATCAGGAACACCACACACGAAGAGATCAGCCTGATGTTAATGGAGCGGCTCAATGAGGAGTTCGAGGGAAAGCTAAGCATGGCCATTCAAATTTTCAAAAACCAATACCCGAAGAAGTTCCTGCACCAGCTGGTATCCAGTCAACTCGACATGGACCGCCTGGATTACCTGAAACGGGACAGTTTTTTTACGGGGGTCACCGAGGGAGTGATCGGATCGGACCGGATAATCAAGATGTTGAATGTACTGAACGACCAGCTGGTGGTAGAAGAGAAAGGGATCTACTCCATTGAAAAGTTTCTGATCGCCCGCAGGCTCATGTACTGGCAGGTATATCTGCACCGCACCGTAGTGGCTTCTGAACAGATCCTGGTACAGATGTTAAAACGGGCACAGGCCCTGACTTCAGATGGAATGGAGCTTTTTGCTACACCTGCACTGGCGTACTTTCTCAGGGAACACAATCAATATTCCCTGGATCAGTTTACACTGCTCGACGACGAAGATATTCTTGCCTCGGCCAAGGTTTGGTGCAACAATTCCGATAAGATATTGTCTATGTTAGCGAACGGACTGGTCAGCCGGAAGCTGTTTTATGTGGAGCTGAACAGTCAATCATTTCACAGTGAACGAGTTACGCAGATCAGGGAGCAGGTGGCAGAGGAACTCTCCATAAAGCCCCGGGAGGCCGAATACCTTGTGGTATCGGACAGCGTCAGCAACTATGCATACAGTAATATGGACGACCGCATCACCATCATGGATAAATATGGCTCTACCCGGGATATAGCTGAGGCCTCCGATATTCTGAATATCTCGGTGCTCTCAAAAAATGTACGAAAGTATTTCCTTTGTTATCCCCGCACACTTGAAAATACAGATCAAATATAATCACATAAAAAAAAGTTGAATGAATTTTACTGCAGCACTTATTGCTGAATTCCTGAAAGGATCGGTCGAGGGCAATCCCGAGGCCACTGTAAACGACATAAGTAAAATTGAGGAGGGAAAGCCCGGAACACTGTCCTTCCTGGCCAATCCCAAATATGAAAAGTATATTTATGATACCCAATCGTCCATTGTCATTGTAAATGCTGACTTTAAACCATTAAAAGAAATCGGCGCCACCCTTGTAAGGGTTGAAAATGCATATGAATCTTTTGCGGCACTCCTCCGCCTCTACGAACAGAGTAAGCCCAGGAAGAGCGGGATCAGCAAGAATGCTGTTATAGCAGACTCCGCTTCACTGGGGAAAGAACTCTATGTGGGCGATTTCACCGTGATATCCGAGAATGCTTCCCTTGGTGATGGAGTACAGCTCTATCCGCAGGTTTATATTGGTGACCATGTGAAGATCGGGGAAGGAAGCATTCTCCACCCCGGCGTCAAGGTTTATGAGGGCTGTGTGATCGGGTCCCATTGTGTGGTTCATGCCGGTGCCATTATCGGGGCAGACGGATTCGGATTTGCTCCCAACCAGAACAATAATTATGAAAAGATTCCCCAGGTGGGGAAAGTGATCATCGAGGACCATGTGGAAATCGGGGCCAATACCACAGTAGACCGCGCCACCATGGGTGCCACCATACTGCGAAAAGGAGTTAAACTGGACAACCTGGTCATGATAGCCCACAATGTGGAGGTGGACGAAAATACAGTTATTGCTGCACAGAGCGGCATCTCAGGATCCACGAAAGTTGGTAAGAACTGTATGTTTGGCGGACAGGTAGGCCTGATCGGACATATCAACATTGCCAGCGGGGTCAAAATTGCAGCCCAGTCGGGAATCACCAAGGACATCAAGGAGGAGGGAATCGTTATCCAGGGTTCGCCAGCCTTTGAATTCGGACCCTATCAGAGGAGCTACCTGCTATTCCGCAACCTGCCTAAAATACGCGAACAGATCAATGAACTTGAACGTAAAGTGAAAGACCTCACACAATAAGCCTGGAAGCGATTCGTCTATATTTAATATATTTGTCTCCGATTTATGGCAGAAAAACAAAGAACACTTAAGGCAGCGATTTCTTTTAAAGGAAAAGGCCTCCATACCGGCGTTGAAGTCAACATGACTTTTCTTCCTGCCCCAGACAGTCACGGATACATATTTAAACGTACCGATCTTCCCGGTCAGCCCCTGATAAACGCCCTTGCCGAAAATGTGGTGGAAACTGAGCGGGGAACAGTCCTGGAAGAGAACGGTGCACGGGTTTCAACCATCGAACATGTACTGGCCTCCTTCGTGGGGATGGGCATTGACAATGTACTGGTGGAGGTGGATGGTCCGGAAGCTCCCATTCTGGATGGCAGTGCCCGGGAATTTGCAGAAGCCATTGAGAGGACCGGGGCCGTGGACCAGAACACCGACCGCAAATACTTTATCCTGAAGGAAAAGGTAGAATACTACGATGAGGAAAAGGGAATCCATATTATCGCTTATCCCGACAAGGTTCAGAGCATCAATGTTCTGATCGATTATAATTCCATCGTACTTGGAAACCAGTATGCCTCCCTGGAGGGGATGAAGAATTTCAAGGAGGAAATTGCCCCCTGCCGTACTTTCGTCTTTCTGCGCGAACTGGAGTACCTGGCCAAGAACAACCTGATCAAGGGCGGGGACCTGGACAATGCCATCGTGATTGTGGACCGGAAGTGGGAGCAGGAAGAGCTGGACCGCCTGGCGGACCTCTTTAACAAGCCCCATGTGAGTGTTCAGCCCGAAGGGATCCTGAATAATGTGGACCTGCGCTTTCCCAATGAGCCTGCCAGGCACAAACTGCTCGACCTGGTGGGAGATCTGGCCCTGGTGGGGAGATGGTTCAAGGCGAAAATTATTGCCACCCGGCCGGGGCACCTGAGCAACAATGAATTTGCCAGAGCCCTTCGTCAGGTAATGAAAAAAGAAGCCCTGCATAAGCAGGTGCCGGTATACAATCCCAACCTGGAGCCCCTGATCGATATCAATCAGGTTAAAAGGAGACTGCCGCACCGCTACCCCTTCCTGATGGTGGATAAAGTGATTAAGCTGGATGAAAAATCGGTGGTGGGCATAAAAAATGTTACCACCAATGAGCCCTTCTTTACAGGACATTTTCCGGATGAACCCGTCATGCCAGGAGTGCTGCAGATTGAAGCCGCCGCCCAGGTTGGAGGGATCCTGGTTCTGGGGACCGTCCCCGATCCCGAAAACTATTCCACCTACTTCCTGAAGATTGATAAGGTAAAATTCAAGAGAAAAGTGGTTCCGGGCGATACACTGATCATGAAAATGGACCTGCTGGAACCCATCCGGCGCGGAATTGCCCTGATGTTCGCCGAGATTTTTGTGGGAAACCAGTTGGTGATGGAAGGTGAAATGATGGCCCAGATCGTAAAAAATAAAGACAATGATTAGCAAACAGGCAAACATTCACCCCGGGGCGAAACTCGCCGAAAATGTAAAAGTAGATGCATTTGTCAGCATTTATGAGGATGTGGAAATCGGTGCAGGTACCTGGATCGGGCCCAATGCGGTAATCATGAACGGAGCCAGGATCGGGAAAAATGTTCAGATATTTCCCGGAGCAGTCATATCGGGTGATCCCCAGGATTTAAAATTTGAAGGCGAAATTACAACTGCTGAGATTGGGGATAATACCATCATCCGTGAGTATGTCACCATTAACAAGGGGACCAAGGCCAATGACCGTACCGTTGTGGGAAAGGATTGCCTGATCATGTCCTACTGTCACATTGCTCACGATTGCGTCCTCCAGGACCATGTCATCCTTGGAAGCTATGCCGGACTGGCAGGCGAGGTGGAGGTAGATAACTGGGCCATTGTAAGTCCGGGCAGCCTGGTGCACCAGTTTGTACGTGTTGGGGCACATGTAATGATACAGGGCGGCAGCAAGGTAACCAAGGATGTTCCCCCCTATGCCATGGCAGGCAGAGACCCCATCTCATTTACGGGGATCAACTCCATTGGTCTGCGGCGCAGAGGGTATGAAAATGATACCATCTTTGCCATCCAGGAGGTGTTCCGGATCATTTACCAGCGCGGACTGAATATAAGCGATGCCATGGAATTTGTGGAGGCCAACCTCCCTGCCTCCAGGGAAAGGGATGACATTATCCTTTTCATCCGGGCTTCAAAGCGCGGTATTATAAGGGGTTACTTCGACGGGAAAGCTCCGGAATAAAACGAATGCTGAGCACAAAGCTGAGTATTTATTTGCCAGAATTTTTATTTGAATCTCCATAAGGAATCATTAGATTTGGGACGATAATATTCACCCAAACAGTTTCTTACTTATGGAATACCCTTCCAGGCAATTGAAATGGCAACAGGGAGTGCTTGTTGCCCTTCGCTTTCTCATTGGATGGCACATCCTTTACGAAGGTCTTTATAAACTCATCCACCCCGAATGGTCGGCCCTGGCCTTCCTGGCAAATGCCCAGGGTTTCTTATCAGGTACCGCCGAGTGGATCATTTCCAATGCAGGGGTGCTCTCGACCGTAGATGCACTCAATACCTGGGGGCTGATTGCCATTGGTCTGGGCCTGATCCTCGGCCTGTTCACCGGTCCTGCCTCCCTGGCAGGATGTGCCCTCCTGCTTGGCTATTATCTTTTCAGCCCCCCCTTTATCGGATTGGGAGCGGGCGGACCCGTGGAAGGAAATTATCTGCTAATTAATAAAACCCTGATCGAAGCAGTGGCCCTGCTCTACCTGGCTGTTACACCACTTTCCAGGCGCTATGGCCTGGACATGCTTCGTTCAAAATATCGTACTCAAACTGCATCCAATGACAAATGAAAACAGTTCCGGACTCGACCGGAGAGATATGTTGAAAGCCCTGGCCGGCATTCCCATCCTGGGAGCGCTGGGGATCCAGGTATTCAGACAAACAAACTACGACAGCAAACACGATATCCAGGAAGAGATCATCCGTGAACTGGGACTGGAAGACCTGATGAATGTTATCAAGCCCATCAGGCATCAGCAGGGTGACCTGATCCGGCTTGGGATTGCAGGCTCCGGATCACGGGGTATCCAGCTGGCCAGTGCCCTGGGTTTTATAGAGAAGTCCAGGTTCGACAAGACCGTTGGAAACGGATCCCTGGATGCACAGATCACCGAAGGAAACCTCAACGTAGCTATCACCGGAATCTGCGATGTATTTGACCTCCATGCCGAACAGGGCCTGGCTACCGCGGCCCATGATATTCATACCGGAGGTGAATTTGCATCCGGGCATCCCGTAAAAAGATACAGGCACTACCATGACATGCTTGACGATCCCAACATTGACGCAATCATTGTCTCCACGCCTGATCACCACCATGCGCAGATGACCATCGACGCCATTCAGGCAGGGAAACATGTGTATTGCGAGAAAAGCCTGATCCACCGGGAGGATGAAATCTATACCACTTACGAGACTGTGAAAAACAGCGACCTGGTCTTCCAGCTGGGACACCAGTATCCGCAAACTGCGGCCTTCCAGGTTGCCCAGGAGATCCTCAAGCGCAAGTGGCTGGGGAAGATCTCACATGTGGAAACCACCACCAATCGTAACTCCCCCAACGGGGCATGGATACGCCATGTGGATAGTGAAGGGAATATCAAGCCGGGGAACGCACAGAATATTGACTGGAAGCAGTGGCTGGGCAAAGCTCCTGAAGTCCCGTTCAGCATAAGGCGTTACTACAGCTGGGCACGCTATTTTGATTACGACACCATCCTCTTCGGCCAGCTCTTCTCCCACGAATTTGATGCGGTAAACCAGCTGCTTCATATGGGGATCCCAAAAACAGTCGTTTCTTCGGGCGGACAGTATACCTATAAGGAATTTGGTGACATGCCCGACGTACTGAATACCGTCTTCGAGTACCCGGAGAAAGAACTGACCCTGACCTACAGTGCCAACCTCACTTCATCCAAGTCCAGGGGGCGAACCATCTATGGGCAGGATGCAGCCATGAAAGTAGGTGGTACGCTTTCAGTAGTTCCCGATGGAAGCTCCAAGCAATTCGCCGACCTGCTGGAACGCGGACTTGTTTCCTCCGATTCTCCCATGATGGAATTGCTCCAGGGATCCAATTCAGCAAGCATTGTTGATGCGGTCTCTTCAGCCACTGCCCAGTATTATGCCTCCAGGGGACTCACCTCCACCAGTATCGGGGGACAGAGTTGGGATGTGACCCACCTGCACCTGAAGGAATGGTTGGATTGTATCCGGGATGGCGGCACCCCCATAGGCAATATCGAAAAAGCCTATGAAGAGAGTGTGGTCATCGCCATGGCAGATATTAGCTACCGGGAGAATTGCCGGTGCGAATGGGATCCGGATGCCCGCAGGATCAAGCGTATTAAGTAGTGCCGGTTCTGAAAACTATTTAGTCTTCCCTTGCTCCCCATCCCTGAGCCTGCAAGGGGATGGCATTCCCATCATTGCCCACCAGCAGGGCCGAACCCTTGTTGTCGGTAATGTTTCCGATGATACTTACTCCCTCGATGGCACTTACCTTATCAAAATCCGAAAGCGGAACCGTAAATAGCAATTCATAGTCCTCCCCCCCATGCAGAGCCCCCACAAGGGGTTCCATCTGGAACTCGGCAGCAGCCTCCTTGGTTTCATCGGCCACAGGGATGCGTTCATCGTAAACCTGGCATCCGCATTCCGAAGCCTTACAGATATGAAGCAGCTCCGAAGCAAGTCCGTCCGATATATCAATCATGGCACCAGGTACGATACCTGCCTCCTTCAGAGCCAGCAGCACATCCACCCGTGGCTCTGGCTTCAGGTAACGTTCCAGGATGTAATCATAGCCTGTAAGTTCGGGCTGAAATCCGGGATCTTCGGCATGAAGTTGCTTCTCTCGTTCCAGAATCTTAAGTCCCATATAAGCGGCGCCAAGATCGCCCGTTACACAGACCAGCTGGTTGTTAAGTGCAGTACTGCGCAAGGTCAGCTCCTCCTTGAGAACAGTTCCGATGGCAGTTACCGTAATAACCAATCCGGTCATCGAACCGGAAGTATCTCCCCCCACCAGGTCCACTTTAAATTGTTCACAGGCCAGTTTGACACCTTCATAAAACTCCTCCAGGGCCTCCACTGAGAACTTCCCGGAGATGCCCAGAGAGACAGTGATCTGACGTGGAGCTGCATTCATGGCATATACATCAGACAGATTCACTACCACCGCCTTGTAACCCAGGTGTTTCAGGGGAGTATACACCAGGTCGAAATGAACCCCTTCGAGGAGCATATCGGTGGTGACCACCTGCAAATAGCTGCCATGGTCGATCACAGCAGCATCATCCCCCACACCAATCCGGGTGCTTTCCTGCCGGTTTGTGAAATCTGAAGTGAGGTGATCGATGAGTCCGAATTCGCCCATCTCCTCAATGGTGCGGATCTTTTTTGAGGTCATAAGAAATAATTATTTCCCGAACAATTCAATTGCCCTGTTGTAATACAAATGTAAGAACAAGTTTTTGTATATTTGGGCTCTATTTTAAATTAATCTTATTTATAATTAGTAGGGCCAACCTTTACCCAAAACATGAGGAACTGTGACAGATCAGGAAAAGATATTAAATGAGGTAACGGGTAGCGATTACAAGTTTGGATTTCAAACCAATATAGATACTGAAACCATTCCCAAGGGTCTGAGCGAAGAGGTGGTCAGGATCATCTCAGCCAAGAAGGAGGAACCCGAATGGCTCACCGAATCCAGGCTAAAGGCCTTCAGGCACTGGCAGACCATGAAGATGCCCGAATGGGCTCACCTGAAGATCCCGGAGATCTCTTACCAGGATATTATCTATTATGCGGCACCCAAGCAGGGAGCTAAATATGAGAGCATGGATGAGGTGGATCCGGAATTGCTGGACACCTTTAACAGGCTGGGGATCCCCCTGGAGGAACAAAAGCAGCTGGCAGGCGTTGCCGTGGATGCCGTGATGGACAGCATCTCAGTGAAAACCACTTTCCAGGATACCCTGGCAGATAAGGGGATCATCTTCTGCTCCTTCAGTGAAGCTGTGAAAAACCACCCCGACCTGATTAAGAAATACATGGGATCGGTGGTCCCTTATACAGACAACTTTTTTGCGGCCCTGAATTCGGCTGTTTTCAGCGATGGATCCTTCTGTTACATCCCAAAAGGAGTGCATTGTCCCATGGAACTCTCCACTTATTTCAGGATCAATGCAGCCAATACAGGGCAGTTTGAACGTACTCTGATCGTAGCCGAGGACGACTCCTATGTAAGTTACCTGGAAGGATGTACCGCTCCCATGCGTGATGAAAACCAGCTGCATGCAGCCATTGTGGAAATCGTTGCCATGGAGAATGCCGAAGTCAAGTATTCAACCGTGCAGAACTGGTATCCCGGCGATAAGGAGGGGAAGGGCGGTATTTACAATTTTGTGACCAAACGCGGGATCTGCAAAGGAGACAATTCCAAGATCTCCTGGACCCAGGTGGAGACCGGATCTGCGGTCACCTGGAAATACCCCAGTTGCATACTCAGGGGGAATAATTCCGTGGGTGAATTCTACTCGGTGGCCGTGACCAACAACTACCAGCAGGCCGATACGGGCACCAAGATGATCCACATTGGCAAAAACACCCGTTCCACCATTATCTCAAAAGGGATCAGCGCCGGGAAGAGCGAGAATTCGTACCGCGGACTGGTCAAGGTATTGAAAGGAGCGCAAAATGCACGAAACTATTCCCAGTGTGACAGCCTCCTGCTGGGCGACAAATGCGGGGCACATACCTTCCCCTATCTGGAAGTGGATAACCCCAGTGCCGTAGTGGAACATGAGGCCACCACCTCGAAAATCGGGGAAGACCAGATTTTTTATTGCAATCAGCGGGGCATCGATACCGAAAATGCCATCAGCCTGATTGTAAACGGATATGCCAAGGAAGTATTGAATAAATTACCAATGGAGTTTGCGGTGGAGGCCCAGAAGCTACTGGCCATCACCCTGGAAGGGAGTGTGGGATAGAAGTTATTTTAGCAAAGCGATAATTATGTTAGAAATAAAAGACTTAAAAGTTAGCATTGAGGATAAGGAGATCCTGAAGGGGATCAATCTGTCGGTGAAGGCCGGAGAGGTGCATGCCATCATGGGGCCCAATGGTTCGGGTAAAAGCACCCTGGCTTCTGCGCTGGCAGGACGCGATTACTTTAATATTACTCATGGAAAGATCCTGTATGAAGGAACGGACCTGACCGAGTTAAGTCCGGAAGACCGGGCCCGGGAAGGGATATTCATGGGCTTCCAGTACCCGGTGGAGATTCCGGGAGTCAGCATGGTTAATTTCCTGCGTACGGCCATCAATGCCCAGCGGAAGTACAGGGAAGAGGAGCCCATGCCAGCCGGGGATTTCCTGAAACTGATGCGCGAGAAGAAAAAGGTTGTAGAGATCAATTCCGATCTGACCAACCGATCTGTAAATGAGGGTTTCTCGGGGGGAGAAAAAAAGAAGAACGAGATCTTTCAGATGGCACTCCTGGAGCCCAGACTGGCCATTCTGGATGAAACCGACTCGGGACTGGATATCGATGCCCTTCGCGTGGTATCTAATGGAGTAAACAATCTTCGTTCTCCGAAAAATGCAACCATTGTGATTACCCACTATCAGCGCTTGCTGGATTATATTGTCCCCGATGTGGTACATGTGCTCTACAAGGGACGCATCGTGAAGTCGGGCGACAAATCACTTGCAAGGGAGCTGGAAGAGCATGGATATGACTGGATCAAACAGGAGGTAGATGCAGACACTTGATAAATACCTGGACATTTTCCGGCAAAACAGGGAGAAGATAGGGAAGGATGATTCGCCCTACATGGAAGAGCTGCGCGACAGGGCCCTGGCCTCCTTTCAGCAGGATGGATTCCCCCTGCGTAAAGAGGAGCGGTACAAATATACCCACCTGGAGCCCGTGTTTGACGGGGAGCTTTCACTGGATTTCCAGCCAAGGCCCATCCTCTTTGACGAAGCCGATGTATTCCGCTGCGATGTACCTCTGCTTGATTCCAATGTGCTGACGGTATTGAATGGCTTCTTTCATTCCCCGGAACAAGAGGTGCTGACCAGGCTGGAAAATGGTATTATCTACGGGAGCCTCAAAGAGGCCATGAATCAGTACCCCGACCTGGTGGAAAAACATCTGGGTAAAAATGCACCCACGGACGATGAACCTTTTGTTGCCCTGAACACTGCCTTTTCACAGGACGGAGTATTCCTCTATGTCCCGGAAGGGGTCCGTATGGAGCGCCCCATCCAGATCATCAACCTGCTGCTGTCTGACAAGAACCAGATGGTCCAGCACCGGAACCTTTTTGTACTGGAGCGAAATGCCGAGGCCCAGGTGATTATCTGTGACCATACCCTGAGTCCGCATATGTTCCTCACCAACTCGGTTACCGAAGTGTTTACTGCCGAGAATGCCGATATGGACCTGCTGAGGCTACAGAACGAACACAACAACTCCTGCCAGGTCACCAATACCTGGATCAGGCAGGAAGGTTCGTCCCGCTGCCAGCACGGTACCATCACCCTGCACGGGGGGATCGTCCGGAACAATCTCCGGGTCAATATGGAGGGAGAGGGAGCGGAAACCAGTGCACTGGGTCTCTTCCTTACCGATAAGATGCAGCATGTGGACAGCTACACCGTAATTGAACACAGCAAACCGCATTGCACCAGCAACCAGTACTATAAAGGGGTCCTGGATGATTCTTCAACGGGGGCTTTCAACGGGAAGATCCATGTGCATCCCGATGCCCAGAAGACCGAAGCATTCCAGACAAACAATAACATTCTCCTGACTGATACGGCCAGGATGCATACAAAGCCGCGTCTGGAAATTTATGCCGACGATGTGAAATGCAGTCACGGGGCCACGGTGGGACAACTGGACGAAGAGGCACTCTTCTACCTGCAATCCCGTGGTATTCCGAAAGAAGAAAGCCGGCTGATGCTGATGGATGCCTTTACCTGGGATGTGATCTCAAAAATAAAACAAACTTCCCTGCAGGAGCGGATTACTGATCTGGTTAGCAAAAGGCTCCGGGGAGAACTCTCCCGATGTAATAACTGTGCCATGCACTGCGAGGAATAAGAAAAATGACCATGGGCCTCGACATACAAAAGATCAGGAGCGATTTTCCAATTCTGACGCAGCAGGTTTACAAGAAACCGCTGATCTACATGGATAACGGGGCCACCACCCAGAAACCCCGGGTGGTGATTGATACCATAAAAGAGCTGCAGGAGAAACAAAACAGCTCCATTCATCGCGGGATCCACTACCTGAGTGAGCAGATGACCGGTCGCTACGAAGCGGCCAGGGAAACGGCCAGAGCCTTTCTGAATGCCGCGTCCACCAATGAGATCATCTTTACCAGCGGAGCCACAGGCTCCATTAATACGGTGGCCTTCTCCTTTGGTGAAAAATATGTAAAAGCAGGTGACGAGGTCCTGATCTCTGAAATGGAACATCATTCCAACATTGTTCCCTGGCAGATGCTGTGCCAGCGAAAGGGAGCGCATCTGAAAATCATCCCTTTTCTGGACCCTGGTGAGCTGGCCCTGGATCAACTGGATGACTTGCTCAGCGACAGGACCCGGATTGTGGCCCTGACCCATGCTTCCAACTCCCTGGGAACCATCAATCCGGTCAAAGAAATAATCAAACAGGCACATATGAGGGACATCCCTGTCCTGGTCGATGGGGCGCAAATGGTGCAACATGGAAAGGTGGATGTACAGGATCTGGATTGTGATTTTTACGTCTTCTCGTCCCATAAGATTTTTGGCCCAACCGGTTCGGGCGTGCTCTATGGTAAGGAATCCATGCTGGAGGACCTGCCCCCATACCAGGGCGGTGGTGATATGGTGGACCAGGTGAGTTTTGACAGCACCACCTACAATGCCCTGCCCTTTAAGTTTGAAGCCGGTACCATGAATTATATTGGAGCCATCGGGCTTGGGGCCGCGCTTGATTACCTTCAGTCCATCGGATTTGAAACCATTGGTGCTTACGAGAAAGAACTTACTTCCCATGCCCTGAAAAAACTGGGGGAGATCGACCATTTGAAGCTATACGGAAATGCAGCCGGACGGATTTCGGTCTTCTCCTTCCTGCTGGAGGGGATCCATCCCTACGATTCGGCCATGATCCTTGATAAGATGGGAATTGCGGTGCGCACCGGCACCCATTGTACCCAGCCGGTGATGGATCATTTTGGAATTGACGGAACCATCAGGGCCTCCCTGGTGTTTTATAATACCAGGGACGAAATTGATGCCCTGGCCGAAGGAATTCAGCGGACTATAATGATGCTTTCATAAGTGAAATGCTATGACAAAATACAATGAAATACAGCAGGATATTGTTGATGAGTTTTCGGTGTTCGAGGACTGGCTCGACCGCTACAACTACCTGATTGAGCTGGGGAATGACCTTCCTTCCATCGATCCCAAATACCGCACTAACGAGTACCTGATCAATGGTTGCCAGTCGAAGGTATGGCTGCATGCCGATCTGCAGGATGGCAGACTACAGTTCAATGCCGACAGTGATGCCATTATTGTCAAAGGCATCGTAGCCCTGCTGGTCAAGCTGATGAACGACAGAACGCCGGCGGAGATCCTGGAGAACGATCTCTTCTTTATTGACGAAATCGGACTGAAACAGAACCTGTCGCCCACACGCTCCAACGGACTCCTGGCCATGGTAAAGAAAATGCGATTGTATGCCATGGCTTACCAGGCAAAAGAGAAACAAAACAAGGAATCATGAGTGAATCACTGGATTTTTTAGAGATAGAAGGCAAGATCGTGGAGGCACTGAAAACGGTGTACGATCCGGAGATCCCTGTAAACGTATATGACCTTGGACTGATCTACGAGATTGATTATACCGACCAGAAGGAAGCGAATATAGAGATGACCCTGACTGCTCCCAACTGTCCCATGGTAGATATGCTGATGATGGATGTGGAAAACGCAGTCAACGCCCTGGAAGAGGTGGAAAAGACCAATATCAATCTGGTTTTTGAACCCCAGTGGGACAAAACCATGCTCTCGGAAGAAGCCAAACTGGAACTGGGCCTCCTGTAACAGGCATTGCTCCATTTATCGTGCATACAGACAGATCCATAGATGAGTTGTCGGAGGCCATAAAAGGGAAGGCCTCGGAACTTGGATTTGCCGAATGCGGTTTTTCAAAGGCTGAAGCCCTGCCGGAAGATGCACAGAGACTTAAGACATGGCTCGAAAAGGGCTATCATGCCCGCATGGGCTATATGGGCAATCACTTTGAGAAACGTACCGATCCTTCGCAACTGGTGGAGGGAGCCAGGACAGTAATCTCCCTGCTTTACAACTATTACACAGACAGGATCCAGGAAGATCCCAATGCACCCATCCTGTCCAAATATGCCTACGGAAAGGACTACCACTTTGTGCTGAAAGACAAAATGCACCTGCTGTTTGACTTTATCAAATCGCTCCATCCGGAAGCGGAGGGCAGGGTATTTGTGGATTCGGCCCCGGTCCTGGATCGCGCCTGGGCCAAAAAGGCCGGACTGGGCTGGATTGGGAAAAACTCCATGCTGATCTCACGCAAGGCAGGATCCTTTGTCTTTATCGGGGAAATTATCCTGAACCTGGAACTGCCCTGTAATGAGATCCCGGAAAGTGATTTCTGCGGAAGCTGTACCCGCTGCATTGAAGCCTGTCCCACCGGGGCCATCCTGGGTAATCGCACCCTTGATTCGGAGCGATGCATCTCCTATCAGACCATTGAGAATAAAGGCGAAATCTCCCCGGGGCTGGAAGGGAGGCTGTCGGGACGGATTTTTGGCTGCGATATCTGTCAGGATGTCTGTCCCTGGAACCGAAAAGCACTTGTTCACCGGGAACCTGAATTTGATCCGGGCAGGGAAGTGATGGAACTGACAAAAGAAGGCTGGCAAAACATGAGCAGGGAAAGCTACAAGTCCCTGTTTCATCAATCGCCTGTTCAAAGGGCCGGATACCGGAAATTGATGGGGACTTTGGCCTTCCTGCAAAAAAAACCGGATTCCTGAGCACTTTCCTGTAACAGATCCTCAGCTTGTTCGTCCTACTTATAGAAACCCAAAGACGAACACCATGAAAAAACTGATACTATCCCTGCTAATTGCCTCTTTCGGACTGACCCTGTTTGCTCAACCTGCAGGATTTGACCGGCTCTACTATCAATACAAAGGAGAAGAAGGTGTGGTGGCCCTGAAGATCCCCGGATTTGTAATGAAACTGGCCGGGGCAATCGCGGACCTGGACCAAGAAGAAAAAGCCCTATTGAAATCATTGCGCTCCGTAACGGTACTTACAATCGAGGAACAGGACCTGTACCCGGGAGTAAACTTCACCGACGAGATTAATCTCTCCGCCGATCACTATCAGCTATTAATGGAGGTTCATGACGAGGACGAGGATGTGCTGATCGCTGCCCGGGAAAAAAACGGAAAGCTACGGGATCTGATTGTTGTGGTCGGAGGCGATGAAAATGTGCTCGTGCATGTACGCGGTCGCATGGAAAGTGACCTGCTGGAAAACCTGGCCGGGGTGGCCGGGATCGATGAGCTCCACTTTACCGCCCAGCTTTAATCCTGACTGCTCTCAAGAAGCTCTTTCAGATTCTGAAGAATCATGGTCCAGCCCCCATCCGCATGGGCCTGCGCTTCTTCACTGGCAAATCCCTTTTGTTTCAGGTCCAGGATGCATCCATCAACCGTTTGCTCCAGGGTATAACTTACCTTTGAATAGTTCTCGGGGCTATCTTCCAGGCCGGAAAACCCAGTCCAGTAACTATAGCTCAGCAATTCTCCGGGTATGGCTTCCAGGATGGTTCCCTTATCCTCATAGCTCTTCCCTTCCCACTCTCCCCTGAAAACAAGGCTGCTTCCCTCCTCCCAGTCGGAGATGGCTTCGGTTCCGAAAAAGTACTTCTTAATGGTTTCCTGGTCAGTTAGCGCATCCCAGACTTCCATAAGAGATGCTATGATCTCAACGGTCTTCTTTACTTCAAGTTTGTGATTCATAAAAATGCTTTCCAATAGAACACCTGTACCCCATCATTGGTTCAGGCTTTTTTACCTGCAGGCATAAAAACAAATTAGGTACATTTATGTCAGGAACATTCCCTAAGTAATACCTGAATAAAAATGACGATTTTGGAGTTTAAGAACACAGTCCATGCTTATTCCTTTCATATTATTTCGCTCTGTTACTTTCTTTATACCGGACCTGCCGGAGCACAATCCTTCGAACATCCGGGAGGGCTGCATTCCCAGAGCCAGCTGGAAACTGCACGAATGCTCATCTCGACCGGTGATTCAATCCGGACTGGGGCTTATAATTTATTATTGGAACAGGCTGAGCAGGGTTTGGAGAAGCTACCGGATCCTCCTGCCGATTTTAATGTGCCCGGCTACTATGATGATGCCGGAGGACACCGGGAAATGATGGGCCGGCTCAGTACGGATGCCTGGGTGGCCTACTCATGCGCTGTCGCCTATCAACTCACCCCGGGACCTGAACGGGTTCAGTATGCCGAAAAGGCAGCTGAAATACTTGATGCCTGGGCAACTGTCAACAAAAAAACCAGTAATTATGATGGTGATCTCGCCATGGCCGACGCCGGGGCAGGCTTCGTGTTTGCTGCCGAACTGCTGAGTGACTACGAAGGATGGAAAGAAACTGAAAAAACGGCCTTCAGTACCTGGCTTGTTGATGTGTATTTGAAATCCTGCCTTATCGTAAGCGAGCGTCCAAATAACTGGGGAGACTGGGGAATCCTGGGATGCATTGCCACACACTACTACCTGGATGATGCAAAGGCCCTGGATGCCGATATCCTGTATATCAGAAAGAAGATAGATGAGTCTATTGCTGCCGACGGTCACCTCCCCCATGAAACAAAGAGAGGCAAACGGGGGATATGGTATTCATATTTTGCCCTGGCTCCCCTGACGGCCGCCTGTCAGATTGCCCTGAATGCCAGCGGTACCGACCTCTTCCATTTCAGAGGCACAGACGGAGCCGGGATTGAGCAGGCCCTGGATTACCTGCTTCGGTACTGTGAAAAACCGGAAACATGGCCACATTACAGCGAAGCGGACCTGAATATGCCTCAGCCTCATGCTTACCCCGGAAATCTTTTCGAGGCCATGCTGGGCATCTATGGCAAGAAGAAATATGGCAACTGGATCTTACATGCCCGTCCCATCATGGTTTATGGACACCATTATGCATGGAACCTTCCTACCTTATTGCAGCCAGCAGGGCTCTGATCCTGCAACACTAGTAATCATCTGAAGCGTTCCCCCGGATTTTGAAATTGTAGGTGAGAGTGAAAATGGGTTTCCCGAAGATCGACATCTTGTAGCCGTTCACCTCTCCTTCCTCCATCCTGAAATAGATGGAATAGG
>Ga0180430_10001129_pt1 | contig 26959 bp, 35 predicted proteins | sample SS_ome_9_FD_132999 | JGI IMG/M metagenome (GOLD analysis project Ga0180430, IMG submission 132999) | Hypersaline lake sediment archaeal communities from the Salton Sea, California, USA - SS_1_S_2 metaG | ecosystem: Environmental > Aquatic > Non-marine Saline and Alkaline > Hypersaline >... | reverse complement strand
GCCGGTTTCCACCGCCCATTCGGTGCGCGGGCCGGGCAGCAGCGCCGGGTCCAGCCCGCCGGCCGGGGCCCAGCCGTAGACCGCGTAATAGGGCTGCGCCTCGGGCGAGCCGACGGGGGCCAGCAGCCGCACGATCGCCGACTCCGGGTCGAGCGTTTCGCGGTAGTCGCGCAGCGACAGGTCGTCGATCCGCCCGCCCAGAAGCGAGACCGAGCCCTTCAGCCGCGGCGTGTCGATCTCCAGCCGCGGCGCCTCGGCGCTTTCGCTGGCGGTGCCGGGATCGGCCGGCGCGGCGGCGGGCGCCGTGCCCGCCGTGGCGGGGACCGAAACGCCGGGTTCGGCGGTCTGGCTTGCGGCGGGCGGCAGTTCCGGTTCCACCGTCGGTTCCGGCGGCGGGAACAGCGTGTACCAGATCAGGATCACGAGGAACGAAAGGACCGTCGCGAGAATGAGATTCTTGTTCTGATCGTCCATCAGGACCGCACCACCCGGGCTGCAAGCTTACCGGGGGTTTCAAACGCGCGTGCCGGCAAAGGTCAAGCGGTTTCGGCCCTTCGGAGCCGGGGCGCGGGCGCGCCCGGCCGGGTCAGGAGGCCTTGCGGCCGAAGCGCGGCGGCGCCTGTTCGGACAGCTTCTCGCGATGCGTCTCGATCCAGCCGAACGTGTCCTCCAGCGCCATTGGCCGGCCAACGCCGAAGCCCTGCACGTTGCCGCAGCCGAGCTGCGCGAGCATCGCGTGTTCGCCGATCGTCTCGACGCCCTCGGCGAGAGTTTCAAGGCCCAGTTGCTCGGCCATCGACAGGATCGCCGAAATCATCTTCTGCTGGCCCGGATCCTGGTCCACCCGGGTGACGAAGGACCGGTCGATCTTCAGCCGGTGCACGTCGAACCGGCGGATCGAGGTGATCGAGGCATGGCCGGTGCCGAAATCGTCGAGGTCGATCATGCAGCCCATCCGGGCCAGGGCGGCGATGTTGTGCACGATCACGTCGTTGTCGGAATCGGCGACCACGGATTCGAGGATCTCGATCGCCAGCCGCGCGGGGTCGATCTCGAACCGGTCCAGTTCCCATTTCAGCTTTTCGGGCAGGCGCGGGTTGCGCAACTCCTCGGACGAGAAGTTGACGGAGACGCGCGGCACCTTCAGCCCGGCCTTGTCCCAGGCCTTGAGCGCACCGAGCGCGTGATACAGCACCACCTCGCCCAGCCGGGTCGACAGGCCCGAGTCGATCAGATCCTTGAGAAAGCCGTCCGGCGTGAGCATCCCCTGTTCGGGATGCAGCCAGCGCGCCAGCGCCTCGAAACCCGTGACCTCGCCGGTGTCGGTCGAAACCTGCGGCTGGAAATAGGCGACGATCTGGCCCTGTTCGAGCGCCCCGCCCATCTGGCTGCGCAGTTCGGCGCGGCCTTCCTCGGCGCGCTCGATCTCCACCGAATAGGCGCGGATGCCCGAGGGGCCGTTGGCGCTGGCCACCCGCAAGGCGGCCTCGGCCGCGGTCAGCAGCGCGGCGCCGGTGGGCTGCGGCGACCGGCTGGCCAGGCAAAAGCCCACCGAGGCCGAGACATAGACGGTGGCCGCGTCGATCGACAGCGGCTGTTCGACGGCCGATTGCAGCCGCGTCGCGATCTGGATCGTGGTTTCAAGATCGGCCTGCCGCACCGGCGCCAGTGCCACGGCGAAACAGGCGCCGTCGATCCGGGCCACGGTGTCGCCGCCGCGGGTGACGCCGTTCAGCCGGTCGGCGGTGCGGGCCAGAATCTCGTTGAAGGCGGCGGTGCCGAAGCGCTTTTCCAGCGTCTCGGCCTCGTCGATTTCCAGCATCAGGCAGGCGGTGGTGCGGCCGGTCTCGCGCATCTCGGCAAAGGCGCGGTCGAGACGGGCGACGAGTTCGGTGCGCAGCGGCAGGCCGGTGACGACATCCGTGGGCACCTCCAGCAGCGGGCCGGGTTCACCGTCGTGGCGCAGGGTCAGGAAGGCCGCGGGCAGGGCGAAGGCCGCGACAAGCGCGAGGCCCTTGGGGCCGAACCACAGCCCGGCCAGAACGAGGGCGGGCAGGAAGACCAGAATCTCGGGCCGAAGAAGGGTCGCGGTGATCCTGGCCAGTGCGCGGGCCGCTCCTGGTGTCTTCCCCTGAGGCATCGAAGAAGCCTTTCCTTGACGAAACCGTCGATGATTTGCGCGTCCGGTCGTCAGGCTATGCCGAGAGGGTGAGCAGGGGGTTAACCGGGGCCCTCCGGTGCGGGCGGAATTTTTCCCGCCTCGGTCACGGGCCGGGCCGGTTCGGCGCGGGACAGGCCCGCGAAGTCGAACAGCGCGGGGTCGAGCAGGTGAGAGGGCCGCGCGTTCATCAGCGCCCGGAACATCACCTGCCGGCGTCCGGGGCTGGCCTGCTCCCAGCCGTCGAGGATCTGCTTGACCTGCTGGCGCTGCAACCCGTCCTGGCTGCCGCACAGGTCGCAGGGGATGATCGGGTAATCCATCGCGCGGGCGAAACGGTCGCAATCGGCCTCGGCGACGAAGGCCAGCGGCCGATAGACGAAAAGATCGCCCTCCTCGTTCACGAGCTTCGGTGGCATCGTCGCCAGCCGGCCGCCGTGAAACAGGTTCATGAAGAAGGTTTCGAGGATGTCGTCGCGGTGATGGCCCAGCACCACCGCCGAACAGCCCTCTTCCCGCGCGATCCGGTAGAGGTTGCCGCGCCTGAGCCGCGAACACAGCGCGCAGTAGGTCCGGCCCTGCGGCACCTTGTCGACGACGATCGAGTAGGTGTCCTGGTACTCGATCCGGTGCGGCACCCCCATCCGGGTCAGGAATTCCGGCAGCACGGTGGCCGGAAAGCCCGGCTGCCCCTGGTCGAGGTTGCAGGCCAGCAGGTCGACGGGCAGCAGCCCGCGCCACTTCAGCTCGGTCAGCGCGGCCAGCAGCGTGTAGCTGTCCTTGCCGCCCGACAGGCAGACCAGCCAGCGCGCCCCGCGTTCCAGCATCCCGAACTGGTCGATCGCGGCGCGGGTGTCGCGCACGATCCGCTTGCGCAGCTTGCGAAACTCCGTCGTCTTCGGCGCGCCGCGAAACAGCGGGTGGATGTCGTCGGGCGTGTCGTCGTCGAGCATGGCGGGGCCTTCGCGCTGGATGGCAGAGGGATAGGGCGATTGCGCCCTGCCGTCAAAGCCCGCGGTCGCGCGCCTTCTCGGCGTCATGCTCCGCGTCGGCGCCCGGCACCGGGTCGTAGCCCTGCCCGCCGGCGGGGTGGCACGACAGCACCCGCCGGGCGGCCAGCACGCTGCCGCGGATCGCGCCGTGGCGTTCCAGCGCCTCCAGCGCATAGGCCGAACAGGTCGGCTGGTAGCGGCAGCCATGCCCGACCCAGGGCGACAAGAGCAGCCGGTAGGCGCGCACCGGCAGCGCGACGACATGGGCCAGCGGGCTCATGCCCCGGCCCCCCGCGACCGGTGCACCTGCCGCAGCGCTGAGGCCAGATCGGCCTGCATCCGGGCGAAATCATGCGTTGCCGTCGCTCCGGGGCGGCCGACCAGCACGTAGTCCCAGCCGGGCCGGGCAAGGCCCGGCAGCACCAGCCGCGCGACTTCCCGCAGCCGCCGCTTGGCGCGGTTGCGGGCCACGGCGTTGCCCAGTTTCTTCGAACAGGTGAATCCCACGCGGGCCGCGTTCTCGGGCCCCTCGCCGGGGCCGCGGGCGCGGGCCTGCAACAGAAAACCCGGCGTCGCTTGCCGCCGGGCCTTCGCCGCGCGCAGGAAATCGGCGCGCCTGGTCATCGTGATCAGCCGGACCGGCGCGCCTGTCCCGGTTTCCGGGGCGGGCGTGTCGGCCGCGGTCAAGGCCCCCGGCCGGCGGCTCAGGCCGACAGAACCTTGCGGCCCTTGGCGCGGCGCGCGGCCAGAACCTTGCGGCCACCCTTGGTCGCCATGCGCGCACGGAAGCCGTGGCGGCGGGCGCGGACCAGCTTCGAGGGTTGATAGGTGCGCTTCATCTCTTCCACTCCAGTCGTCGGGCAGCGCGAAACCGGCCGGATTCGGCTGCCGAAATCCTACGAGGCCCCGCAGATACAGTCGCCCGGCGGTCAAGTCAATTCGCCGCCGCCACGATCCTGTAACAAATCGCGCGATCCGGTCGCGCCGCATCAATGCGGCGTGAAGCCTCTGGCCCCGGCGCGTCGGCATGGGCAGATTGGCCCGGTCGCAACCCGCAGGTCCGCCATGCCCGAAGCATCCACAGACGACCATCCCGCCGCCGCGAAGCGTCGCGCCCGCGCGATCCCGATCGTCGTGATCGGCGCGGCGGCGGTGATCGGGGCGCTGACGCTGGGCGACGCGCTGTCGTTCGACACGCTGGCGGCGCGGCGCGAGGAGTTGCTGGCGCTGCGCGCCGCGCATCCCTGGGCCACGGCGGCGGTCTTCGTGGCGGCCTATACGGTGATCGTGGCGCTGTCGCTGCCCGGCGCGGCCGTCGCCTCGCTCGCCGGCGGATTCCTGTTCGGCACCGCGCTGGGCACGCCCCTGAACGTGCTGGCCGCGACGCTGGGCGCGGTCGCGATCTTTCTCGCCGCCCGCGCCGGCTTCGGCGACCGGCTGGCGGCGCGGATGGACGCGTCAGAGGGCCGGGTGCGCCGGCTGAAGGCCGCGATCGACGCCAACCAGTGGGAGGCGCTGTTCGTCATGCGGCTGGTGCCGGCGGTGCCGTTCTTCCTCGCCAATCTCCTGCCGGCGATGTTCGGCGTGCCGCTTTACCGCTTCGTCGTCACCACGGCGCTGGGCATCGTGCCGGGCGCGCTGGTCTACACCAGCCTCGGCGCCGGCCTCGGCGCGGTGTTCGCCGCCGGCGAGGCGCCCGACCTGGGCATCATCTTCGCCCCGCACATCCTGCTGCCGCTGCTTGGCCTTGCCGCGCTGGCGGCGCTGCCGGCGGTGGTGCGCGCGCTGCGCGGCCGGGCGGCCTGATTCCGCCGCCCCGGCCGGCAAGCGCCTATGTTTGCGCCGCGAGGCCTGATAGCCTTGCGCCGGCCCGCGCCGGCGGGCACGAAAGGCGCGCCATGTTTCTCAATTCGCTCTCCGGCCGGTTCCTGATCCTGACGATGGTGTTCGTCATGCTGGCCGAGGTGCTGATCTTCGTGCCCTCGGTCGCGCGGTTCCGCGAGGATTACCTGCTGTCGCGGCTGGAACGCGCGCAGATCGCCTCGCTCGCTCTGCTGGCCACCGACGAGATGATCGACCCGGCGCTGGAGCAGGAACTGCTGACCAATGCCGGGGTGTTCAACGTGGTTCTGCGCCGCGACGAGGTGCGCCAGCTTGTCCTGTCCTCGCCGATCCCCGAGCCGATCGCGGCGACCCACGATCTGCGCGACGCGCCCGCCTGGCTGCTGATCCGCGACGCGATGGCCGATCTGGCCACGTCCGGCAACCGGGTGATCCGGGTGCTGGGCGAGCCGGTGAAACAGGCCGGCCTGCTGATCGAGGTAACGATGGAAACCGCGCCGCTCAGGGCCGAGATGCTGGCCTATGGCGGGCGGATCCTCGTGCTGTCGGCGGTGATCTCGATCATCACGGCGGGGCTTTTGTTCCTGGCGGTGCAGCGGCTGCTGGTGTCGCCGATCCGCCGTGTCGTGCGCTCGATGTCGGCCTATGCCGAGGTGCCGGAGGATGCGCGCCGGGTGATCGAGCCGCAATCCGCCGTCACCGAACTGCGCGAGGCCGAAGAGGCGCTGCAAAGCCTTCAGCGGCAACTGACCGGCGCGCTGCGCCAGAAGGAGCGGCTGGCCCAGCTGGGCGGGGCGGTGGCGCGGATCAGCCACGACCTGCGCAACATCCTGACCACCGCGCAGCTTTTCGCCGACCGGATGGAGGCGAGCGACGATCCCGCGGTCAAGCGCGCGGCGCCGAAGCTGGTCGGCTCGATCAGCCGCGCGGTGAACCTGTGCGAATCGACGCTGGCCTTCGGCAAGGCCGAGGAGCCGCCGCCGCGGCTGCACCTGTTTCACCTGCGCGGCCTCGTCGACGAGGTGGTGGAGGCCGAGCGGCTTGCCGGGGCCGGGGCGGTGCCGGTCGAATTCCTAGTCGACGTGCCCGCCAATCTCGCGATCCGCGCCGACCAGGAACAGCTGGCCCGGGTGATCGGCAACCTTGCGCGCAATGCCCGACAGGCGATCGAGGCCACCGGCGGGCCCGGCACCGTCGAGATCGGTGCCGGCGAGGGCGAGGGCGACTGGTGGATCCGTGTCGGCGACACCGGGCCCGGCCTGCCGGAGCGCACGAAGGATCGCCTGTTCCAGCCGTTCCAGAGCGTGCGCAAGGGCGGCACCGGGCTGGGCCTTGCGATCGCGGCGGAACTGGTGCGCGGCCATGGCGGGCGGCTGGAGCTTCTGCGCAGCGACGAGGGCGGCACGGAATTCATGATCCGGCTGCCCAAGGAACTGGCCGAAACCGCCGTCGCCGGCTGAGGCGCCGGGGCGTTTTGCCCTTGCATTGGCGGGGCGCGGCGGCTACATCCCGGCCTCACGCACCCGTAGCTCAGCTGGATAGAGCACCAGACTACGAATCTGGGGGTCGGGCGTTCGAATCGCTCCGGGTGCGCCACCCCTCCATATCGACCCCGCCGTCGCCCGTGCCGCCGCGTCCGGATTTTCCGCGGTCCCGCCATAATCTCGCCGTCTCCGCGGGAAACGCTGGGCGGCACGAAACAATCGGAGATGCGGGCATGGACCTCGTTCATCGGATTCTCGACCGGCTCGGCCGGACCGTTGCGGATCGTGACGCGGCGCTGCGGCACCGGCTGGACACGCTGACGCTGGCCACCCCGGATCGCCGGGCGCGCCGCACGCCGCCGGGCGTTTTCGGCCGCCGCGGCGCGGCGGTGCGCGTCTAGAAGGTCACCGACACGCCCGGCAGGTCGAGTTCCTTCACCAGGTCGCGCACCTCCTGCCGGGCCGCGATGTTCGAGATGTTCAGGTTCTCGACCCCGATGTCGCGCAGGTCCAGCAGGGTCAGCCCGCGCGGGAACAGTTCGCGGAAGATCACGCGTTCGGAAAACCCTGGCGCGACGCGAAAGCCGATCCGCCGCGACAACTGGTCGAGCGCGGCGCCCACCTTCTTCTTGTTGTGCATCTGCTGCGCGCCCAGCCGGTTGCGCAGCACGATCCAGTCGATCGGCTTCAGCCCGGCGCGGGCGCGCAGCTGCCGCGCGTTCCACACCATTTCCGAATAGATCGACGGGCCCAGCACCTTGCCCGTTTCGGGATCGGTGCGGGCGAGCAGGTCGAAATCGATGAAACTGTCGTTCAGCGGCGTGATCAGCGTGTCGGCCAGCGAATGCGCCACCTGGCTCAGCCGCGTGTGCGAGCCGGGGCAGTCGATCACGATGAAATCCGACGTGCCCTCCAATTCGCCCACCGCCAGCGCCAGCCGCGCGTCATAGGGGTTTTCGCCCTCGGGCAGGCTGGCGGGGTCGATCTCGGGCAGGATCCGGTAATCCGGCGTCGGCAGGTCCAGCGCGGAGCGGGCCATGTAGGCCTGCCGGTTCTCGACATAGCGGCCGAAGCTGCGCTGGCGCAGGTCGAGGTCGAGCCCGCCGACGCGATGGCCCATCCGCGCCAGCGCCGTTGCCACATGCATGCAGGTCGTCGACTTGCCCGACCCGCCCTTTTCGTTGCCGACCACGATGATATGCGCCACGTCTCTTCCCCGTTCCGCCGTCTCGAATCCAGAGACGAAAAGGCGCGCCACGAGGGCGCGCCCTGACTATATGTTGTGTGCTTCCGGGAGGGAAGCGCAAGACGCTCAGAAGCCGAGGCCGGCGTACTTGTTCTTGAACTTCGACACGCGGCCGCCGGTGTCCATCAGGCGGGTCGACCCGCCGGTCCAGGCCGGGTGCGAGGTCGGATCGATGTCGAGCGTCATGGAATCGCCTTCCTTGCCCCAGGTCGAGCGGACCTGGAACACGGTGCCGTCCGTCATCTTGACGTCGATCATGTGATAATCGGGATGGATATCCTTTTTCATCGTGCCGCTCCTCAGGCTTCCGCGCCGGTGGTCTTGGGCTTGTAGTTCGTCATTTCCGCGATCCGGGCCGACTTGCCGCGGCGCGACCGCAGGTAGTAGAGCTTCGCGCGCCGCACCTTGCCGCGGCGCACGACCTCGATCGAATCGATGTTGGTCGAGTACAGCGGGAACACGCGCTCCACACCCTCGCCGAAGGAAATCTTGCGCACGGTGAACGAGGCCGCGATGCCGTCGCCGCCCTTGCGGGCAATGCAGACGCCTTCGTAGTTCTGCACGCGCGACCGGGTGCCCTCGGTCACCTTGTAGCCGACGCGCACGGTGTCGCCGGCCTTGAAATCGGGGATGGCCTTCCCCAGGGCGGCGATCTGTTCCGCCTCGATCTCGGCGATCAGGTTCATCTGATCCACTCCTATGTCGCTCACGGTTGGTCCGTGAAGGTTGCCGCGGCCAGAGAGCTCTCGGTCTTCCATCGGGTCCGGGCCGGTGGCGCGCCCGCGAGAGATCAGGTCGGCGTTGCTTTGCGTCGCTGTCCCCGCCGGTCCGCGCGCCGCCGGAAGCAGGCGGGAATCACGAAAGACCCGGTTTCCCGGGGACCGTGCGCCTAAGACCAGAGAACGCGCCGCAGTGCAAGAAAAAACGCGGCGCATCCCCGGCCCGGGTCGGGATCAGGCGATCACCTCGCCCACGGTCATCTGCGGCACCGTGTCGGTGAAATTCGGGATATCGGCAATCACCGGCCCGGCCACGGCCAGCGCGGCGGTCAGCGCCGCCTCGTCGGCGAAGCGCAGGGTCGCGATCACGTAGTTCGGCGCCGGTGCGTCGGGCGCGCCGCCCGACACCCCGCGCGAGGCGGTGGCGCTTTCAAGATGCGCGCCCATGTGCTCGGCGACCAGCGGCAGGTGGGTGTCGAGGTAATAGTCGTAGTCGAAGCGGGTGTCTTCGGCGATCGGGTAGATCACCTGCAGGGTCATGGCCATGGCGTCCTCCATCTGGCGAGAGGCGCAACCCTAGGGCGATTCCCGTTGTCCCGCAGGACTATTCGGCGTCGGAATCCTCCCGATCGGCGATCAGGTCGGGCCGGCGCGCGCGCGTCAGGGCCAGCGCCTGCACGCGCCGCCAGTCGGCGATCCGGCCGTGATCGCCCGACAGCAGCACGTCGGGCACCCGACGGCCCTGCCACTCGACCGGCCGGGTGTATTGCGGATGTTCCAGAAGGCCGGTGGAAAAGCTTTCCTCTTCCGTCGAGGCGGCATTGCCCAGAACGCCGGGCAACAGCCGCACGGTGGCGTCGATCATCGCCTGCGCGGCGATCTCGCCCCCGGTCAGCACGAAATCGCCCAGCGAGACCTCCGCGACGGCGTGGTGATCCAGCGCCCGCTGATCGACCCCCTCGAACCGGCCGCACAGCAGCGTCAGCCCCGCCGCCCCGGCCCAGTCGCGTGCCATGGCCTGGGTGAACGGCCGGCCACGGGGCGAGAGGTAGACCACCGGCCAGCGCGCCCGGTCGGGCGGCGTGCCGGCCGCGGCCTCCTCCAGCGCCGGGCCGACGACATCGGCGCGCAGCACCATGCCGGCGCCGCCGCCCGCCGGCGTATCGTCGACATTGCGGTGCTTGCCGATGCCGAAGCGGCGCAGGTCGATCGTCTGCAGCGCCCAGCGGCCCTCGGCCAGGGCCCGACCGGTCAGCGACAGGCCCAGCGTGCCGGGAAATGCCTCGGGAAACAGGGTGACGATCCGCGCGGTCCAGGCGCCGGCCGGGCGCTCCTCGCCCATCAGCGCACGCGGGCGCGCCGAGGCGGCGATCGACAGCCGGCCGTGCGAGCGCGGTTTGGGTTCGTCGGACATCGGCCTCGCCCTTCGCCGCCGGGCGCGGGGCCGGCGGGCTGTTGCTGTTCGGCCGGGCCGCCGGCCCGGTCAGTCCACCTCGCCGGGCGGGTCGGCCACGATCCGGCCCGCGGCGAGATCGACGGTGGGCACCGCGTCGCGGGTGAAGGGCAGCAGCAGCGGCGCGGTCTGCCCCGGCGCCCGCACCTCGAGGATATCGCCGGCGCCGTGATTGTGGACGGCGGCGACCCGGCCCAGCACCGCGCCGCCGGTGTCGCGCACCTCCAGCCCGATCAGGTCGGCATGGTAGAACTCGTCGTCGGGCAGCGAGGGAAGTTTCGCCCGCTCCGCGAACAGCGCGGTGCCGCGCAGCGCGTCGGCCGCGTCCTTCGTCGTCACGCCGCCCAGCCGCGCGGCGAAGCCGCCGGCGACGGGCCGGGTGATCTTCACCGTGAAGCTGCGGCTGCCGTCCTCGGTGAACAGCGGCGCGTAATCGGCGATGGCCGCGGGCTCGGCGCAGAAGCTTTTCAGCCGCACCTCGCCGCGGACCCCGAAGGCCCCGGCGACCGCACCGACACAGATCAGGCCCTGTTCGGCCATGTCCAAGCCCCCCTTGCGGCGGCCCGGGCGGTGAACTGCCCGGACCGGCCGCGCCAGGCCGTCGGGATCACTGCTCGGCCGCAGCCTCGGCGGGCGCTTCGGCTTCGGCCGGGGCCTCTGCTTCGGCGGCCGGCTCGGCGGCGGCGGCCTCGGCCTCGGCGGCCTTCGCGGCGCGTTCCTCGGCGCGCTGCCTGGCCTTCTGGCCCGGCTCGGCCTTGTTGGGATTGCTGCGGGATTTCTTCTCGGCCACGCCGGCGGCTTCGAGGAAGCGCGAAATCCGGTCGGTCGGCTGCGCGCCCTGGTCGAGCCAGTACTGCACCCGCTCCATGTTCATCTTGACGCGGTCCTCGCTGTCCTTGGGCAGCAGCGGGTTGTAGGTGCCCAGCTTCTCGATGAAGCGGCCGTCGCGCGGCATCCGGCTGTCGGTGGCGACGATGGCGTAGTGCGGGCGTTTCTTGGAACCGCCGCGGGCGAGACGGATTTTCATAGCCATGTGAGTTTCTCCTTCAGGTCTGGCTGGTCCGGGCCGTGGCCCGTCATTTCTGCATCTGTTCGTGGTGCCTGATCACTTCGGAAATGACGAAGGCCAGGAACTTGCGGGCGAAGTCGGGGTCGAGATCGGCCTCGGCGGCCAGTCGTTCGAGCCGCTCGATCTGCCGTGCCTCGCGCGACGGGTCGGAGGGCGGCAGGTCGTGTTCGGCCTTCAGCCGGCCCACCGCCTTGGTGTGCCGGAACCGTTCGGCGAGGGTGTAGACCAGGATCGCGTCGAGCCGGTCGATCGAGGCGCGGTGATCCTTCAGCAGGTCGGCGGCACGGGCGGCGGCGGCGTCGGTCATGCAAGGGCCTCCGAAGACGGGGAATGCGCGGCGGCAGCAGGCGCGAGATCGTGGCGGATCACCACGTCGCCGGGGTCGATCCCCGGCAGGCCGTCGTCGATCACGCCGCCAAGCCGCAGCCCCAGCGCGATCGACCGCGTGTTGCCGGGATCGATGATCGAGGTGACGAAGGGCCAGCCGAAGCCGGCCGCGATCCAGCCTTTCACCGCGCGCGCCGCCTCGTAGGCGATGCCCTTGCCCTCGGCCTCGGGCACGACGAACCAGCCGAATTCCGATGCGGGATAGTTGGCCTGCTGGTAGATGCCGACCTCGCCCAGATAGGCGCCGCTCTCGCGGTCTTCCACGCCGAACGGGCCGTAGCCGCGCAGCACCCACAGCCCGGCATCCGCCGCCCAGGTCTGCCAGGCTTCCAGCCGCGTCAGCGGCCGGCTTTCGAAGGATCGCGGCGAGGCGTAGAACGCCGCCAGATGCTCGAAATCATCGAGCTTCGGCGCCCTGAGCCGCAGCCGGGCGGTTTCCAGCACCGGGATATGAATTGCGGTCGGCGTCACTTCTTCTTGCCCATGCCAAGGCCCGACAGGCCCGGCGGCAACCCCATGCCGCGGCCGCCCATCGGCGGCAGGCCGGCGCCGGCGCCCATGCCGCCCTTCATCGCCCTCGCGGCCTCTTCCAGTTCGGCGGGCGACATCTTCGACGGGTCCGGCATGCCGCCTTTCCCCATCATCTGCTTCATCGCCTGCTTCATCATCCCGCCCTTGCCCATCTTCTTCATCATGTCCGCCATCTGGCGGTGCTGCTTGAGAAGTCGGTTGAGTTCGGACACTTCCAGCCCCGCGCCCGCCGCGATCCGGCGCTTGCGGCTGGCCTGCAGGAGGTCGGGATTGGCGCGTTCCTTCTTCGTCATCGAGTTGATCAGCGCGATCTGGCGGCGCAGCATCCTGTCGTCGAGCCCGGCCTCGGCGGCCTGCTTTTGCATCTTGCCCATGCCGGGCAGCATGCCCATCAGCCCGTCCATGCCGCCCATCTTGAGCATCTGCTCCAACTGGGACTTGAGGTCGTTCATGTTGAACAGGCCCTTCTGGAAGCGCTTCATCATGCGCTCGGCCTGTTCGGCCTCGAAGGTTTCCTGCGCCTTCTCGACCAGCGCGACGATATCGCCCATGCCGAGGATGCGGCCCGCGACGCGGTCGGCCTCGAAGGTCTCGATCGCGTCCATCTTCTCGCCAAGGCCGACGAAGCGAATCGGCTTGCCGGTGACCGCGCGCATCGACAGCGCCGCGCCGCCGCGGCCGTCGCCGTCCATCCGGGTCAGCACCACGCCCGAGATGCCGACCTTGCCGTCGAACTCGGTCGCGACGTTGACCGCGTCCTGCCCGGTCAGGCCATCGACGACGAGCAGCGTTTCGCGGGGGGCGACGGCGTCGCGCACCGCCTGCACCTCGTCCATCAGCACCTCGTCGATATGCAGCCGCCCGGCGGTGTCGAGCATGTAGACGTCATAGCCGCCCATCGTCGCCGCGCTTTTCGCGCGTTTCGCGATCTGCACGGCGCTTTCGCCCTTCACGATCGGCAGCGTGTCGACCCCGATCTGGCGGCCCAGCACCGCCAGCTGGTCCATCGCCGCCGGGCGGTTGGTGTCGAGCGAGGCCATCAGCACCCGCTTGCCGTTCTTCTCCGACAGCCGCTTGGCCAGCTTCGCGGTGGTCGTCGTCTTGCCCGAGCCCTGCAGGCCGACCATCAGGATCGGCGCCGGCGGGTTGTCGATCTTCAGCGCCTCGGGCTCGCCCTCGCCCTTCAGGACATGCACAAGCTCGTCATGCACGATCTTGACGACCTGCTGGCCCGGCGTGACCGATTTCGTCACCCGCTGGCCGGTGGCCTTGTCCTGCACCGCCTTGACGAAATCGCGCGCCACCGGCAGCGAGACGTCGGCCTCCAGCAGCGCGACGCGGACCTCGCGCAGCGCGGTCTTGACGTCGTCTTCCGACAGCGCGCCCTGCCTGGTCAGCCGGTCGAACACGCCGCCAAGGCGTTCAGACAGATTTTCGAACATCCCGGCCCTCCGGCGTTGGTTTCATGTCAGGCCGGAGATGGGCCCGGCGGCGGCGCGGCGCAACGGCCGATCGCACCCGTGGGCGCAACGCGCTGACGGATGGCGATCCCGGCCAATGCCCTGGGACCGGAAGCTTGCGGGCCTCCGGGAAGTGCGGCCGGAGATAGGGGCGGCGCGGCGGCGAGTCAAGCCACCGGCGCATCGCCCCTTGCACCTTCCGCGTGGACGGGCATCAATCGGGCATGACCACCGGCACCCCCCCGATGTCCAACTGGGACGAGATCCGCACCGCCTATCACGTGGCCAAGGTGGGCACGGTATCGGGCGCGGCGGATGTGCTGGGCGTGCACCATGCCACCGTGATCCGCCATGTCGATGCGCTGGAGGCGCGGTTGGGGGTGAAGCTGTTCCAGCGCCATGCCCGCGGCTACACCCCGACCGAGGCGGGGCAGGAGCTTCTGACCGTCGCGCAGGCCACCGAGGACCAGTTCGCGCAACTGGCCGCGCGGATCACCGGCGCCGGCAGCGCGATGGCGGGCGAGCTGATCGTGACCGCGCTGCCGGGCCTGTCGGCGCTTGTCACCCCGGTGCTGGCGGGCCTGCAGGCCGAGCATCCCGGGCTTCGGGTCCGCTACGTCACCGATCTGCGGCTCTATCGGCTGGAATACGGCGAGGCGCATGTCGCGATCCGCGCCGGGGCGAAACCGCAGGAGCCCGACAATGTCGTGCAGCCGCTCGTCACCCATCGCAGCGCGCTTTACGCCAGCCACGGCTACGCCGCGGCGCAGGGCCTGCCGGGCGACGCGGCGGCGCTGGCCGGGCATCGCTTCGTCGGGCCGGAAAACCCCGACAGCCGCGCGCCCTACCACCGCTGGCTGGCCGAACGGGTGCCGGCGGAGGCGATCGTGTTCCGCACGAACGATCCCGAGGCGCAGCGCGACGCGATCGCGGCCGGCGTCGGCCTTGGCTTCCTGCCGGTGCTGGAGGCCGGCGCCGACGACCGGTTCGCCGAGGCGATGCCGGCGCGGCCGGAGTGGGACTCGGCGCTGTGGCTCGTCACCCATGTCGACCTGCACCGCAGCCCCAAGGTGCAGGCCTTCCTCGCCGCGCTGAAGGCCGACGCGCGCGCCCGCTGTCCGGGCTGACCGTGGCGCTGGCGAGCCCGGCGCGCGGGCACCTGGCGATGCTGCTGTTCTCGGCGCTGGTCGCTGGCTCGTTCTCGCTGGGCGCGCTGTCGGCGAACCTGATCGATCCCGCGGCGCTCAATGCCGTGCGGTTCTGGATCGCGGCGGCGATCATCGGCGCGCTGGCGCTGGCGCGGGGCGGCGTGCCGCGCGCCGCGCTGGCCGCGCCCTGGCGCTACCTTGTGCTGGGCGGGCTCTTCGCCTCCTACTTCGTGCTGATGTTCGAGGGGTTGAAGACGGCCGCGCCGGTGTCCACCGCCGCGGTCTTCACCCTCACGCCGCTGATGAGCGCGGGCTTCGGCTGGCTGATGATGCGGCAGCGACTGACCGGGCGGATGGCCCTGGCGCTGGCGATCGGCGGCGCCGGGGCGCTGTGGGTGATCTTCCGCGCCGATCTCGCCGCGCTCTTGAGGTTCGAGATCGGGCGCGGCGAGACGCTGTATTTCATCGGCTGCATCGCGCATGCCGCCTACACGCCGCTGGTGCGGAAACTGAACCGCGGCGAAAGCCCGGTCGTGTTCACCTTCGGCACGCTCGTTGCGGGCGGCGCGCTACTGACCCTGTGGGCCGCGCCCGAGATCGCGGCCGTGGACTGGGCCGGTCTGGCGCCGATCGTCTGGATCACGCTGGTCTACATATCGGTCTTCGCCTCGGCGGCGAGTTTCCTTGCCCTGCAATACGCCACGCTGCGCCTGCCCTCGGCCAAGGTCATGGCCTATACCTATCTCACGCCGTCCTGGGTGATCGCCTGGGAACTGGCGCTGGGGCAGGGCGCGCCGGGCTGGATCGTGCTGGCCGGGGTCGCGGCCACGGTGCTGGCGCTGCTGATCCTTCTCAAGCACGAGGCGGCGGCGCGGGGCTGAACGGCCGTGGCCGGTCTTGCGCTGCATCAACGACCGGTCGGCGGCGCGGCGGGCAGCCTTCACCGGGGGGATCATGCCATGCCAGCCGCGACCACGAAGGCCGAACTGCTTGCCGTGACGGAACGGGAATGGGCCAAGCTCGCGGCGCTGATGGCCTCGGTCCCCGACCGGCGCGCGCTTTGCCCGGTCGACGGCGAGACCTCGATCTGGGATGTCGTCGCGCATCGCGCGCACTGGATCGACCTGTTTTTCCAGTGGCTGGACGAGGGCCGCGCCGGCGGCCCGGTGGCGATGCCCGATCACGGGGTGAAATGGTCCGAGCTGAAGGCCTACAACGCCGCCCTGCGCGCGCGCCATGCCGGGCTGGACTGGGCGGCGGCGCAAGCCTTTCTGGAGGACCGGCACGCGCGGTTGCTGGGCTGGATGCGCCAGGCGCCAGAGGCGGAGCTTTACGGCGGGCCGATGCCCGGCGGCACCGGCTGGACGACCGGCCGCTATGCCGAGGCCGCCGGGCCGAGCCACTATCGCAGCGCGGCGAAATTCCTGCGCGCGGCGCTGCGCGGCGCCTGAGGTCGCGCCGGGCGCTCCCGCCCGTCTTCGGCGCCTGCCGGCGCCTCATCCCGTTGGGCCCGGCCGCGCCGGTGGCGCGGCTACGGGCCCTCGGCGGGCGGCAGGGCGGCAAGCTCGCCTTCGAGGAACCGCTCGAACGCGTCGTAATCCATCGGGTCGAACTGGCCGAAGCCCTGCATCCATGTGCTGGCCGCGCGCAGCGATTCCGGTTCCAGCTTGCACCATTTCACCCGGCCGCGCTTTTCCTGGCTGATCAGCCCGGCCTCGGCCAGCACGGCAAGGTGCTTGGAAATCGCGGCCAGCGACATCGCGAAGGGTTCGGCCACGTCGGTCACCGCCATGTCGTCTTCCAGAAGCATGGTCAGGATCGCCCGGCGCGTCGGGTCGGCAAGCGCGGCGAAGACCTGGTCGAGGGCCTGTGTCATGCCCCGCTTGTGATCCGCCTGTCGCGAATGGTCAACCGCGCGGTTGAATGAGGCTGCGCCGCGGAATCCGCCACCAGCGGCCGGCCGGGTCGCCGCGGCAGACTGGCGGCTTTCCGTAAAACATCGTAATACCAAATACTTGCGGCGGCATCGTCCGCGCCAGTGCCCGCTTGACTCGCACCGCACCCCCGACTAGCAAGACCGCGACCGACCAAGGGGGTCCAGCCGATGGCAGACGCGCCCGATCCGAAGCGCCTGAAGGCGCTCGAGGAGCGGATCGCGGAGGTCCGGCGGGCGCAGGCGCCGAAACCCCGTGCGGATGCGGATGTGAGCCAGGCGCAGCATGCCTGGCGGATGGTGACGGAGCTGGTCGCGGGTCTCGCGATCGGCCTTGGCATCGGACTGGGGCTGGACGCCGTCTTCGGCACGAGGCCCGTGTTCCTGGTGCTGTTCATATTGCTGGGTTTCGCGGCCGGGGTGCGGGTGATGCTGCGCACGGCCACCGAGATCCAGGGCGGACGACAGCCGGCCCCGGAAGATGGCGGCCGGCGGAACGAAGGGGAATGACCGTGGCGACCGAAGCCGGCAGCGAAGGCCTTGTGTTCAAGCCGATGGAACAGTTCGTCGTCTCGCCGCTGTTCGGCGGCGACGCGGTGGGCATGTTCACGATCACCAATGTCACGCTGTGGATGGCGCTGACGGTGCTGGCGATCTCGGCGATGTTCGTGCTGGGCACCCGCGGCCGGGCGATCATTCCCAGCCGCGCGCAGTCGGTCGCGGAACTGGGCTACGGCTTCATCCACAAGATGGTCGAGGACGTGGCGGGCAAGGACGCGCTGAAGTTCTTCCCCTACATCATGACGCTGTTCCTGTTCATCGTCTTCTCGAACTTCCTGGGCCTCATTCCGAAAGCCTTCACCACGACAAGCCATATCGCCGTGACCGCGGTGCTGGCCATGCTGGTGTTCCTGACGGTGACGATCGTCGGCTTCGTCAAGCACGGCGCGGGCTTCCTGGGCCTCTTTTGGGTGTCGTCGGCGCCGCTGCCGCTGCGGCCGGTGCTGGCGGTGATCGAGGTGATTTCCTACTTCGTGCGGCCCGTCAGCCACTCGATCCGTCTTGCCGGCAACATGATGGCCGGCCATGCCGTGATCAAGGTGTTCGCGGCCTTCGCGCCGCTGGTGCTGATGTCGGGCATCGGCATCCTCGTCACGCCGCTGTCGATCATCGCGATCGTCGCGATGTACGGGCTCGAGATCCTGGTGTCGTTCATCCAGGCCTATGTCTTCACGATCCTGACCTGCGTCTACCTGCGCGACGCGCTGCATCCGCATCACTGAGGCGGGTCATCAACAGAGTTTTGCCAATTCCAGCCAAGGAGTGACCATCATGGAAGGCGATATCGTTCAAATGGGTGCGTACATCGGCGCCGGTCTTGCCTGCATGGGCATGGGCGGGGCTGCCATGGGTGTGGGCAACGTCGCCGGCAACTTCCTTGCCGGTGCGCTGCGCAACCCCTCGGCCGCCGCCGGCCAGACCGCGACGCTGTTCATCGGCATCGCCTTCGCGGAAGCGCTGGGGATCTTCTCGTTCCTCGTCGCGCTGCTGCTGATGTTCGCCGTCTGATCCCACGCGAACCCATCCTGCGGGCGGGTGGGGGCCCCTGGTGCCCACCCCGGTAAGACGGTTCCACGGGGGACGACATGGCGAACGCAACCGAAGGCGCTGCGGGCAAGGCCGCCGAAGGCTCGGGCGGCATGCCGCAGCTCGATTTCTCGACCTTCGACAACCAGATCTTCTGGTTGGCGGTCGCGCTTGTCGCGATCTACCTGATCCTGTCGCGCGTCGCGCTGCCGCGGATCGGCGGGGTTCTCGCCGAACGGGCGGGCACGATCACGGCCGATATCGCGGCGGCGGAAGACCTGAAGCTGAAGGCCGAGGAGGCCGAGAAGGCCTATAACCAGGCCATCGTCGATGCGCGGGCCGAGGCGGCGAAGATCATTGCCGAGGCGCGGGCCGAGATCCAGGCCGACCTCGACGAGGCGACGGCGCGGGCCGATGCCGAGATCGCCGGCAAGACCGCCGAATCCGAGAAGCGGATCGGCGAGATCCGGGCCAGCGCGCTGGACAGCGTCACCGAGGTGGCGCAGGACACCGCGGCGGCCTTGGTGGCGGCGCTGGGCGGCGCGGCCGATGACAAGGCGGTGTCCGCGGCGGTCACCGACCGGATGAAGGGATGAGCCGATGCGGATACTGACCATCCTGATCGCGTCGCTCGCCGCCAGCCCGGCGCTGGCGGCCTCCGGCCCGTTCTTTTCGCTCCGCAACAGCGATTTCGTGGTGCTGATCGCCTTCCTCGTGTTCATCGGCGTGCTGGTCTACTTCAAGGTGCCCGGCCTGCTGGGCGGGCTGCTGGACAAGCGCGCGGCCACGATCAAGGGCGAGCTGGACGAGGCCCGCGCGCTGCGCGAGGAGGCGCAGGCGGTGCTGGCCTCCTACGAGCGCAAGCACAAGGAAGTGCAGGAGCAGGCCGACAGGATCGTCGCGACCGCCAAGCGCGAGGCCGAGGCCGCGGCGGAGGAGGCCAAGGCCAAGCTGGCGATGTCGATCGACCGGCGGCTGAAGGCGGCGGAAGACCAGATCGCCTCGGCCGAGGCGTCGGCGGTGCGCGAGGTGCGCGACCGCGCCATATCGGTGGCGGTGGCCGCCGCGGGCGACCTTCTGGCCAAGCAGATGAAGGCGGCCGACCGCAACAAGCTGATCGACAGCGCGATCGGCGAGGTCGAGACCAAGCTGCACTGATCCCGCCCGACCGGCGGAACGGCGAGCGCCCGGCCCCGGCCGGGCGTTTGCGCGTTCAGCGGTCGCGTTCCTGTTCGATGCGGAGCCGGGCGATTTCCTCGTGCTTCTCGGCGCGGCGCAATTCCGCCAGTTCGATCTGGATGTAGCCCAGATGCGCCTCGACCGCGGCGCGGGCGGCTTCGGGGTTGCGGCGCTGCAGCGCGGCGTTGATCGCGCGGTGCTGGTCGAGAAGCGTGGCGCGGGTGGTGCGGCGCTTGAACATCATCTGGCGGTTGTAGAACACGCCGGCGCGCAGAAGGTCGAACATCGCGCGCATCATGTGCAGCATGATCACGTTGTGGCTGGCCTCGATGATCGCCATGTGGAACTCGGCGTCCAGCCGCGCCTCGTCGCTGGGGTCGCGCTTCTGATGCGCCGCTTCCATCCGGTGGAAGATCGCGTCGATCACCTGAAGATCGGTGTCGGAGCCCAGCCGCGCGGCGCGTTCGGCGGCCAGCCCCTCCATGTCGCGGCGAAAGTCGAGGTAATCCGAAACCGCCTCGTCATGGCTGGCAAACAGCCGGATCAGCGCCGGCGAGAAGGCCGCGCCCAGCACCTCGGCGACATAGACGCCGGCCCCGGCGCGGCTGACGAGGAGCCCGGCCTCCTGCAGATCCGCGATCGCTTCGCGCAGCGACGGGCGCGACACGCCGAGCTTGTCGGACAGGTCGCGTTCCGAGGGCAGCCGTTCGCCGGGCCTTAGGATGCCCTGCAGGATCAGCCGCTCGATCTGGCGGACGACGCTGTGCGACAGTTTCTCCGGCGTGACTTTCTGGAACGGCATGGCACTCCCCGATTGGTCAGGAAGTATGCCCGGCGGCGCGGGCAAGGCAATGCCCAAGGGGCGCCGTTCCCGCGGCGTGGCGGGAACGGCGACTGCCGGTTCAGCCGGTCGGGCGGATGACGATCTCGACCCGGCGGTTCTGCGCGCGGCCCGCTTCGGTGAGGTTCGAGGCCACCGGCTGCGCTTCGCCGCGGCCGATCGAATCGATCCGTCCGGGCGCGACACCCGACTGCATCAGCACCGCGGCCACGGCATTGGCGCGCCGGGTGGACAGGCCAAGGTTGTAGCTGCTCGACCCGGTGGAATCGGTATGGCCGATCACCTCGACACGGCTGTTCGGATAGGCGTTGAGGTTGCGCGCCACGGCAAAGAGATCGGCCTGCAGATCGGGCCGCAGCACCGCGCTGTCGGTGGCGAACAGGATGTCCTGCGGCATGGTCACCACCAGCGCCGAGCCGGTGTTGACGATCTGCACGTCGTTTCCGACCTGGCGGCGCAGTTCCGCCTCCTGCCGGTCGAGCACCGAGCCGATGCCGCCGCCCAGCGCCCCGCCGATCAGCGCGCCGGCCGCGGTCCGGGCCAGCCGGTCGTCGTCGTCTTCGGCCGTTGCGCCGAGGAACCCGCCGATCATCGCGCCGGCAACCGCGCCGGTCTGGGCGTTCGAGGGCGCGCCGGGCTGGCGCGGGGCATAGGGATCGGTGCATCCAGCCAGCGCGACGGCGCCGGCAAGAAGCACGATGGCGGGGATCTTTCGGGTCATGGGCTGCCTCTTGGCGTTGTTTCGCTCGAACATAGCAGGGCCGGCGCGTTCAGAACCAGCCCTGCCGAAAGGATGGCAAGAAATCGCCCATCACGTTCCGGTGCGGCGCGGCGCATCGTCCCCGGCCTCGACGCGCGCCGCTTCCCAGGCCAGCATCGCGCGCTTGACCGGCAGGCCCCAGTGGTAGCCGCCCAGCGCGCCGGATTTCCGCAAGGCCCGGTGGCAGGGAATGAGCCAGCTGACCGGGTTGCGCCCCACCGCCGTGCCCACGGCGCGCACCGCCGCCGGGTGGCCGACCGCGCGGGCGAGGTCGGAATAGGTCGTGACATGGCCCGAGGGGATCGACAGCAGCGCCTCCCACACCTTGATCCGGAACGGCGCGCCGATCAGGTGCAGCCGCGCCTCCCCCGACCCGCCGAAGGCGGCGGCGACCCAGGGCGCAATCGCGTCGCGATCCTCGGTGTAATCGGCCTTCGGCCAGCGCGCGCGCAGATCGGCCATCGCCGCCGCCTCGCCGGTTTCCGCGGTGAAGGCCAGCCCGCACAGCCCGCGATCGGTGCCCATCGCCAGCGCCGGGCCGAACGGCGTGTCGAACCGGCCCCAGCGGATCGTCAGGCCGGCGCCGGCCTTCGCGTAGTCGCCCGGGCTCATCGCCTCCCAGCGCAGGAACAGGTCGTGCAGCCGGCCGGCGCCCGACAGCCCGGCCTCATGCGCGGCGTCAAGCACCGTATGCCGCTCGGCCAGGCAGCGCCGCGCCTGGTCAAGCGCGAGATACTGCTGGTAGCGCTTCGGCGACACGCCGACCCAGCGCGAGAACAGCCGCTGAAAATGCGCCGGGCTCATCCCCATCCGCGCCGCCAGATCGTCAAGCGGCATCTGCGGCCCGCCGGCGTCGATCACCTCCAGCGCGCGGCGGATCACGTTGTAGTGGTAGCGGTCTTCCATGCGCCGTCTCCCGTGCTCTGCCGGTCCAGATTAGCCGGGTGCCGGGGCCGGGCCACCCGATTGTTGCGGCTTCGGCCGCCGCGGGCCGGCTTGCCCCGGCGCGCGCGACCGGGCATAGGATCGGCATGGCACGGCAACTCGACTATCCCACGATGGCGGAAATCTTCCGCCGCTTCCAGGCGGCGGAGCCGGACCCGAAGGGCGAGTTGGAACACCTGAACGCCTTCACCCTGCTCGTGGCCGTGGCGCTGTCGGCGCAGGCGACCGATGCGGGCGTCAACCGCGCGACGCGGGCGCTGTTCCCGATCGCCGACACGCCCGAGAAGATGCTGGCGCTGGGCGAGGAGGGCCTGATCGCGCATATCAAGACGATCGGCCTGTTCCGCAACAAGGCGAAGAACGTCATTGCCATGTCGCGGCAGCTGATCGAACGGTTCGGCGGGCAGGTGCCTTCGTCCCGCGCGGCGCTGCAATCGCTGCCCGGTGTCGGGCGCAAGACCGCGAACGTGGTGCTGAACATGTGGTTCCGCCATCCCGCGCAGGCGGTCGATACCCATATCTTCCGGCTTGGCAACCGCTCGGGCCTCGCGCCGGGCAGGGATGTCGAGGCGGTGGAGCGCGCCATCGAGGACAACGTGCCGGTGGAATACCAGCTGCATGCCCATCACTGGATGATCCTGCACGGCCGCTACATCTGCACCGCGCGCAAGCCGCGCTGCCCGGATTGCCTGATCCGGGACCTGTGCCAGTTCGAGGAGAAGACGCAGTGACCAAGCGCTACCAGGTCGTGGGCATCGGCAATGCCATCGTCGACGTGCTGACCCAGACCAGCGAGGATTTCCTCGATCACATGGGGATCACCAAGGGCATCATGCAACTGGTCGAGCGCGACCGGGCCGAGACGCTCTATGCCGCGATGGAAGAGCGTACGCAGGCGCCGGGCGGTTCGGTGGCGAACACGCTGGCGGGGCTTGGCAACCTCGGCCTGGCCACGGCGTTCATCGGCCGGGTGCGCGACGACGCGCTGGGCCGGTTCTACGCCAAGTCGCTGGCGCTGGAGGGCACGGATTTCCCGAACGGGCCGGTCGCGGGGGCCGACCTGCCGACCTCGCGTTCGATGATCTTCGTCACGCCGGACGGCGAACGCTCGATGAACACCTATCTCGGCATTTCCGCCGATCTCGGCCCCGGCGATGTCGACGAGGCGGTGGCCGGGGCGGCCGACTTCCTGTTCCTCGAGGGGTATCTCTTCGACAAGGACAGGGGCAAGGAGGCCTTCCTGAAGGCTGCCCGCGCCTGCCGGTCCGGCGGCGGCCGCGCCGGCATCGCGCTGTCGGACCCGTTCTGCGTGGATCGCCATCGCGACGATTTCCGCCGGCTCGTCCGGGACGACATGGATTACGTCATCGGCAACGAGCACGAATGGGAGGCACTGTATCAATGCGGCCTCGACGACGCGCTGGCGCAGGCGGTGGAAGACTGCGACCTGGTGGTCTGCACCCGCTCGGGGGCCGACGTGATCGTGATCGGCGGCGGCGTACGGGCCGACGTGCCGGTGCACCGGATCGTGCCGGTCGACGCGACCGGCGCGGGCGACCAGTTCGCCGCCGGGTTCCTCTACGGCCTGACCACCGGCCAGCCGCTGGCCCGGGCCGGCCGTATGGGCGTGGTCGCGGCGACCGAGGTGATCGGCCATTTCGGCGCGCGGCCGGAGGCCGACGTCAAGGCGATGTTCCGGGGGCAGGGGCTGATCTGAAGGGCCGTCAGCCGATCTTGCCCTCGACGAAACGGCGGCACAATTCGGTGCGCGGGGACAGGAACACCTGGTCCGTCGGCCCGATCTCGACCAGCTTGCCAAGGTGGAAGAACGCCACCCGGTCGGCCACGCGCCGCGCCTCCATCATCGAATGGGTGACGACGACGATCGCGTGATCGCGGCGCAACTGGTCCATCAGCTCTTCCACCCGCGCGGTGGCGATCGGGTCGATGGAGCCGGTGGGCTCGTCCATCAGCAGCACCTCGGGGTCGGTCGACAGCGCGCGGGCGATGCACAGCCGCTGCTGCTGGCCGCCGGACAGGTCGAGCCCGCCGATCCGGTGCAGCCCGTCCTTGACCTCGTCCCACAGGTTGGCGCGGCGCAGGCAGGTTTCCACGATCCCGTCCAGATCGGCCCGGTCGCGCGCCAGCCCGTGAATGCGCGCGCCGTAGGCCACGTTGTCATAGACCGACAGCGGGAACGGGTTGGGCTTCTGCGCCACCCAGCCGAAGCGGCGGCGGTGCATCGGCGGGTCGATCTCGGGCGCGTTGATGTCCTGCCCTTCCATCAGGATCCGGCCGTCCATCCGGGCGCCGCGGATCTCGTCATGCATCCGGTTGAGGCATTTCAGCATCGTCGACTTGCCGCAGCCCGACGGGCCGATGAAGGCGAGGATCTCGCCGGGATAGATGTCGAAATCCACCCGGTCGAGCGCCAGACTGTCGTCATACCAGAAGCTGACCTCCTCGACCTCGATCAGCGGCGGCGCGTTGCGCAGGTGCGGGGCGATGCGGCGGGCTTCGGTGGCGGTATCGTGGTCCAGCATGGTCGCGTCTCCTCCTCGGCACTCCCGCGAAAAGGGTGAGGACGAATCGGCGGCCGGCATTCGATCTGGATCAATCGCAAGACGAACTTCATGAAAAATTCATGAAACGGTTACAATCGCCCGCTCACCGCCCCAGCCGCGCGTGAACCTCGTCAAGGTCGATCTCCGCCACCGGGGCGGCGCGCGCCGGATCGCCGGGGTCGTAGCCGAACAGATCGAAATCGTCGCGGTAGATCTCGTAGACCAGGTGCATCGCGAGATCGTCGAAGAAGTCCGCGACGGGATGGGCGCGTTTCGGGCCGTGGCCGGTGCTTTCGTTGAACCGCGGCACCTGCGCGAGGTCGACCGCCACGGGCGTGTCGATCGCGTCCAGCACCCCCTGCATGCCGCCCGCGAAATCCTCGGTGTGAAAGATCCGGTCGAAGCGGCCGCCGTTGACGACGAAGGTCGCCAGGTGGCCGCGCATCGCCGACCAGTGGATATCGGGCTCCATCGGGCGGCGCCAGCGGATCGTGTCGCGCGCGAACAGCAGGAACCGGCGGAACGCGGCGATCTGGTCGAACTCGCCCTCGACATCGACGCCGTACTGGGCAGCCAGCTGCGGCACCAGCTTGCCGCGATAGCGTTTGCCGTTGCGCTGGATGCCGGCGATCTTGTCGAAGAACGACGACAGGATCCGGGTGTAGGGATTGCGCACGCAACTGAAGGCGTAGGCCTCGTGCGATCGCACCGCGGCGGTGATCGGGCCCCGGCTGTCGGCCCGCGCCCATTTGTGCAGCCCCTCGGTCGCGTCGTGGATATCGCCGTCGAAGAACCGCCCGTGATCGGAAAAATACAGGATCTGCCCGATGGTCGAGCAGGCGCATTTCGGCACCACGCGGTAGATCACGCTGCCGCTTTCCGTCATCCAGGTTCCGGGAAAGCCCATCGAAAGATCCTCGTCAAAGGCGGCGCCGGGCCGCGATACCGTTACAAGCTGCCGCGTCCGGGGGCTGTCCTTTCGCGGGTGTTTCGCGCTAATAGAGTGCGACGTCGACGTTAACACTTGATTGGTTGCCGGTCATGACCCAAATCGCCTTCCTGCTGCTGTGCCACAGGGATCCGGAGGGCGTGATCGGGCAGGTCCGGGCGCTGACCGCCTGTGGCGACCGGGTGGTGATCCACCATGATGGCAATGCCCCCGCGGCCGATCATGCCCGGCTGCGCGAGGCGCTTGCGGGCGACGCCGGCGTCGCCTTCGTGCCGCGCCGCCTGCGCTGTGGCTGGGGCGAGTGGAGCCTTGTGGCCGCGACGCTGGCGGCGGCGCGCACCGCGCTTTCGGCCTTTCCCGATGCCTCGCATCTTTACCTGATCTCGGGCGATTGCCGGCCGATCAAGTCCGCCGCGCATGTCCATGCCGCGCTGGCCGGCGATCCGGCCGATCATGTCGAGACGGTCGATTTCTTCACCTCCGGCTGGATCAAGACCGGCCTGTCCAAGGAACGGCTGATCTACCGGCATCCGTTCAACGAACGCCGCCGGCCGGGGCTGTTCTATGCCGCGCTGGACGTGCAGAAGCGGCTGGGCCTGGCGCGGCCGCTGCCGAAGGGGCTGAGGATGCGCATCGGGTCGCAATGGTGGTGCCTGAGGCGGGCGACGGTGGAGCGGCTTCTGGCCTTCATGGCGGACCGGCCGGATGTCGTGCGGTTCTTCCGCCGAACATGGATCCCCGACGAGACCTTCTTTCAGACCCTCGTCCATCACCTCGTCCCCGGGGCCGAGATCCGCAGCCGCTGCCCGACCTTCGCGCTGTTCAGCGACTACGGCATGCCGGTGAACTTCCACGACGACCAGGTCGATTTCCTGCTGGCCGAAGACCGGTTCTTCGCGCGCAAGATCAGCCCGGAGGCGGCCGGCCTGAAGGACCGGCTGACCGGGCTCTGGGCTTCGGGGGAGCCGGCGGGGGACATCTCGGACCGGGGCGCGGGGCTGCATCGCTACCTCACCGGGCGCGGCCGCGTCGGGCTGCGCTTCGCGCCGCGCGCCTGGCAGAGGGAATCGAGCCTCGGGGTGGGCCGCGACCTGATGCTGATCGTGTGCAAGAAATGGCATGTTGGGCGGCGACTGGCGGAACGGATCGCGGCTGCGACCGGGCTGCCGGCGCTGGGCTACGTGTTCCACGAGGACGCGGCCGGAATGCCCGACCTCGGCGGCATCGAGCGCACGCTGGCCAAGCGCGCCCGCCATCGCCGGGCGCTCGTGCGGCTGCTGTTCGACAGGTTGGGGACCGACCGGCTGGCGATCTGCATCGATCCGCACGCACTCGACGCGGTGCAGGATTTCATGGGCGACGCGGCCGAGATCCGGCTGCTGGAGGTCGAGCACCGGCACGACGCCGCCTTTCTCGACGGCCATGCCCGCCGCATCGGCCTGACCGGCGCCGCAACGCCGGCGGAAACGGCGGCCGAGGTGCGCGCAACGCTCGACCTCGAACTGCGGGCCGAGGCGGAGCGGTTGCGCGGGCTGCGGCTGCCGGGCTACCACCGGATTCGCGAGGGTGCGGACATGATGGAAAACAGCGTGCCGCTGGCCCGGTTTTTGGGTATGCCCACCGCGAAGGCCGTGGAGATTCTGACGGCCGATGATCTTTTTGCCGATTGAGGATGCCGATGCCCTACGCCTACGACGACCAGAACATCTTCG
>Ga0180430_10001125_pt1 | contig 27042 bp, 27 predicted proteins | sample SS_ome_9_FD_132999 | JGI IMG/M metagenome (GOLD analysis project Ga0180430, IMG submission 132999) | Hypersaline lake sediment archaeal communities from the Salton Sea, California, USA - SS_1_S_2 metaG | ecosystem: Environmental > Aquatic > Non-marine Saline and Alkaline > Hypersaline >... | reverse complement strand
CGTTTCTTTTTTCTGTGTTGATTACATCTAATTTTTTGTTGCACGCGGCACACCACAAGGGTGTGCCCTGTTAAGGTGCAACAGGATTGTGCAAATTTTGAAAAAGGTAAGTAGCGGTAGCTCTAAAAAGATTTCGGGTGACACCCGAAATAACTGGGTCACAATGGAATTTAACACCAAATGCAGATTCAACTGTTTTCGAAAAAAATCTCATATTGATACGTGTACAGAAGGTTTTCGTGAACTCGAACGCATTGGTTTTGAGTTTGGAGCGTTTGGTTTCGCGGGAAACCATGTTCACCTTCAGGTGAATATACTAAAACGATATTCCGTGAAGACTGCTGAGATCATGCTGAAATCACATAGTGCAAAGAGGATGTTTGGAAAACATCCTGGATTTCGTAAACGGTATCCACGAGGGAGTTTTTGGAGTGGTTATGAACATCATGAATCTACCGGGTTGATTGATTTTGAAAAATCTGCGAACTATTGCCGTAGTCAACAACAACACCATGGAATATCTGTTATTGATGATCGCCAACTAACCTTTCCCAACTAAACGTGAACCGCCGAGTGTGGATACGACATGACCGAAGCATTTTGCTGAGGGCATGACGAGGAAACGAAGGCGGAAGGGGTTATAGGGGTGAAACCCTATTTCATCCATTTTTTTGTAAAGAAGTTTCAAATAATTCCTTATACAAATTAGTAAAAAGTGCTATGAATTCCTCTGATTTATCTGTAGTTAAATAAAATTTTTTATTGTTATGTTCTATAATGGATATATATTCTTTCTTTAAAAGAAAATCAAGGTAATCTTGTGTAATTTTTGAGTTTAAATTACAATATCGAATGATAGCAGTAAATGTTTGTTTCTTTTTACAGAACATGAGGATTTCCCAAAAAATTTCGTATTGGGTTCTCCTACTAGCCATCTTATTTACTCTCCATTCTTTGTCTAATAATCTCCTCAGCTTCCCTACTTTTTCTCAATCGTATATCCCAAATTGATGCTGCACTTCTTATGTAATTTGTAGTATAGAAACATAATATACCCCAAGAAAGCATCAAAATAACTGAAATTATTCTCATTTGATAAAACGGCCATTGATATAATGGATCATACAATAAGACCATTTCGAGTATGTAATACATGCTTTGTATGACAAAAATAATTCCACCAATGATACTTATGAATATCATTTTTTTAATTTGAGATATGTTTTCTCGATAGTATGCTATTAATTTTATAATGGATTTTGTTATTTGAGAATCGCTTTGTTTTTTTTTTGTCCAATAAATCTTCCATTGAATATCGGTAATAAAATCCATCATTAATGCACTTTTCACTATCCAATAAAAACCAATAATTGAAAATAGAAAACCTAGGATAATAAGTGCAACTGATGTATTGAATAATGAATCATAATTACTTAGTATCCATATGTTATTTATAATAAAAACAATTCCAATAGCAAGAAACGTCGCTGAAAAAAGAAGATTTATTACAGCTAGAGAAAGAAAAATCAACATTTCTTTATTCAGTTGTTTGGAGGGCTGGGCATTCATGTGAATTACCTAAAAATAATATGAGTGGTATATTTAATAAGAACATATGAAACTATGTTACCTGTTTCAAAAAAAAATTAAAAAAGGAATAGGTGTATTTATTCCTCAATTACTTTTATGGTTGGCTGTAAAATGTATTTATCGCTACCTGTTTTATGCACTGATTCTTTGATATCGAAATCCAGTATCAAGACCTTGGTTTCTTGTGGTTCAATAATGAATTGATGAACCAATTTCACGGTATCTGATGGTATTTCAAGTTCATACTGTGTGCCATCAATTGTTACCAATGCTTCAGCTATATGAAGTCTTATTTGAGTATAAATACCGACGTCAAGAATAGTTGAACCAAGAATATCAGTTACATTTTCAAGTTGAATAAGATCAAATTGTTGAGATTCATTGACAACAGTCACCCACTCAGCTGAGCTGTTATTTCCTCCAGCAGCAATATGTACTTCAACATATGAAATCGTAACAAGTGCTTTGGTTATATTCAAATCCCCAGGAGCATCTGTGATTTTTAAAGTCAATGTACCTTTTTCTGTTGCTATACAACCAGTAAACATCGATGATGCAACCACGATTGCTACAATAACCAGGATAATCCCTATTTTTTTCAATAACATATCTCCTTTTTTATTTATTAAAGATAAGTTCCCTTAATTATACTTATGGCCATCCTGAACCATCTGGTACACCATCACCAGAATTTGGAGCGGGATCATCGTACCCGGACCCATTGCTTCCATCACCATTAGGCCCGTTTGGTGAATCATAGCTACTTCCATCAGATACTCCATCACCAGAATTTGATGAGGGTTCCTCGTTTCCATAGTTGTCTTCATTTCCTACTGCAGCTATGATGTTCCCGGCTATCAAAACAGAAAAAACCAGGAGTCCTGCCAATATTACTTTATTTTTTTTGTTCATTTTTCTTTTCACCTCTCGTTATATTATTTCGCCTATATCTACTTCATAGTCTTCGTTTAAGAGAAAGCTATCAATCTCATTTGACAAATCAGATGTATACTCATCTGATCCAGTGTTTTCAGTGCTTTTTACATCGTCATTGGAAACCAAGTGATAGACGAGAAACCCTGAAAACACAAGAAGAAGAACCGAGATAAGTGCTAACAGTTGCGTTCTCATATATTTCCACCTCCACCACCAGGGTTATTGGGCCCATCGTTTCCATTTTGTCCTCCAGCACCAGGATTATCCTCACCTGGATCATTGTTCCCTTTTTCATCACCATCATTATCAGTGCCTTGTTGTCCATGTTGATTTCCATTTTGATTCCCTGGATTATCATTATTTCCAAATTGATTGAGTTTATTTTGAATTTTTTTCATGAGTTCTTGTTGAAGCGTAGTGTTTGATAGATTCTCTGATCTCATCAATCTGTTTTCAAGTCTTTTTTCAAGTCTCTGTTGCGAGCCCTCGGTTGTATTTTGGATGCATGATTGTGCCTGTAATTTATTTTGAATTTTTTCTTGTTTTAATGATGTAATGATATCAAATTGCGTTGCTTCTCCTTTTTGATTAATTCTTTTTGTTATATTTTCTTTTAATTGGTATTGTGTTAGAGAACCATTTTCGTACTGATTGATGTATTTATTCTCTTGTTCATCGAAGAGTTGATAAAAATATCTGAATTGATTTGTGTTATACTGGCGTATTTTTTGTCGAATGGAACTTGAGAGCTTCTTTGTTTGGTTACAGCTCATATTTTGAATTCTGTCTCGTAATTGTTCCATTGTTGATTCGTTAATAAGTCCATGTAATGAGTCTCTGAATTCTTTTGTAAGATTGATTGCATCATGTTTCAAATCCACAAATAGAGTTACTGCATCAGTTGCGTTTGGATCTGCTGCTTGAACTTCTTCTTTTAAAAGTTCAAGTTCTAAAAGAATAACTTCAAGAATGGTTGTATTTATGTTTGAATCATTGAGTGATAGAATGATTTCCTGAGCTTTTTCAATATTTGTGATGATTGATTTTTCTAGTTGTAATAAACGGATTTCTGAACCGATTCCACATTTCATTATCTCTACTTGCTGCTTGGTTTCTTCTAAAGGATTGTCATTTGTTGGAGCCTCAGGATCATCTGCATATGCCAATGGTAGTAACGAACCAAGTAGCATGAAAACAATCAAGAGATGTACTGTTCTTTTCATTTTATCACATGCCTTTTGAAACCGAAACATTCAGTTTCTTATGCTATAGCATTTGGATGAAACAGCTTATATAATTTCACCGGAACACACCGGAACAACCTGAGACAAAACAAAAAAATCATTGTTTTTTTAAACGAATAAGATTCGACATACCGATTTGTTCTTTTTCAATGAGTCCTTTCAGTTCAAGTCTTCTGATGTTTCTTGAAACAGATGCTTTAGGAAGATTCAATTCTTTTTGGATATCTGTTTGTGTAAGCGCAGTGTTTTTTCCTTCTAAAAGCTGTAAGATATCTTTTTGCCTCTCATTTAAACCTTTCATCTGTTCATAGGATGTTTGAGAGGAATCTTTTGATATATCTGGTGAATTTTTTTTATCGATAAACAAAAAAACAATAAGAAAACAAATGACTAAAAGGATGATACAAATAATGAGAATAATAGAGAAAGAATCTAATTCAAAGGTTTTATTTTCATTTAATGCCTTTTTTGTTTGGTATTGAACCATTATTGATAATGTTGTATTGCTACCATACCCTGTTATGATAAGAGTTCCTGATTGATCGCTTATGAATGTTGAACTAGAGGAAGTTATTGTATTAATTTGTGTATGCTCCGGTAATATTATGGAAAAAACATAATCTGAATAGGTCACATTTCTTGTGATATTAAGTGTCCAGATACTTTGTTGCTTTGAGGTAAACTCCTCTGTGTTTATTACAAGGAGGTCCATATCATTTGTTTCACCCTCGATACTTGTAAATCCAGCAGTGTCAACGGTGATCTGTATATCTGCATACAAATCAGTTGCATGGATTGATGGAATAACAATAACAGTAATGAAAAAAACAGAGAGAAGAACAATCAGTACACTGTTTTGTATAAGTTTTTTTGATCCCATCAGTAATCACAGTTTATGGTTTGAATAAATTTGCTATTTATATATGTATTATAAAACTATTACAATTAAGAATATAAATATTTTTTTACAAATAAAATAAGCTTTTTTGAATAGTATAGGTAGTAATATCAGATCGCAGTGCATTTATTGAAAAGATACATGCAAATTTTAACTAAGGTTATATTATTTATAACCCCTTTTTTTATCTAAAGGTAGGGTTACTTAGATGATGGAATTACCAGAGGCAATGAGTCTTGCAAAGCAGATAAATAATCATGTTGTGGGAAAAAAGATAAAGAAGGTTATCTCCAAGCAGTCTGAACATAAATTTACTTGGTATTATGGATCACCTGAAAGATATCAAGAACAATTAATGGATTTAACAATTGATTCAGCAAAAGGGTTTGGTAGTTTTTTAGAAGTATCTGCAGAAAAAATGAGGATTTTATATAACGAGGGTATTAATCTCCGTTTAATTAAGGATAAACAACAACTTCCAAAGAAACATCAACTCGTCCTTGCATTTACTGATAATACTTTTTTAAGTGCGTCTGTTCATATGTAGGGTGGTGTTGGATGTATTGATGAAAATACACCGGTTAATGAGTATTATAGTATAGCAAAAACAAAACCATCACCAGTAACTTCTACATTTGATAAATATCGTCAACAAATGAAACAATTTTTTAATGAATTATGAGAAAAGTAAGCAATGTAATTTGATGATATCTTGAATTTTTTTGTTAACACAGTTGATCTAGAAAATCTAGAAAGTGAACCAATAGATTCTTTGTGTCAAAAAATGTGAAAATACTTCGATATTTCGGAACGGTTACCTCCAATGGATCCGACCACTCACTTTCTACATCTCTACCATCAATCGCTTTCACTCGAATATCATAACTTCCTTTTTCAAACCAAACATGAGACGCTGAGCATTCTTCACCAGAAGCATAGGGACCAAGAATAAAACTGGTTGTTTTATCACCCCAATCAAACAAATAAAACACTTGGTCATCATCTGAATCAACTGTTGAAACTGTGTACGTATATTCAATTCCTGGTGAGCCACTTGATGGACCTTCTGGAGGGTTTGGTGTATTTGGTTTATGATTATCAACGGTGCTTATAAGTTTCATCGATGGGTCGCCAAACAGATTAAACGTAAACATATCAATATACTCTGCATAATGATCCCATCCATACCGCTCATTACAGAAAAATTTTGCAATATACAATGCTTCACCAAGACTCATTTCCTCAAGAATAATGTTTTTATTGAACTCATAGATGATCTGATCAGAGCCACCTGGATCATTTGGCCAATCCTCTGACCCATATGGTGAACGTGCTGAAGCTACAACAGCAACAGCTGCTCCAAATGATGCATCAGTGAGTAAGTCAATACCAAGATTCCCTAGCACATTCGGATCACGTTCGGGACAACCTACATAACAAGATACCGCGGTTACAATAGAAGGATAATCATCATCAAGATTAGAAGATCGTGTAATCATAGTTGGCCATTGAATCTCATGTGACTCAGGAACGTCATCCCCGTCATCTGTTGTCCATACTTTTCGTGCAACCTTATCCGTCCATCCATGTCCTTGCCAATTTACAATACCATATTTTCCAGTTCTCCAATCATCAATGAAATTTCTTTCAGATAATGCATCCCAAGTATACACAGATGGCTCTAATCCTTCTTGTTCACTATAATGATGAATGGACCAATCCGTCATGATATCTTGCTCAATATAATGAGAAAGAACGGCTCCATCCATAGCACCATACCCAGATTGATCCTCATTAGTAAAATAGAAAAATGCTCCAGCATGCAGTGCATTATTTTTCCAAGAAGTATCGCTTTCCTCGAAACGAATAATTTTATCTAATGTATATGATATTTCCAATTGATCGCTTACGGGTATTCTTCCGACGAAGAGGTCGGGGTAAAAATCAGGTTCATCCTGCATATATTCACCATAGAATCCATCGCCATCTTTATCCCAGGATTCACTATCTGGTTTAGAAAGATCAGCGTAATAATAATCCGTTGGGACCTCACCACTTTGCCAATCAAAAATATCAAACCGATGATTATCTGGATTTGGATAACAATACCGCATTGGAATACTTTGTATATCACCAATAATAAGCAGAAAACCAATATCTTCTTGTTGGCAGTAATCCATTAAAAAAAGACGGATTTTTCCCGCTAAATCAACAGCATCTTGATTTATTATTCGATTATCTGAAATCGTTATAACCGTTACATTATATCCATTTGATTTCTTCCATTGAATATATGATGAATCTTGAATTGTATCTATTATTTCATCAATTGTTAGGATAAGAAGTTTAGAATCATTAATAGTTGACATTTCAATCGAAGGATAGAAGTTATTATTTGAATGAGATAATGATTTATGAGATATTATTTGAGAGCTAGTAATCTTTGGAGAGATTTGATAGATACTTATCGTTTCATCTTCTGTATTGGTTGCTTTGAGTGATAAAAAACCTGTGTATCCGGATATAAGCAGTATACAGATGGTGAAAAAAGCCATTATTTTTTTCATTTCATTTTCCCATATGATATAATTATCAAATCCTATATAAAATTGTGTTATTAGAATTCTTTTTTATCAACAATTTCAACTCTTAAAATTACTTTTCGTATTAATATTAAAATGAGGAAGAAAAACAATATTCTAAAGATCTCTACTATTTTATTGATTCCAGATTAATTGCATGATACCTGCAAACTTCATGACAACAATAACATTGAATGCATTTTTTGTAATCAACCTGTGCTTTTTTGTTAATAATTTCAATAGCATTACGGGGGCAAATCTCAACACATTCGCCACAAGCAACACAATTTTTATTCATTGTAGGATATTTGTTAGATTTCTTTTCACCTGTAAGAAGAGGTCCTGCTGTTGAAGGAAGTTCAAAATCTTTATATGATACATCCTCTGGGGAAAGCAAAGGATACGAAATAGTCTCAGGCCACATTTTTCGAATATTTGCTTGTTTTAATGTTGGAATCCCCATAGGTTCAAGAGATAAACAATGACAAACCGCTAGATCAAGAGCAACAGACTCATCAGAAGCAAATATAAGCTCTAAATCAACAGGTGTTCCACTCATAGGCCCATCTCCTTGCATCCCAACTATACCATCCATAAGTATTAGATTAGGAGGCACAAGAGATAAAATATCTAAGAGCATGTCTGCAAAATCAGGTTTTTTAAAGTAGCGTGAATGAAAAAGAGCCTTAGATAATCCAGGTATTGCTCCAAACATAATTTTGGTTGCAAGTGTCAATATCATAAGTGAATGAGTCTTTAGTTTCGGAAGTGAAATGATTGTATCAGCATCAAGTATAAAATTACATATCCGTGTTTGTTTCAATACTTTCCCTTGAGGGATGCTCATTTTTTTAGAAGAGGTATCATAATTTAACTCAACTCCCATTTCATTAGATACCTTTGTTAATCCTGATGTCTGATAAACTTTTTCTAATCGTCTTTTTGTAAAAGGTCCAGAAGGAGAATCTCCAATGTAAGGTATAGCACCAATTTTTAACACAAATTCTGCTACTTTTTTAATGAAAAGTGGATGAGTGATAACTGCTTTTTGTGGTTCTGTTGCATTTAATAAATTTGTTTTCAGTAACACCTTTTCTCCTTTTTTAATATAATGAGGTAAACCACCAAGAGGCTGTACAAGTGATTTAATATCTATATCTTCATATGCTGTTTTTTGAATGCACACGGTTGGAGTAGTTATCTGATTCATTTTTTTATCCTCAATGCATTGGTTTTTATATGATTAGTAAGTATTAACGTATTCATTTTTAGAAATGAACAGATGAAATAGAGTTCAGTATTTATTATGTTTTGATTATACTTATTTTTTAGAAAAATTAAACAAAAAAATGAATTATTTAAACAATTACTTATACATCCATATATCATTTACTGATAAATAAGGCAATTTGATAGTATGAGCTGTCCGTTCTATGAAGATTTTACAAGAAATTGTGCGGAAAAATTCAAAGCAATTATTCATTTTATGACCTTTGACGTCTGTCAAGCAGATGATAAATACAAGAACTGTGTAATATATGCAGCAATCATTGAAAATAAACCAATATGTCCTGTTATGGATGAATGTACAAAAGATATGAGAAAACTAAGTATGAAAATTGTAATAAAACTCATGAAAAAGAAAAATATACTCAAAATACTAGATTTGGACGAGTATTGTTTTTCAAATAATTATGAAAAATGCATGCGGTACAAGGCGATTCAAAATGGTGAAAAAGTTCCCACTAACCTAAGACCCGATGGAAGTGAATCAGATCTTAAGGAAATGATTTTGCAAGCATTTGGATAAAATTCTTAATCCAATTCAATACCATGTGGAGGGAGGGAGAGAGGGGATTGAAAAAAAATGTTAACTCACTCTGATAAGAGTGCAGAATCCTCCTCTCTTAAACACTGAGAATATAATTTTGTTTATATATTTATTGATTTGTTTTTCGTACAAATTGCAAAATCATTGAAAAGAAACCAAAGGGTAATACTTTATACAAAATAGAAATATTTTAAAATATTATTATTTTTAGAAAATGTTATAATTAAGCTTGTGTTCTATTTTTCTACTATTTAGTTATAAAACGTATCATAAATAAAACAAATGATCATTAGGATGGGATCATGCTAGACATTACTCCGTTAAATATTGGATGGTTCATTCTCTTCATAATCCAAGTTATTATTGGAGTATCATTTTTTAGAAAGTATTCCCTTGATAAAGACAAAAGGAAGTTGATATTTGGTTTAGCATTTTTTATTATTGGTTATTCTCATTTGTATGAGGCTTTTTCATCATTTATTGCTAGTTCACCGTATTATACATTTTTAGAAAATATTCAATACTGGTCATTTTACCCATTGGTATTTGCTATTGGCATTGCAACTCATCAACGATTTTTTAAAAATATTGACTATGATAAAGTATTCCGTTTCTACCTATTTCTCTCTTTTGTTCTTTTACCTATTTTTGTTTTTAATCCCATACCTGCCAATGAATATGCAGGGTATATTGCTATTTGTATAGGTACAGAAGTCGTATTCCTCTCACTTATTAACACCTATAAAAATAGAGATGCTTTTACAATTTTATTGTTTTTAGCTAATATCTGTTATATTACTGGAGGCGTGGGACTTCAATTAGGTGTTTACTCTAATGCTATCTTTGCTTTTTTCCTCGGAGATTTATTGATTCTGTTTCTGTTTTTAATACCCGACAATGTTAGTACTGAAACCTCTTCAAAAATATCTAATTTTTTTACCCTAGAAAAGCAGCTTACAAAAACAAAAATAGAGTTAAAAAATGCAACTGATAAATATCATCGTTTAACAGAGACACTACCTGAAGGAATTATCGCTATAGACTCCTATGGTAAAGTATCATATGCAAACCCTGCAATGGAACAGATTTTTAATATTTCTTTCTCAAAATCAAAAGGGAAAATATTTTCTAAATATTTAACGAAAGAATCAAAAGTAAAATCCATTCAATTATTAAAAAAAATAAAAAAGGGAGGCACAATAGAAAAAATTGAACTTGAAGCAATTCATCAGGATACACATATTTTCCCTATTGAGGTTTGGGCAACTCCTATTCTTAAAAATGAAAAATATGATGGTATTATCTGTATCATTCGAGATATTACCGAACGGAAACAAACAGAAGAGGAAATGATAAAATTAGTTGAAGTTGTGAAGCATACTCAAGAACTTGTCAATTTATCAACAATTGATGGAAGGATGATTTTTCTTAATGAAGCTGGATATAAAATGCTTGGAATCGATCCTTCCCAAATCCAGAATTATAGCATCATCCAAGTTATCAATGAACCATTTATTCCCCTTGTTCAAAATGAACTTTTACCAACATTAACCTCAACTGGATCTTGGAATGGCGATCTCCAATATAAAAATCAAAAGACCGGTGAAATAACAGATGTACACGCGACGACTTTTATGGTGAATGAACCCCATACAAATAAACCATTGTATCTAGCTAACGTATCTCTTGATATAACTGAGAGAAAAAAATCAGAAAAAGAATTGTATCAAGCACATCAACTTCTAAAAAAAATGAATGTAGATCTTGAAGAAAAAGTAAAAGATCGTACAAAAGAAATAAAGCATTTGTTGACACAAAAAGATGAGTTTATTAATCAACTCGGTCATGATTTAAAAAATCCTCTAGGACCTCTTCTTAATTTACTACCTGTTATCGATAAATATGAGAAAGATCCAAAGAAAAAAGAAATGATAGGAGTTATGCTTCGAAATACAAACTATATGAAAAATCTAGTAATAAAAACATTAGAACTCGCTCGCTTGAATTCACCAAATACAAAATTGAACTTGGAATATTTCAAACTTAAAGAGCTCATTGAGCTTGTCCTCATGAATAATAAATTTCTATTTGAACAAAAACAAATCACTGTAAATAACAATGTCTCAAATGATATTACTATTAATGCAGATAGACTCAAAATTGAAGAATTAGTCACTAATTTACTAAATAACTGTGTAAAATACTCAGATAAAAATGGTACAATTTCAATTAATTCAGAGACAGTAAAGAGCTTTGTTCAAATTTCGATAATAGATACGGGAATTGGAATGTCAACTGAACAATTAGATCGGATTTTTGATGAATTTTACAAAGCAGATACCTCTCGTCATGATTTTGATAGTAGTGGCCTTGGTATGCCTATTGCAAAACGGATTGTAGAAAAGCATGGAGGAAATATTTGGGCAGAAAGTGATGGTAAAGGAAAGGGAAGCACGTTCTATTTTACTTTACCAATAACACAGAGTGATAAAGTGAATGATTGCAAACAAACATCCGATGAAATACTAATTCATAATAAAATTGATGCTCTTATACATTGAAAAGAGAGAATTATTCTTTTAATATAATTATAAATAATGATATTGTTTTATTTTTTTCAATCTTTACATATATTGATTAGAAATATCAAAAAAAAAGATTTTTTAAAGAAATACAATTGGAAGTTCTCCATCAAAGTTATCTGATATACAAGGGAAGGGTATGGTAAAGCGTCCAAATGCTAGATAACAATAGAGTTGAATTGGAATATTTATAAATCCCTTCAATGCATATTTTCTAAAATGTGTTTGTAAATATGTATAGGCTTCCTCTGCAGATAGAATTCCATCGGAGTTAGGATCATATGATTTTTCAAACACTTCCGAAATAGTGGATGATGGTGAGACTTCGAAATATGGTTCTCCAGTGATTAGATTATAATCCATCCAATGAATCCCTAATGCTTGCGGTTGCGTACTCATTAATATTACGCGCCCATCAGCAGATAAATCTGTTGAAAGAGAGTGTTTATAAGTAACGTAGTTCAAGCTTTTCAGATCTTTAGAATTTGAGGGAGTGGCAAAGGTCCCTGAAAAACAACAATCAAAAAAAAGGCATATTCCTTTCGCATTGATCCTTCTAATTTCTTGATCCAGTTCATTAATAGTTATCATACCATTATCACTTCCATCAGAGGGCCAGATACCATATTCCTCCCCATTATACACACCATGTGCATCTACAGATAGTAGAACATAATCTGTATCATCTGCTTTTGATTGAAGCCATTGAATTGCAGTAATGATATTTTCTTTTGTTGCATTATTTTTCCATAGAAGACGAATGTGAGAAGGTTCCCAATTATTTGTTTTCATTAATCCATTATACACATATGGATGTAATGATTCAGATAAACTCACAATAACAATGCCCCAAAATTCAGTGTTATCATCTGTTGCATGAGCAATATGTGTAAATGAAAATCCTTGAAAAATAATGATACACATAATGATTATTGATACTGTTTTTCCTAAGTGTTTCATATGTTTTATAATGTAATAGAGTATATCTTTAAACCTTCTTTAGAGAAATTGTTCAAATAGATAAATAGATATATAAAGATGATTTATTTGATTAATTATTTATGAATTTGAGCCTGAAAGATCGGAAGTTGCTACATCAACTTGATATGAATTCTCGGCAATCTGCTTCGAAAATTGGCAGAGAAATCGGCCTTAATAAAAATACGGTAAATTACCGAATGAAACTTTTAGAAAAAGAAAAAATAATAAAGAATTATTATACAGTGATTGATTCTTTTAAACTAGGCTATGAAGTTCTACGTTTTTACATTAATTATCAATATACAACTCCTAAAATCGAAGAGGATATCATCTATTTTTTCAAATCATGTAAATTTATTTGGGCTTTATATACCATTAATGGTTGGTTTGATTTAGATTTGATTTTTTGGATACGGGATCGTCGTGAATTTTATGCGTTCTGGAAATCTGCAATGAATAAATTTGGTGACTATTTCCAGAATCAGACCTTATCTTTTTTTATTGGGTTTTCATCACATCGAAATTCATACCTACTTCCTTATCAAGAAACAAATCGAATAGAGACCGTTTTTACATACATTGGAGATCAAAAAACAAGAACTAGATTAGATCCTATTGATCATAAAATACTTCAAATCATTGCACCAAATGCGCGTATAAAATTATCAAACATCGCAGAAAAACTTTCGCTTCCACGTTCACTAATAGTCTCTCGAATTCGAAAACTAACACAGCTTGGTATAATAAAAGGATATCGTGTAAATATTAATCTCTCAAAAATTGGATATAGATTTTACAAAGTTGATATCTTTCTTAAGAATTTTTCACAACGAAATAATATAATTATGTATGCAAAACAAAATCCACACCTCATGGGTTTAGTTGAAACAGTTGGTTTTTCACATTTAGAGTTTGAATACCATGTGCAAAATGAAGAAACACTTCACCATATAATTAAGGATATTGTTCATCATTTTTCAGATTCAATAAGGGCATACAAATACATCTCTGTTAAGGAGATTCATAAATTATTGTATGTACCGGAAAATGAATAAATCAATAATATAACTTAAAAAAAAGGAAAAAAGAGGAGGGGTTTTATGGACTCATATCCCCTGAGAATTGATCAACATAAAAAGGATCAACTTTTATTCGTGGGCTCGGTGGCCAATCCTTCATCTGTTGTACTGCATATGATGAATCGTCTTCAAAAACATCATACAGCCCCCATCCTTGCATTTGATAATAGGTAAAGACCCCGTTTTGCATTGATGAATCTCCATCATAGGAGTATCTATTATTACTTGCAAATGCTCCTACTCTATTTGTTTCGACTAAGCCTTGGAAATCGCCGATTTCACAGGCATCAAAGGTAACAAATATATGTTGACTATCTGCTGTATCAAAAAATGACTCGAAATAGCCATGAGTCACATAATACAAATCCTGTGAAATGATACAAGATCCATAATCAGGATAATCATAACCATGTCCTGAATATGTTAAAACAACATAATCATCTGCATCTTCAATAGCCATTAAATTATAGAGTGCTGCTTCAATATTATCTGCTGTTGCTTGGTTGTCTATCAATGTGGTTACTGAATAACCTTGGCCTTGCAAAAAGTTTTTCCAATCCATTGCATCATCATCACAATATGTTAAATCATTAGCGGTTCCTTCATAATCAGAAATCCCAATTACAAGCGCATATTTGTCAACATCCCCTCCACCACCATTGTTTACACTTACCGTGATTTCATCTGAGTCTGTAAGTCCACCAGAGTCCTCAACATCTGCACGTATGGTATGAGGTGCATCAGAATAACTTGTGGTGTCCCAAGTATATGAGTTGCTTGAGGTAATATATGATCCATCGATGTAAATGTCTGCAATTAATGAACCATCTTCCGCATCTGTTGCATCAACTGATATTTCAATTGATCCTGAAACAGTGGCCCCATTGTTTGGATTCGTTATAGTCACAGTTGGTGCTGTATTTTGTCCTCCCCCATTATTTACAGTAACTGTAATCGTATCTGTTATTCCCCGAGCTGATGCGCTAATCGTATGAGCGCCATCACTGTAGAGTACTGTATTCCATGGAACAATTGAACCTGAACCAATAGCCGAACCATCAATGGTAACTGTCGGATTATAGTTTGAATTAATTTCGATATCTACAGTTCCACTTACCGTGTCTCCGTCACCCGGATTAATTATAGTAACATATGCTCCAGGTTTTCCCTTTGCTGGAGATTGTTTTAATCCATCCTTTGTAATAATTGGTACGGTATCTCGACCTTCTTTGTATTTTCTCTCCTTAAACTCTTCAAGATCTTCTGCTTGTCCAATGAGCGCAGGTATAGCACTAAAAATAAACATGAGTACTATTAGCGCTGTCAAAATAGTTTTTCTTTTCATGGTTTTTTGCCTCCTTTGAAAATTTACTCTCCTGCTTGAATAGTCCCCATAGCAGGTGGTCGTCATATTTCAAATCGTCTAATAAAATATATAGTTATTGGAAAAATATAAAATGTATATGTCAAATATTTATATTAAAAAATTGAAACTTTACTTTTTTATCATTTTTTTATAATATTTCCAATGCCATGCAACATGAAACATTGAAATAACGCTCATCGCGATTCCAAATTCCACATGCCAAAACAGTAAATCAGAATAGAAATCTAGTCTAATACCATAACTAATAAGAATTGCAAGAATAATACCAAAAGAACCCGATACAAGAAACGTAATTAATAAAATCAGATTCCAGATTTTTTTATGTTTACTTTTCTTTATAATCTGCTTATGTGAAAGTGTATATGTGATGCCATATAACACAAACAATAGAATTGCAATAGGGACAAAATAATAATTGAGCCTTGAAGAAGATACAGTTGATGTGGCTGGTAGAGAGCTATTTAATGAGTTTTCGTTGTTATCAGTATTTGCTTCATTTCGTGTATCTGGTGGTGGTTGAGAAAGATCACAGATTCCATCACGATCAGTATCCGTATATCGTCCACAGGTACCAGGGTATGGTTCATTGACTTCCCCAAATGGACAATTATCCCATGCTTGAACCGAGGTAGTACTTATAAAAACCATAATGATGAAGAAACTTGAAAAAAGAAAAAGGGTAGAATGTGGTTTTCTCCTTATGTGTTTCATCGTTTTTCACCGGAACGTTAAAGTTGTGTGCTAGGTTTTTTTAGATTCTTATTTAATTATTGATTATTCTTGAACAAGTGGAAGCAGTATTACATGTTTGTATTTGATTTGTTGATTGTTTACAGGCTCCTGATCCACTGCAACCTGAATAGCTTCGTTGATTTGATTGACATGTACCTATACAGCTACTTTCTTTTTGACAGCTAGATGAACAATCCTGATTACAGGTGCCTTGTTCTTTACATTCACCTACACAATCACCACAGTTCCCAGTACACTCTGTACAATCTCCAGTACAACTTTCTGAAAGATTTTCAAGAGTATCTGTTTGATTATTTCCTGAAGCAAATACCATAATACTCCCTATAAGAAGGACTTGTATGATGATAAAAGCTGATAGTATTTTTTTGTCCATTGCTACACCCTAATTAACTATTGTTAATTCATTATAGTATACATCATATTTATAAGTTTTTAATATACAAATATTCAAGTTTTAATTTGAAATAATCTGATTTACCAGTACTGGCCATTATCTATCAAAAAAATTCATTGATATTAAAAAAATGTAAATCAGTTTCATGGGAAAAATGATTCGCATCAGCAAAAGAAATGGCAAATTCACCAGTTTCCGGACAATAACCCCATTGCTGGAAATCACAAAGAATCGTTTGTTTATCCAATCGAACAAAAATAAACATAAAAAAATCAGTTTGACCAGTATAAACCGTTCTCATAAGATTCATCCCGGAACATAATGAGATATTCCCCCACTCTGATTCAATAGCCTCACTCATTGATTTATATTTTCTCCAAAGAGGAAAAAATGGCTCTTGTTTTAAAAAAATATTCAAAAAACCTCTCAAACCTGTTGGATCGTAAAATGTTCGCTGGGTTGCAGCAAGCGTTGGATCAATAAAAAAATTGGTTCTCCGGACAATATCTTCAATCTGCCAGAATGGATCTATTCCCTCAACTGGGTTATCCCATAAACCGACATAACTCTGATTAGCAGTTATTTCAATAGCGACTCCTTTTTTTATCTTCCCATCTGATACAATAAAATTCCATCCAAGGGTATTATTTGTTGTTAGTATCTGAATTGCTTCTTCAAGAGTTTCAGCGGTATCAAGTACTCTTTGAATCTTGAATTTAACTGGAGTTCCAAGAAGAGTTTCACAAGAACTCCAGCAAACCTCAACACCAATAGAAATCTGTTTCTCATTGATGCCCTGATAAAAATTAATACCACCTGCAATACTTGGAATCAATGATTGAAGCCCATCCTCTGGGTTTCGTACAATGAGAATTGAGTTTTCCTGCACATATGTTCCACTGATTGGATCCTGAATGAGTAGTGGAAAATCCAAACTGCGTATATGATATAACGTATCATTTTTTGTTGCGTTTCCCCAAGCAGCAAATGTAAAACATTGCATATCCATAAATAGAACCGACATATAACAAGCTGCAACAGTGTTAAAAGGCACATTTGCACCATCAGAAATGCCCTGCATTTCTTGAATATAGCAGATGGGGACAAAAGGTTTAGTTGTATTCCAGATGCTAAGCATCATCTCATAACTCGAAATGCTATCAATATATGCAAGAAAACCTCGCATGTTCTCATGGATTTTTTCTTGCAGAAGAAAGCCATGTTGATACCCCATATCGTAATAGCTTCCATTGACATGAAGAATCGTAATACCATCGATTTCTTCAATCCATCCGCCATGTAAGGAATTTGGTAGTTCTTTTTGAGTGCCACCAAACGGTACAACAAGAACAAGAAAAATAACAAATATGGCTATTAATTTGTAATTATTATTCATTTTAACAGCTTGAGAATATAATTCATATCTAATATGTACCCTTATAATATATAACCTCTTGTAAGATTACATAATACTATTTTATCTGTCATGAAAAATAATAGGATTGAAAATTAAAACTCTGCTTTTAATACAATGACCGTATTAATTTTGTAACCAATGATCTAATTGATGATAACAATCGGAGCATAAAAGAACAGTATCACATTTTGTTACCTGTTCTCCATCATTGATACAGTCTAATTTTACAATATAATACGATTTTCCACCTATTTCATCATGACATTTTTTACAAATATTTTTCATATGTACATCACTTAATTCCTAACACTATTGATTTCTCAATGAAGTATAACATATATAGTTAACAATAGTTAATAATTCTTTTGCATCAAAAAAATTATTTACCAGTTCATAAACTCAATTCTTCGATTATAACACAATATATTTAAAATATTTAAATATAGATTAATGGTCAAATAACCCCGTGAAACGTAGTAAAAAAATATAAGGATGGTGAATAAAGAAATCGATCAAAACGAATCCACACCAACTGAACTATATTCTCATAAAGAGATGCAAGCATTATTTTATGGAGCGAAAGCTATTCTAAAACACCATGATTTCGAAAGTGCTGCAAAACAAATATTTGACACCTGTAAAGAATTAATAGGAGCAACCGCAGGATACATAGCACTATTATCCACTGATAGCAGTGAAAACGAAGTCTTATTTCTTGATTCTGGTGGCATGAATTGTACAGTGGATCCATCCCTCCCTATGCCAATTAGAGGGCTACGAGAGCAAGCATACCGTCTTTGTCAACCTGTCTATCACAATGATTTTTCCAACAGCCCATGGATAAAATATATGCCTGAAGGTCATGTATATTTACAAAATGTGCTTTTTGCTCCATTAGTTCATGGTGGCAAAGCAGTCGGTCTTCTCGGAATTTCAAACAAAAATGGTGGGTTTAATGATCATGATGCTGAACTTGCCAGTGCCTTCAGTGAATATGCAGCAATAGCATTGTATAACAGTAGAAATTTAGAAAAACTTACTCAAGCAAAATCAGAACTTGAATCTTTAAATAATATATTAGAAAAAAAGGTTCAAGAACGAACAAAAGAAATTACAAAATTATTAAAACAAAAAGATGATTTTATTCAACAACTTGGTCACGATCTTAAAAATCCATTAGGACCATTAATTACTATTTTACCACTTTTAAAAGAAGCATGTGATAAACCAAAATACTGTGAAATGATCGATGTGCTAAGTCGAAATGCAAATTATATGAAAAACTTAGTCCAAAAAACATTAGAACTAGGACAACTAGACTCACCAAATACCCACTTTAAACAAGAAGCCATCCATATAAAAACGCTTATTAATGAGATTGTTCAATCTAATAAAGAAGTATTAGAAGAAAAAAATATTCAAATCTTCGAAAATATCCCTGATGAACTTTATATTACCATAGATAAAAAACGTTTAAAGGAAGTTATCGAAAACCTCCTTGATAATGCAATCATCTATCAAGAAAACGAAGGAAATATTCACATTGATATATCGCAAAAAGAATCAAATATCAAATTTTCAATAAAAGACACCGGCATCGGATTAACAGAAGAACAACTCAACCATGTCTTTGATGAATTTTATAAAGCTGATGATTCGAGACATGATTTTACAAACACAGGACTTGGTCTCTCTATCACAAAAAAAATTATCGGAAGATTTGATGGCGCTATCTGGGTAGAAAGCGAGGGACCAGGGCAAGGAAGTACCTTTTCCTTTACTATTCCAAAAGAATTCAAAAAAATCAGTAAATAATACAATATCAGAGTATTAAACCACAATACGTCTAGGTATCTGTGAAGGAAGACGAACCAATAGTTCATAGTTTACAAGATATAATTGCTCGGAAAAAGAACCCACAGTTATCTCAGCTTTTCCCTGTTTGCCAATTAAAACAACCTCATCCCATTTTTCAACCTGAGAGATATGCGTGATATCAACATTCATCACACTCATATTTACAAGCCCAATAATAGGTGCTTTCTTTCCTTTGATTAACACATGTCCAACATTGCTTAGACTTCTCCGATACCCATGATAATAACCAACAGGAATAGAAGCAATACGCATTTTTTTACTTGCCTGATACGAAATACCATACCCAACAAATTCACCAGGTTTAACAGTTTTTATTCCCATAACCTTACTTTTCCAAGATATAATACGCTTTAACGGGTTTCGCTTATATCTTGCAGAATCAGAGAGGAGATTATGGATTTTGGTTTCTTTACTTGGCCAAAACCCGTATTGAGCAATACCAACTCGGACCATATTTAATCGTGTCTCAGGATACATCAAAGCAGCTGCTGAACACGCAGTGTGATAGTAATTCGCAGTGATTCCCTGAGTCTTAAGCCACTCAGTAATCTGTTTATACCGTTCAAATTGTTCATGAATTCTAATATAATTCGCTATACTTTCCGCACCAGCAAAATGAGTGCAAATCCCCTCTATACAAAGAAAATCAGTATAATCTTTCAAAAGATCAATAACTAAAGGAAGAGTATCCTCTTCTAAACCCGTTCGATGTAAACCCGTTTCAATTTCCAAATGAATCCGTGCTTTTTTGTTTAGTTGCTGCGCACAGCGAATCGTTTGTTTTAAACTTTCAAGATCACTAATGAAAAACGAGCAATTATTAGTAATAGCCCACGGTAGATTTTCTGGTTCAATACCCCCTAGAATCATAATATCTGTAGATTCCTTTTTCACTGAACTTGCTTGTTTTGCTTCAAAGACATCAAAGACAGCAAAGTAGTTTATTCCACACTGCTCTGCCATCGGTAAAAAACACATGATACCATGCCCATAGGCGTTTCCTTTAATAACAGAGACCATGGTGACCTCTGGTCCAAACTCCTTTAACAAATAAGATATATTTTTCTTCAATGCTTTTTGATTGATTTCAATAAAGGACGTGTATCTCAAGAAACCCCTCCATCACCTGAATGAGATTGTATACACTGGATAATAATTTTTTCACAGAGTGCAACACCATAAGAGATTAGTTCATCTGGAAAATCATATGTTGGATGATGTAATTGAGGGTGATGCAATCCTGCACCAAGACCAAAAAATGCACCATTATACTTTTGAAGATAATATGAAAAATCCTCAGTCCAAGGAAAAGGTGATTCACGATTGATGATTTCAAAATCAAGTGATTGTGCAGCTTTTTTAATCATACTAACACTTTTTTTATGATTATGGATTGCGGGAAAAACTTCAACCCATTCATAATCCCATGTACCTTGAAACTCGTTTAATGCTACAGATAATCTATCTAAAATGATATTTGCCATGTCATCCATGACCTGCTGATCAGGTGATCGCAACGTTGCCATAAGCACAGCTTCACCAGGACTAGTACCAAATGCTTGTTCACCAAGATTCATATGAATTATTGTAATAAATGAACCTGGGGTTTTTTCACTGTACTCTTTTGAAATAGTGTTCAGGATTTGTATTGACTGTAAAAGATATGGGAGAGGATTAATACCTTCCTCCGGGTGTCCCGCATGACTTGTTTTTCCATGAAACCGAATAATTACTCCTTGTGATGCAGAGGCAAACACTGTTTGGTTTATAATAATTGAACCTAGTAAATATGCCGGGATATTATGAAATCCAAACACATACATTGGTTTTAAGTCATGAAATCTAGAATCTTGCATGATATGCTTTGCCCCAGTTGCATTTTCCTCAGCTGGTTGAAATAATAATACTATTTTTCCAGTTAATTGTTTTATATTTTCTGAAAGAAATCGTGCCAATCCAAGAAGAATGCTCATATGACCATCATGTCCACAAGCATGACTGATCCCAGAATTAGTACTCACATGTTCAAAGGTGTTTTGCTCAGTAATGGGTAATGCATCTAGTTCAGCACGAAATATGATACAGGGCCCTGGTTTCAATGAATCAAATACACATAAAATACCTGTTCCAGCAACTGGTTCAATAAGTTGTGTTGGTTGACATGTAGAGAGAAAATCCAGAATGATGTTTCTAGTCCATTGCTCAGATCCGGATATCTCAGGGTTAGTATGGAGTTTTTTTCGTATATTCTTTAATTCCTCAGCATCCATCATCGTGCCATCAATATATCCTATTCCCACAATTGGATACTGATATCACTTAATAAAATTACGTAACTTTTTTTGTGATATATCGTGAATTCATTAATTGTGCCACAGCCATATAATTTGGTTGAAATGCAAGTGTATTTCCTGTTTGATACTTTTTTCTATTATTACCCAGTGAATACACCGTTAAATCTGAGGTAGTCCCAAGGAAATCAATATTTCTATCCTTTGGTTTAATATTTTCATTATCAACATCAATAACACCAAAATCAACCAGTGCCTTAAACTCACGATCAAGAGTTTCATCATCTGATAGCGCCACAGCATGACCAACATTTCCCTCGCCAAGTGTTCCATCAGGAATATTATCTTTTTTCTCTAATTCAACAATGTTTCCAAGGAATTCAAAAGTGTTAGTAGAAAGTTTATCATATTTTTTTGTGGTTAAGGGCGTTGTCCCTAAAAATACAGCTTCCCCAATCCGTAAATGATTTACCTGACGGGGCAACTTTCCTTTTGAAAGAAGAGGGAGTGTAATGGAGCTACCACCAGAAACCAATTGAATATTTTTATGAAATCTCATTTCTATGAGTTGTTCATACAAACTGAGTTGAATGAGCTTATCAAAAGTCGGTTCAATCCCATACATACAACCGAGATTGGTTCCAAGACCAATAACTTCGATGTTGGATAAATCGAATACTTTTTCATAAAATTCTAAAAAATTTTCCCGTACGACCCCTTCACGAAGTTCACCAAGCTCAATCATAATGAGTATTTTATGCATAATATCTCTTTTCTTTGCTTCTTCATTCAGAAGAAGAATAGTGTTATAATCTGTATTTATGGAGATATCTGCATAAGAGACAACACTTTTAATATATGATTTCGCAGGAGGTTTCAAATACATCGTGACTAAGTCCTTACGGATACTTTTAATGGTCTTCAAATTTGACACCCTTGAATCAGCTATCGAATGTGTTCCAAGAATTTCATCTGAGTGTAAGATGACATCTAATGTTTTTCTATGGCCCCCAAGGACCTTTGTTACTAATGACCATTCCTTCTTATGCTGATCCATGATATCATTCATTTTCCTCATATTCTGAATGATTCTTTTTGGATAAATCTTCAAATGTGCCATAGATTATGCTTCCTTTTGATTATATCTCATTTCAGCATATTTTGACGTAAAACCTACTCTTTTATACAATCGTAGTGCAGGGTTATCATATTCAACATGAAGTGCAATATTACCATCACATTCCTGAAAAATACGTTTTAATATTTTGGTCCCTATGCCTTTTCCTCTTTGATTCTTTTGTGTTGTTATATACACCAAAATATGCTCCGGGATGTACCCTTTCATACCCGTATCTATAACAACTGCGCCACCAATGAGTTCATCTTCATCTCTTGCAACTAGAACAAACCCTCCTTTTCCTTCTGCATCTGAAAATGCGTATCTAATTGCTCGATGAATGTCTGTTTTTGTATCACCATATTCGCCTAAATTATTATGTAAAAAATCAATAAAATGTTCAAGTGTTACGTGTTCTAAAAATTCTGTTTCATCATCTATTTTCCTTATATCTGTAATTATATCACAATCCAAAAAATTCATTATAGAAATGATTAATGGTGCGGATTTTTTCTAAATTTTTCCTTTTTCCATCAATTTTATTTATCTTCTCATTTGCAAAGGTTGTTTCTGATATTTAATGTTTTTGAGATAATTCATATATATTAATTAGTATAAAAACAACATTAATTATCTATTATATCAGTTAATTTATAACTTCAATCATTTATTTAGATAATACATAATCTTTGTACGATTTAATGCAGTATAAATTAAAATTTTTTCATTACAAAGTTGAAAGAAAAAACGGTCTATAACGTATTGAAATGAAAAATATACGGCGCTTAATTCATTATTATGGTTAATCTTAAGTTAACCAATACATAATATTTATATATTTGTTATCTTATAATCCCATTATAAAAAGAAGAACAAGGTGATAAAAAAAAGAGGTGAAACACTCATGGTACAAAAGAAAGAAAAAAAAGACAAAATCATACTAAGACCAAAAAACAAAAATCAAGTTACAAACCAACGTCCAACAGACATATGGACAGATATGGACCGTCTTTTTGATGAGTTTCGATCAAATTTCGATGACATCTTCTGGCCATATGAACAACGAAGTAAATTCATTGTACCAACACCACAAATACGCACACCACCAATGGACATCGCCGATAAAGGAGACCGATATGAACTCCGTCTGGAAATGCCAGGAATCCCAAAAGAAAATGTCGATATTCAAGTAACTCCAAACACCATCGAAATTAAAGCAGAATGTGAAGAGAGCACAGAAGAAAAAGACGAGAGATGGTTACATAAAGAATGTAGAGGAATGAGCTTCTACAGATCATTAGAAATACCAGATGAACTACAAACTGATAAGGTCAACGCAGAATTAAAACATGGTGTTTTATATCTAAATCTTCCAAAAATGGAACCAAAACCAGAATATAAAGCTAAAAAAATACAAATAAAATAAAAGGAGAAATCACATCTCCTTTCCATTTTTTTATACCTCTAATATATTTTTTCCTATTACCAAATAAAGATTTATTTTTTAGGGTGTTACCATGTGTTCCTCAGAATGCATGCTCTCCATATTTTCTGCAATATCAACAGCATACCACCGAAGTTCAATCAAACCAAAAACAATACCAAACATATCTGTTGAAAACATGAACGTGTCTGAGTAAATGTTTTCACTGACCATCAACGTGTCAACAATCAAATCCTCATTCGCATCATGCCATAACTCATAATGGATATACTGAACTCCAGACGCATCATCAACAGCATGAAAAGAAATAGGAGTAAATGGCCAAATCACATATCCGCCTTCACTATTTGGTTCTCCAATACTAATCTCAGTAACTGGTGGCATATTATCCTCTGATCCTTCTCGAAGAAGAGTTATTGATGACTGACCGATATTTCCAGCAGCATCTGTTCCATATATAGTAATACGAATCCAATCATCTTCTGGATTAACATATGAATCAGGGATAATATCGGTTAAGAAAAACTCAACATACCGTTCAGGAGGATCAATATCATATGAACTTCCACCATAACTACCATGATCCCAAGTTAACCGATATTCAAGAGTTGACACACCAGATAAATCATCTGTTGCAACTCCTGTTATTGTAACAGATTGATGAAATGGTACTTTAGTATTATTGTGTGGGCTAGTAGGAGTGATTACTGGTTTTTTTGTATCATTAACTGGACAACATTTACATGGACATTTTATCCCACTTGATGCTACAATCGTATCAATATCATCCTGACTTGGATATCCATTAATTGGATTTCCCATGGTGTTGTTCTCATAACCAGGTAATGCACCCCAAAGATGCATAACCCAATCTTTTCCAAAAGGATTCGGAACTGTAAAATCAAAAGCCCAGTTCTGATCCGGTAATCCCATTAAATGCCCAGCCTCATGTGCATACACACCATTAAAATCATTAACATTGAATACTCCAGTGGTTTCCATCCCATTATTTGGTTTTGGCAACTGATTATTCCATGCAAGCACATGAGCACCCTCAGGTTTTGAGGGATCTGCAACTCGTACCCAATGATATCCCTCCCACTGTGGCTTGGCTTTACCACCAGTTGGAAGATGACTAGCATTAGTATTTTTTTGTTGATATACCGTTGCATTCACTTTCACAATACACCCGGGTTCATATCGCTCACAATCCTCTTTGCACTTCACCCGCCATGGTTCTTCTCCATCCGATTTATTATCCTTATTTTTATCCCATTGATCCCGATTCCACCGTTCCTCAATATCATGTTCAATTCTATCACTTAATTCTTTAATAGTTGCTGGAGACGATTTATTGATCCATTCGCCATAGAGCACAATATGAAGTTCAATGGTTATTTTGCAATCCTCAATTTTAGCTCTCGTACCACTATTAGAATCAAATCCATCCCTCTGTACTGACAATGGATTAACGAAAAAATCAGGGGCGTTCCATGCCATTAAAATATCAAATAAAAGAGGATATCTCTCAAATATTGGACTTAATAAAGAAAATAGTATTGCTTTATCAATTGAAGAAGATTTAGGCATGGAAACCATTATAGTATCAGACCATGGAGACTCAAGTCCATCTGAAATATCTCCATCACCATTTGGATCATCACGTGTCTTCACACGAATAGGATAAGTACCTTGTCGAGACCAAGTATGATCTATTGAAATATTTTCTCCAGATTGATAGGGGCCAATCCAATCCGAATCACTCCCATCACCCCATTCAAATAAGAAATACATATCATCAAAATCATCATCAAATCCTACCGTTGTATACGTATGTGTTTCTCGAGTAGATCCACTTTTTTGACCGATAGGCAAACCAGGTTTCAATGGAGCATGATTCACTAACGAATTATAGCGTATATCATTTGTTCCAGGCGTATACTCATTTATTGTTTGAATGATAGTATCAAAGGCATCCACATCGATATTAGTTGTCTCAACACTCCAACTTATTCCATTAGCAGTAATATTTAACTCTGCATATGTGCCATCAACAGGGTTTTGCAGTTTATATTCTGAAGTCAATTCAAAAAAATCATTTTCAACAATTGTATTCCATATATCTAGAAGTTGTGTTTCAGTAAAGTAAAATTCCGAAATTATTGACAATGTTGCTGTTGTTCTATTTTCCGGTTCTAATACAAGATAGCGAGCAAAACCAGTTTCATTTATTTGAATCATAGTTATCGGCGTCCAAGTATTTACGCCTCCGGCATAGGCTAGTAATGTAAAGTCTTCAGGGACGGTTGTTGCATTTGCATGTACGACATTAGGTTCTAATAAAAATTGTGCAGAAAAAACACATATAATTAACATATATAACATATAAATGCTTAATAATTTTTTAATCATTCATATCTCCCCAATATTTTCATAATTACACTATACTATAAATATTTACCGTTCCAAGTATCATTTAAAAACCGAAAAAAATTCTTTATCAATAATATAAACATTGGGTGTTGAAAAATTAATTGAACCCTCCAATGTTTCATTTAAAGCGGGATGCAATAAATGAAAACACAGAGGAGGGTGAGTCTCAGAAAGCTGTTATCAAATTTAGACCTTTCTGAAATTG
>Ga0180430_10001123_pt1 | contig 27076 bp, 24 predicted proteins | sample SS_ome_9_FD_132999 | JGI IMG/M metagenome (GOLD analysis project Ga0180430, IMG submission 132999) | Hypersaline lake sediment archaeal communities from the Salton Sea, California, USA - SS_1_S_2 metaG | ecosystem: Environmental > Aquatic > Non-marine Saline and Alkaline > Hypersaline >... | reverse complement strand
CCAGGTTCTTACAAATCGAGAGTCCCAAACCGGTCCCCCCGAATTTTCTCGTATTGGAACCATCTACCTGTCTGAACTGGTCGAAAATCAAATCGTGATGTTCTGGGGCAATTCCAATACCGGTGTCCCGGACATACAATACCACAGTATGAGCCGTGGAGCCAAGTCTGCATCCTATCTCCACCTGGCCTTTGGCTGTGAACTTTATGGCATTGTTAACCAGGTTCTTCATGACCTGGGTGAGACGAAGTACATCGGCCTCAACCGCACAATCCTCCAACTCAACCTGTGTCTTTATTTCAATTGCCTCCTTCTGCAGACGCCCAACTTCCCCCAGGGCATAGTTCTGCATTTCTTCGATAAGATCGGAAAGCATAAGCCGGCCATGTTTCATGGTCACCTGTCCGCTTTCAATTTTCGCCAGGTCTATGATGTCGGTAATCAATGTAAGCAGAGCCTCCGAATTACTGATTATCCGGCTTACATATAGCTCTTTCTCTTCGTTGTCGAAATCGGCTTTGCTCAACAGATTTGAGAAGCCGATAATGGAATTCATTGGAGTCCGGATCTCGTGCGACATATTTGCCAGGAAGGCCGATTTAAGCTTATCGCTCTCTTCTGCACGTTCCTTTGCCCGTTCCAGCTCCCTGATGGTCTGCTTTCGGTCGGTTATATCCCGCATGATAAACAACGCCAGGTCCTCTTCCCCTTCTTCACCTTTGATGAGTACTATTTTAGAAGACATATGCAGGTAGGTTCCATTCTTATGCAGGACCCTGTATTCGTGGGAGGAGTATCCCTTTTCAAAGACCTCCTTTCCCTCCAGGTCAAGCCTGTCGCGGTCTTCCGGGTGTATGGTACTACGGGTATCCAGGGTCAGAAACTCTTCCCGGGTATAGCCAAGGGATTCATAGAAGGATGAATTTAGCAGCAAGGGCTTTCCTTCAAGCGTAAATAAGCCAATCCGGTCGTTGGCTGCTTCAAAGAGGCTACGGTAGAGCTTTTCTGTCTCCCTCAGAGCCGCCTCTGCCTTTTTTCCCATGGTCCGGTCTGTAACAATGGCAATGAGCAGATTTTCCCCGGTAAGTGAAAACTTGTGGGCCGTGAACTCCAGCCACCGTTCTTCTTTCTCTTTTACTTTTACCTTTTTTTCGAACCTGGCAAACCCCTTTTCTTTGATTTGCTGAATCACCTCTTCTGTGATTCGAAGTCTATCTCCACTTTTGAACTCTTCGGAAGTCATGGAAAGCAGGTCGGTATCTTCCTTCTGGAAGAGCTCCAGGGCTGCCTGGTTGGCATCCCTGATCCTCGCAATCTCCCCCTTATGCAATTCAAATACCAGAATGGCCTCAGTAGAATGCCTGAATATAAATTCAAATTTTTCATTCTTCTCCACCATGGACAGCAGCTTGGAGAACTGTCCGGATATGTCAATGGAGATCCCGCCGATTACCTCTGCCTTCCCCTCCTCGTTTTTGGCCAGAACCGATCCACGGTTGTAGTACCACTTCCACTCTCCCTGTGAATCCTTAACCCGGTATTCCAGTTCGTAGAGATCATCAATTCCCCGGTAAAGCCTGTCGATACGAATCTGGCTTTGTTCCAGATCCTCAGGATGTATATTACCATAAATGGATTGAGGATTGCCGTCGAAACGATGCGGCGCGACTCCCAGGATCTTAAGCAAACCGGGACTAAGGCTTAGCTTCCGGGTAGATCTTTCCCAGTACCACCAGTTGAGGCCAATGCTTTCGGAGACATTCAGAAAGCCCTGCGACGGCGACCTTATTTCATCTGGTATATACATGGCTTTTCCTTGCATGTAGATTAAAGATAGAACAATCTCCTGAAAACTACATTCTGTTTTGACCAGCTGCATTGAACTTAAAGACAATTCCTACGTTCTTACATATAAACTCATATGGAACAGGTATTATCATTTCTCAGGGATCTGGCAAAGAACAACAACAGAGATTGGTTCAACACCCACAAAGGCCGATACCAGGAAGCCTTGGAATATTTCCGGGATTCCGCCGGAGAATTCCTAAAGGGCATGTCAACCTTTGATCCCTCGCTGGGAAATCTGGAAGCCAAGGACAGTATTTTCCGGATCTATAAAGATGTACGTTTCTCCAAAGACAAAAGTCCCTACAAAACTCACTTTGGGTGCTGGATGACCAAAGGGGGCCGTAAATCGACCGATGCAGGCTATTATTTTCATCTGGAACCTGAGAAGAGCTTTCTGGCAGCCGGTGTATGGATGCCTCCCGGGGAACAGCTGAAATTGATACGGCAGGAAATCGTTTACAATCCGGATGCCTATTTCAAGGTGATTAACAATCCTCTGATCAAAGCAAATTATGAAAGAGGAGGTAAGGAAGACATGCTTAAAAAGGGGCCGGCCGGTTTTTCCAAAGATTTCGAACACCTGGAAGAGATTAAATACAAGCACTATATTTTCCACAAGAACTACAGTGATTCAGATTTACTTGCATCCAACTTTGAAGAAAGGGTTGTTGAGGATTATAAAGGTCTATACCCGCTGGTGAGCTACCTGAATCATGCCATGTCTTTTACAGGAAATCACTAAGTGTGACTATTGTTACAGTGGGAGTGTAAGAATGAAGCTATATTTGCGACAGATTCTTAGAAGCACAAGCAAATAACAACGAAAAAGATTATATACAATGAAACTGGAACATTTAACAAACGAGACTTTCAAGTCAAAGATTTTTAATTACGAGAACAACAAAGAATGGAAATTTGAAGGTGATACTCCAGCCATCATCGACTTCTATGCCGATTGGTGTGGCCCCTGTAAGACCATTGCCCCTATCCTTGAAGAACTGAAAGAAGAATATGGCGATAAGCTGGACATCTTTAAAGTAAATACTGAAGAGCAAAGGGAACTTTCCTCTGTTTTTGGAATTCAGAGCATTCCTTCGCTTTTATTCATTCCCAAAGAAGGTCAGCCTCAGATGGCCATGGGTGCCCTGCCGAAAGAGACATTCAAGCAGGCAATCTCTGAAGTATTAAGTGTAAGCGAATAAAGACAAAAACGGTCCAGGTGACCATAAAGCATATTGCCATGAAAAAGACAATATTTACCATAAGCGCCGCTGCCCTGTTGGCCCTTTCGTGTACCAACGGAACTGCCAATACGCCCGAAAGCAAAGTTCAGGAGACTGCTGGTCTGGAACTGACTTCCGATCTGACGAAAGGCGATAAGGAGCAAAAGGGTGAAGGCAAACCCGTAAACCTGACCAAGCAGGACTTCCTTGTGAAAGTCATGGACTACGAGAAAAACCAGTCCGAATGGGTCTACGAAGGAAATTTACCAGCCCTGATCGACTTCTATGCCGACTGGTGTGGCCCCTGCCGTCAGGCAGCTCCCGTACTGGAGGAACTGGCCAAGGAGTATGAAGGTAAGATCCACATATACAAAATTGACACCGAAAAAGAAAAGGAGCTGGCGGCTGTTTTCGGAATTCAAAGCATACCCGCATTTCTTTTTGTTCCTCAGGACGGTAGACCTACCATGAGCAATGGAATTGCCAGAACCCAGGAAGAAACCAAGGCCATGTTTAAGCAAATGATCGATGAGCTTCTTCTGGGAAAAGAAAAAAGCAGTAGTTAGTTGGTTTGGATCTTGTGTAGAGTGAGAACTAGACGGTTAGAGCAGAAAGCTATGTGAGGAGGAATCTAGTTTAGTTTGGAAGTAGTAGTTAGTAAAAGAGCCGGTCGCAAATGCGCCGGCTCTTTTTTTGCCTGTTAATGATTTCTTTAAATGGGCTTACCTACCAGGCGACACCCAGGCCCAGACTAAGGTAGGAAAGATCCGGGGCTGTCGCAGTCTTGAAACCCTGAACATAACGCACTTTGGCCGTCAGGTAGGATCTGCCCACCGGGAATATGGCCCCCAGTTCGGGAGTCATGGTAAACTGCCAGTAATTACCCACAAAGGAATAGGTGCCTATGTCGCGCCGTGTTTCCTGCCAGACGGTTCCCACACCCAGCGTAGCATAAAGTTCTAAAGCCTCCAGGGGCTGGTACCAGGACAACCTGGCGGTTAGCGGAATATTATTCACGTACCTTACCTGGGTTCCATGAAGCAGCAAGCTCTCTCTCTGGTAGTAGCTATCGGGGTACTTCTGTACAAAGGTACTCCAGGAAAAACCCATCCCCACTGCAAAGTTTTCGCCGATGAAACGGTCAAAATCCAGGGCAGCTCCTCTCCAGCTGGTTTGGTCGGCAAATTCTTTGGCGCTGGAGAAAGGAAATGCCACATCGTAGCTTAGTTTCCAGATTACTTCCTGGCCACTCAAAGTGAGTGCCGAGAATAAGATCGATAGTGTGATGATATATTTTTTCATGTCGATTCTCCTTTATTTTTGAATATATGGGGATTGCACAAAAAGCTGGTTAAGTTGCTTATCGAGTCGTACCCGGGTATTTGCCGTATTGCTGGTAAGCAGGCCGTTCACGATTCCTGCCCAAACCATTCCTGGACGATCATCCGTATATGCTGTCCTATCGGTATCCATGATCTCCACAATCAGTGAACCGGTACTGTACGAGCTTACATATCCGGGATACCAGGGATATCCGGGATACCAGGGTCCACCCCAGCCCGGGTACCACCATCCCCAACCGGGATAATAACCCCAGTAACTATACCAGTAGGAGTAGTAAGTGTAGAAATCCTGACTCATTACCTGAACCATTACCGCCAGGTCTGGCATGTTGAGAGAATCGGGACTAACCAGTTCTGTGTATCCCCTATCGCTCATATTTTGCCTCAATGTTTCCAGGATGAACTCATCATGCTCCCTGCTCAGGTTGGGATCGTCCTCTCCATCCTCGGTAAGATGCATTACCGTATCGACAACGTGAAAGGTCGTATAGCTTGAAAAATCAGCCGCTTCGTCGTAAACAGTTCCTGCCATATCAAACTCCTCCACATAATCTGTCTTGTTGGGATAACACCCAGTAAGCAGGCTGATCAGTGGAATGAGTATAATGGCGGCGGGTACAATTGCTTTTCTATTATGTCTCATTTTACATTTTTAATTAATGAATTAATCACTAACGCTTTTATTTAGGTATTGTTTAAAGTTTTAAGTTAAGCAGAATTTTATTTCCTGATTCCATTCAATAAGAATAACTTTGTCCTTTCTAACACAAGCGAAATGCGACACGAAAGATCTCACACCAAAATTATCGCCACCATTGGACCTGTTACACGTAACAGAGAAACCCTGGAAAAAATGATCCATGAAGGAGTGGATGTATGCAGAATTAATCTCTCACACGACGCTCACTCTGAACATTTAAAGACCATTGAGTACATACGTGAACTGAACGAAGAACTGGGATCCAGCGTGGCCATTTTGGGTGACCTTCAGGGGCCTAAGCTTCGAGTGGGTGTCATGGAAAATGACCAGGTGATGCTGGAGGACGGACAGGAATTTTCCTTCGTGACCATTCCTTGTACCGGTACCAGTGAGAAAGCCTATCTCAGTTATGCAAAACTGCCTGCCGATGTTACTGTAGGTGAGAATATTCTGGTGGATGACGGGAAACTGATCTTCGAGGTTATTTCGTCCAACAAAAAAGACACCGTCCTGACCCGTGTAATTGCCGGAGGACCTCTGTCCAGCAAAAAGGGGGTTAATCTGCCAGACACCAAAATCTCACAGCCCAGCCTCACTGAAAAAGACAGAGCTGATGCCCAGTTTCTGCTCGACAATAATGCAGACTGGATTGCCCTTTCCTTCGTCAGGAAGGAAAAAGACATTCAGGATCTGAGGCTTATGGTAGACGCTCATAAAAACCACGCCAGGATCGTGGCAAAAATTGAAAAACCTGAAGCCCTGGAAGAACTGGACGGAATTATTGATGCAGCCGATGCCGTCATGGTCGCCAGGGGTGACCTGGGAGTGGAAGTGGCCTTCCACAAGGTTCCGCTGATTCAGAAACACATCATCAAAAAGTGTCAGAAGAAGCCCAAGCCCGTAATTGTGGCCACACAAATGATGGAAAGCATGATCACCAATCCCACACCCACAAGGGCCGAAGCCAACGATGTGGCCAATGCAGTGCTGGACGGAGCAGATACCGTGATGTTGAGCGGTGAAACTTCCGTGGGCAAGTATCCGGTTCAGACCATCACCAACATGCAAAAGATTATCGATTCGACCGAAACCGAAGAATACATTTACTACCACGATCATCCTCCCAAGATGGAGCAGCCCACCTTCCTGCCCGATTCCATCTGTTACAATGCGGTCAGACTGGCAGAGCAGGTGAATGCTGCAGCCATTATTACCCTGACTTATTCAGGTTACACTGCCATACAGATCTCTTCTCACCGACCCAAGTCGCCCATTTTTACCTTTACCATGAACCATGATCTGATCAATGATCTTTCACTTGTATGGGGAGTGAGAACCTTTTATTTCGGAGAGTGTGAACACATCAACGATTACATCGATTATACAGGAGACTTCCTGGTTAGCCAGAATCTGCTGAAGAAAGGCGACCTGGTGATTCATGTGGGAAGCATCCCCATCAACGAAAGGGGGAAGACCAATATGCTGAAGCTGACCCGGGTGAGCTGATTCTATTTGGAGCCTTACCCGGACATATGGATTAAGCGTGCAGAAAATCTCTGGCTTCAATCTTTGTATGCTAATGCCGAGGAGCTTTTCCGATCAAGCTTCCTGCCCTCCCACGATCATAGCCACCACCTTCGGGTCTGGAACATTGCCAAACAGCTTCTCTTAGAGCTGGCAGACACCGGGCATGCATTGAGTTCATCGCTGGTGGAAGGAGTCCTGATAGCCTGCTTTTTCCACGACCTGGGCATGGTACAATCGACCCGAGTGGATCATGGTCTCCTGGGAAAGGATCTTTGCCAGAGCTGGTTTTCTGAAGGTGGCCGGAAAGCACCTCCTTCCATGGACAGGATCCTTTATGCCATTGAAATGCACGATCGCAAGGAAGCCCGCTATTATTCGGATCCGGAATCGGCAGATTCTCCAGGAATTATTGGTATCCTGGCAGTGGCTGACGACCTGGAAGCCATGGGGGTGATTGGGATTTACAGATATGCCGAGATCTATCTTCAACGAGGAATTTCACTGGAAGAACTGGGAAAGCGTATCCTCCTTAATGCCAGTCAGAGGTTTAGCAATCTTACATCTTCCGGGAAGTTTCCCCATATGATCCAAATATACCGCGAACAATATGATGAGCTGATCCACTTTTTTACTCAATACAATCTGCAGGTGGAGCAGATCGAACAAGCAGAAAAGGCCGAAGAAGGACAGTTGGGTGTGATTAACTATATTCGTATCCGAAGCATGGAAAAAAAGGTCAGGCCCGAAGAGCTCAGCAGCCTGGCAGAAAAGGAAGGGAAAGATGTCATGCTCAGAGAATTTTTTCGCAGACTCAGAAAAGAATTACAAAATGCACGTTCTTAAAACCAAAACCAGACCCGGGCTAATGCTTTTGCTAATCCTGGCTGCCTGCACCCTTACTCTTTCCGCCCAGGTGGAACTCAGGTATGAGCAGAATGAAACAGTGAGCTGGGAGGAAGCCATCCGTATGTATATGTGGCTCGATGAGCTCTACCCTGAGGCAAAGTTGATGGAAGTTGGCAGCACCGATGCCGGCAGGCCCCTTCACCTTTTTGTGATCGACCGCGGGCAAGATTTTGATCCTGAGTTTTCGAAAGATTCCGGAAAGAGCATACTCTTCATCAATAACGGTATTCACCCGGGTGAACCCTGTGGGGTGGATGCCAGCCTGAAACTGGCCCACGATCTTCTATCGGGCGAAGATGATTACGACACCTATCTGGACAATACCGTGGTTCTTATTGTTCCCATTCTGAATGTAGGAGGTGCTCTGAACCGCAGTGCCTATCACAGAGCCAATCAGAATGGACCCATCGAACATGGATTCAGGGGGAACGCCCGGAACCTGGACCTGAACCGGGATTTTATCAAACTGGATTCCCGGAATACCAGATCCGTGGTGAAGGTGATCAGGCAATGGGATCCTGACATCTTTGTGGATACCCATACCTCCAACGGAGCTGATTATCCCTATACTCTTACCCTGATCCACAGCCATTCCCAGCGACACGAAAGCTCCCAGGCCCTCTTAATAGACTCCCTCCTGCTTCCTGCCCTTTACCAGGGAATGGAGGAATCCCCTTTCGATATGTGTCCCTATGTCTGGAGCAGGAAAAGATCGCCGGAATCCGGGATCCAGGCCTTTATGGACTACCCCAGGTATACCTCGGGTTACACCAGTTTATTTAATACCATCGCCTTTACGGTAGAAACCCATATGTTCAAGCCCTTCGAGGACAGGGTCCTGTCGACCTGGTATTTCCTCAGGGAGACCCTGAAATTCTGCGGGCAACACCAGGCTGAACTGGCCGACGCCAAAAAGAAAGCCTGGGAGGAGAAATTGAATCGGGAAGAGTTTACCATGCAATGGAAACTTGATCCAGAGCGCCACGAAATGATACCTTTCCGTGGATATGCAGTGAAGGAGAAGAAGAGTAAGGTAAGTGGTCTTAACCGGTACTATTACGACCGGGAAGAAACCTGGGAAAAGGAGATCCCTTACTACAAGTATTTCCAGCCGGTCCGCACCAAAGATATCCCGGAATATTATGTGGTTCCTTCTGCCTGGTCACAGGTAATTGAGCGCCTGCAGCTAAACGGTGTTCAGATGTATGCCCTGGAAGAAGATAGCAGCGTGCAAGCCACGGTCTATTATATAGACTCCTACGAAAGCGCCCGTCAGCCTTACAATGGTCACTACCGCCATTCGGGTGTGAAGGTGACTCAAAAATCGGAAAGGATCAGATTGCTGGCCGGTGACTTTATCATCCCGGTCAGACAAAAGGCCATTGAATACCTGGTTCAGACCCTGGAACCCGAGGCCTATGACTCTTTCTTTTCCTGGAATTTTTTCGACGAAATCCTGTTCAGAAACGAGTACTTTTCCTCCTACATCTTCGAGGAAACTGCCGAAGAATTGCTTCGCAAGGATCCTGAATTGAAGAAAGAATTTCAGGCCAAAAGAAAGGAAGATCCGTCCTTTGCCAAAAATGCCTATCAACAGCTCAGGTTCATCTATGAAAGGTCGCCCTGGTCGGAACCCACTTACAAGCGCTACCCTGTGTATCGCCTCAACTAAGAGTAAAAATTGCTACTTTTACAGCACAGAGTCAAGTAAAGTTTGATGTGCATATGAAGAAGATTTTTCTGACAGGGATCCTGATCTCTCTGAGCCTGCTCAATGTATGGGCGGTGGTCACCCTGGACGATTTCCTGAACCGGAAAGAGATAAGGGAAGTCAAGGTCCTGAATAAGGAACCCGGTTTTGAAAGGATGCTGGAGATTTTGCTTGAACAACCTCTGGATCATCGTAATCCCAATGGCGAAACTTTCACCCAGAAAATTTACATCTCTCATGCCGATCCGTCCAAACCTGTAGTGCTGATTACAGCGGGTTACGACGCAAGGTATTATTACACCTCTGAAATCACCACCACCCTCAGATGCAATCAGCTTATGGTGGAGCACAGGTACTTTGGGAAAAGCAGACCCGATAGTATCCAATGGCAATATCTGGATACCTGGCAGGCCGCTTCGGATCACCACCGGATTGTGGAGATGTTCAAAGAACTCTATCCAAATCAGTGGATTGCCACAGGGATCAGCAAAGGGGGACAAACAGTCATGTACCACAGCTATTATTATCCTGAGGATGTGGATGTGAGGGTGCCCTATGTGGCTCCCCTGAACTTCGGCCTGGAGGATGAAAGGATCTATTCTTTCCTGGATCAGGTGGGTCCGGCCAAGGAGCGCAGAAAAATACACCGCTTTCAGAAGATGGCCCTGAAACAGCAGGACTTTTACCTGCCGGCATTTATAGAATTCTCTAAAAGCAAGGGCTATACCTACAAGCTGGCAGGCGGATGGGAGAAGGCATATGAATATTGTGTACTCGAATATTCCTTTGCGTACTGGCAGTGGGGCTATGTTACCATGGATAAAATTCCGGGCCGGAGTGCCACGCCAGAAGAGGTGATCGAACACATGAACCGTGTAGGAGGATTTGACTATTTTTCAGACAAATCCATCCTGGAGTTAAGGCCATTTTTTTATCAGGCACTTACCGAGATGGGCTATTACGGTTACGATCTGAATGCCTTTCACAAATACCTGCAACATGTGGATAACCCGATCTTTACCTTCACCCTTTCTGCAGAGATGGAAAAACCCTTCAATCAGGACCTTTCCTTAGAACTCCAGGAGTTTGTTACGGAAGATGCCGAAAATTTCATCTATATCTATGGAGAATACGATACCTGGTCGGCTACGGCTGTGAGCCATACAGGCACCACCAATTCCAGGATCTTTTTCAAGGAAGAAGGATCGCACCGAACACGGATCAACAACATGCCGGAAGAGCAAAAGGCAGAGGTATACAAAACCCTGAACTCCTTCCTTCAATAAAAACCTTTCATTTCCATGGTCGCTTGCGACCATTTATACGCCCTAACATCCTAACGGTCGCTTTTGCGCCCATACCTTTCCATCGCTCCGTCAAATTCGGCCATAAAGCTCTCATAGCTGAAACTACGACCGTGTGCGGGGTAGAGCTGACGGGGCTTCAGGTCGCGGATTTTTCTCCAGCTGTCCACTAAGGCATTCAGGTCCTCTGCAAAGGGAGGAAAGTGCTGCTTTCCTTCCAGACCAAAAAGTGTATCCCCGCCAATCAGTTCACCTCCTTCCATACTTACCACCATGGATCCATGGGTATGGCCGGGTGTATGGATCACCCTTCCCGGGAAAGCAAATTCCCTCAGATCGTAGGATTCCTTGACCAGCAGGTCCGGATCCGACCCCGGAAATGCTCCGAGGCGCCGGGCAAAGATCCGACCCAGAGTAACAAGCACCTTTGCTTTCCAGCGCGTTCCCGGAGGAAGGGGTGTAAAGCCCTCCCTGAGCCTCTCTCCCTCACTGTGATGTACCATGATCTTGCAGCCGGTGAGTTCCTTAAGCCTGGCAGCCGAACCGGCATGATCGAAATGTACATGGGTAAGGATCAGGAGCTTGAGAGACTGGGGACTGAGCCCCAGTTCTTCCATGAAATTCAGGATGGTTTCTTCCGAGCCCTTGTTTCCACAATCCACCAAAATGGCCTCATCGCTGCGGAAGATCAGGTAGGCCGAAACATTGGTCAGCCCCAGACGCTTAAATGTATAGGATTCAGCAGCCACTATTTCACGGGGAAGTCCATAAGCTTCTCCCCTTCCAGGTAAGCTTCCAGACGATCGTCAATGGCCACAGGGCCTACTCCGGCAGGGGTTCCCGTAAAAATCAAATCGCCCGTCTTCAGGGTCATGAAGCGGCTTACGTAAGAGATGATCTTTTCAAAACTGAAGATCATAAGCGATGTAGAGCCATCCTGAACGGTTTTTCCGTTCTTATCCAGGCGAAAGCTTACATTGTGAAGGTCCTTAAATTTCTCTACAGGAAAGAATTCACTGATGGGTGCTGAATAATCAAATGCCTTGGCAATTTCCCAGGGCAGGCCTTTTTTCTTCTGTTCGGCCTGCAGGTCCCGTGCTGTGAAATCCACACCCAGACCTACCTCATTGAAATAGCGGTGTGCATAACGCTCTTCAATGCTTCGACCCAGCCGGCTGATTTTAATCACAACCTCCAGTTCATGATGGACATCGCTTGAGAAATCGGGGTAGAAAAAGGGCCGGTTGGATATCACCAGGGCTGAATCGGGTTTCATAAAAAACACCGGACTCGCAGGAACTTCGTTGTTTAACTCTAAGGCATGAGCTACGTAATTCCTTCCGATACAGATGATCTTCATACCTTAGTTGTTGATGGAATTCAACTTGATGTGGGTAAGTACCTTTTTTGTATACAGGGGGAAGTCCCCATTCATCATCCAGCCATAGTATCCCGGATCGCTCTTGAGAATGTCTCTGACGGGTTTTCCTTTGTATTTGCCAAAATTAAATACCTCCACATCTTCGTCGTTGTATACAATCCTGCCAGCAAAGTCCACATTCCGGTTGTGGGCCGAAAACTCGGCCAGTTTTCCAATGTCATTTTCGAGGTTGGAATAGCGGTCCAGCTGTGCCTGCAATACCTCGTAAGTGGCCCGGGTATCAGCCTCGGCCGAATGGGCGTCAGATAGCTCCTTACCCACAAAATACTTGTAAGCAGCAGAGAGTGTACGTGGTTCCATCTTCATGAAAATCACTTGCACGTCTACAAATTTCCGTCGCTTCAGGTCAATATCCACCCCGGCCCGTAAAAACTCTTCGGCCAGAAGCGGGATATCGAATCGTACCGAATTATAACCACCCAGATCACAACCTTCGAAATCTTTGGCCAGACTCCTGGCTATTTCCTGAAAGGTCGGCTCATTCTTTACATCTTCATCGGAGATTCCATGAATGGCCGTGACTTTTGGAGGGATGGGCATTTCCGGATTCACCCTCAGGGTTTTGATCGTTTCAGTGCCGTTCAGCTCAACTTTCAGATAGGAGATTTCAACAATCCTGTCGGAAGCGATATTTATTCCCGTGGTTTCAAGATCAAAGAAAATGATGGGATTCTTCAGCTCAAGCCTCATGCGCTATGCATTTATCATCATGGGCATCAAGAGCATCAGTGTATCCTCACTCTCGTTCTCGGCTTCGGCCGGCAACAGGATACCAGCCCTGGTAGGATCGCTCATTTCCAGCACCACTTCGTCGGAAGGCAGGTTGGCCAGTATCTCGATCAAGAAGGTGGACTTGAAACCAATCTCCATATCTTCCCCTTCATACTGACAGCTAAGGCGCTCGTGGGCAGAAATGGAAAAATCGATGTCCTGTGCGGAGATATTCAACTGATTTCCGGTTAAGGATAGCTTCACCAGATTGCTTGCCTGATTGGAAAAGACCGATACTCGCTTCAGGGTATTGTAAAAGGCGAGACGATCGATGCTCATCTTATAAGGATTGTCGGTGGGTATCACAGAGTTGTAACTGGGATAGTTACCCTCAACCAGTCGACAGACCAGCTTGTAGTTGGTCAGCGTAAAAGATGCATTCCGGTCGTCAAATTCAAGCACTACCTTGTTCTCTTCCCTGGGCAGGATATTCTTTAACAAACCGGCCGGTTTTTTGGGAAGAATGAAACTTGAGGCGCTCCCTGCAGAAGCATCGGTTCTTTTATAACGCACCAGTTTATGTGCATCGGATGCTACGAAAGTGATGTCGTCGGGCGACAATTCCATAAAGATCCCGTTCATGACAGGTCGTAGCTCATCGTCGGCCGTGGCAAACAAGGACTTGTTAATTCCGGTGAGAAGCAGATCCTGCTCAATTTCAAGGGTTTGTTTCTGATCGTCTTTGATCACGGGCATCTGAGGAAACTCGGCCCCATTCTGTCCGGGTATGGAAAACTTTCCATTTTCACTCTGGATCACCACAGTCAGGTTGTCCAGATTGATCTCAAAAGTGAGGGGGATATCGGGAAACTCTTTGAGGGTATCTGTAAGCAATCGTGCAGGTATTGCCACAGCACCTGAGCCATCTGTATTTTCCAGCTGAATGTGAGTCACCAGGGTAGATTCAAGATCGGAAGAGGTGATCTCCAGGTCGCCATCTTCAAGGGAGAAGAGAAAATTATCTAGAATTGGTAGTGTGTTCTTGTTAGAGATCACACGACTGATGGCCTGCAGATGACCCAACAGCTCCATACTGGATACAACAAATTTCATGAGATAAGGCTTTAATTTTTATGAGTCAATAATCATCAATTATACAAAAAAAAATTGTCAATCCCGCAGCTACTTTTCCCCAATATAGTGGGGTAAACCACGCATCAGCACATCCAGGTAAATGTAGTTAATGAGCAGTGCTTCGGGCTCCTGATTGTAAATAACAAGAGCCTTGAACAGATGCGGCTCATCACCGGGTGCTTCGAAAAAAGGATAGACCCTGAGTTTGTGCTTTTCGCCCGAAAATGAATGCACCTGCAGTGTGGCCATTGGCAGGGTCGCTGACCCTGAATTGGCAAGGGAATCTGAGGCTACTCCCGACTTCTTTTCAAACCTGATGGAAGTAAAATATGATAAAAGCAGGCGGACTGCAAGGTCCCGGGATTCCACTCCTTCGAATTGTTCAGTTTCATCCAGTACTTCCGTGAGGATATTTCCTATACTATCCTGCAAAAAGCGAAAGGACTCACCGGGAAGTTGAATCTGTATGAGAGAAATTTCGGAAGGAAGCAGATCGATCAGAAGATGCTCCCTGTAATGGTTGGATGCACTGGAAAATACCTTGTCAAGATCCAGGTCAGGATATCCCGACACTCTCACATAATAGGCTTTGTCAGATTTGGAAGGCCTGATCAAATACTTAGCGGAAACGGTGGAAAAGGAAAAGGAAAGCAATTCGCTCTTGCCCCTGTAGCAGGTAATTTCCCTGCGAGCAAGCCTCTCCCCTTCGGCTTCTTCATCATCGCCAGAGGCAAGCACAGCGGAGATCTCCAGCCGGCTGGCTGCTATGAGCAGATTTTCCACAGCAGTTTGATTACCTTCTTCCTCACCAAACAACAACCACTTATCTCCCACTCTGACCAGCTCGGTGGAATCGTAGGCATCCCTCAGAACAATACGATCTACTGCAGATCTGTCTTTCAGCGCCACTTTGTGGTTCTCATTAGACATGGTGCTCCAGGGCTTACCAATACCTACCCAGACTGCAAGAACTGCCAGTAGCGATACGATCAGTATTAGGGTCCGGCGTCTGGACATATCAAGAGGTGAATCTGCGTTTTCTTACTGCCTGCAGGGCTATTCCGGCCAGCAACAAAAGCAGGAGGGGAAATAGTGTATTTACCAGTTTCCATTTCAGGACATGCTGTTTGTTGTTGATCAATTCACCATTCAACAGACGGAGCTTAAATTCCCTGGCCCTTAGCTCCATGATGCCGGAATCGTCTGTCATGTAGTTTACCACATTCATAATGAAATCCCTGTTCCCAAAGGTCTGACGGGTATAACGGTCATAACCCAGGGGCTGGGCCCGGAAGGCACCCTGGTCAAAAAGTACTTCGTTGGCGGCGATGTCTCCGTCGGTGAGCACAAAAAGAGAGCTGGATTTACCTTTGTGAACCGCTTGCCAATCGGAAGGAGAAACCCCTTCCGGCACCGAATAATTCTTATAGAAGGATTCAAAGCTGCCCTCCAATAATACCCCCACAGGGAGTTGTGTCTCTGTATACAGGGCCGGGTCGGGTTGGTTTGTAACCTCCTCCATACTGATATAAAGCGGCACATCCCTCTTTCGTGATGCAGGAGAAGAGGTAAGCAATACGGTTTTTGAGATATCTCCCCCCGCGCCCACGGTATCCAGGCTCGAAGCAAATTGAGCCAGTACGTAATTTAGTCCCCGGGTTACCGGATGGGAAGAAGGACCAGCCAGCAGGGGATGATATACCCAGGGCATCATGGTGAACTTAGCCTGCTGTCCGGCCGGAGCAGTGTTCACAGGTACGTAGTTGCATTGCAGATCGGAGAGCAGATTGTAATTGATCCTTACCCCGTAGGTAAAAAGCATATCTTCCAGACCTACCTGATTGGCCAGAGCAACGGTGGTTCCCCCTGTGAGACTGTCTGCAAAGGGATTCACCGGGTCCAGGAAGAAAAGCAACTTCCCGCCCTGCATAAGGTACTGATCCAGGGCAAACTTATCAGCATCACTGAAGGCCTGAGTGGGACGTGCAATTATTAGGGCCTGATAATCCAGTAGTACTTCCACATTCCCCTGGATGTATCCCCGGTCAACCTGAAAGAAATTCTTAAGCTCGTCCATCAGGCTGTGAGTCTGCAGGGAGTCCAGTTCTCCATGTCCCTCGATAAAAGCGATCTTGGGTACCTCGTCCTGGGTAAGGCTGTGAATGGCCCTGGCAAATTCGTATTCCAGGGTCTGAATGGAGTTGTTCAGATTCAGTTCGTGGCTGAGGGAAGGATTATTTTTCAAAAGGTTTACAGGCATCTCATGCTCCCCGAATGTGGCTATGGCACCCGGAAAAATGATCCTGGCCGAAGATCCTCCCTCCGCATCCCGAACCTGAATGTTGGTCACGTTCAGTCCCTGCTCGTACAACTCCCCTATCATCCTGTTGCGAAGATCTTCATCCTCTTCGTCGTAAAGATTTATGAAATCGTATTGCAGTTTATCTCCACCGTAAGCACGGAACTCATCCATAAGCTCACGGATCGATTTCTTAAAATTCACAAACTCGGCAGGTAGTTCCCCGTCCAGGTATATTTTCACATAAACCACATCGTCCAGCTCTTTTAATAAGCGTCGGCTGGACTGACTGAGTGTGTGCTTTTTCTCTGAGGTGAGGTCGATCCGGAAAAACTTGATCTCGCCCAGAAAGCCCAGGAGGACTACCAGGATCAGCGTGAGCCCGAGATTTGTCAGGTTCCTCAATTTCAGACCTTTACGCGCCATTCCGCTCTGCCACTTACTACTCTGCAGCACCGTAAGGGTAGCCATGAGAAAGAGGAACATCACACCTGCAAAATAAAGCAGGTCGCGCGAGTCGATTACTCCCCTGCTGATGGAATTGTAATGGTAAGAAATCCCCATCCGTGAAACCAGGAATTCCATCCGGCCAGATCCTGCGATCCCACTTAAAAAATCGAATCCCAGGTAAAGCAGGAAGGATAGAAATACCGCAGCAATGAAGGCAACAATCTGATTGCCTGTCAGGGAGGAAGCAAAGACTCCAATGGCTGCATATATGCCCCCCAGAAAGAGCAGACCTATGTAAGAACCCCAGGTGCCGCCCATGTCCATATTACCAGGAGGGCTCCCCAAACGGGAAACGGACCAGAAGTAAATCAGGGTGGGCAAAAGGGACAGGAACACAAGGGCCCATGAAGCAAGAAACTTGGCCAGGATGATCTGCAGTTCGTTCACGGGTCTTGTATAGAGCAGGTCCAGGGTACCTGTTCTTTTCTCCTCCGATATGGTTCGCATGGTAATGGCAGGTACCAGAAAGAGAAAGACCCAGGGAGAAATGGAAAACAAGGCATCGAGTGTGGCATAACCATTTCCAAGGACATTAAATTGTCCGGGTACAATCCACATGAAGAGTGAATTCAGGAGCAGGAATACGCCAATGACCAGATAGCCGGTCAGGCTGCTGAAAAAACTACTGATTTCCTTGATGAAAAGTGAGCGCATAGTACTCTTTGAATTAAAAATTCCGGGCCGTTTCCGGGAGACTAGAGTCGGGGAGGTCTCTGAAATCCATGAGTCGTACTTCATGAAAATAGAATTGCAGGATGTCCTGATAGGTAAATCCATCCCTTGCCATCTTCATGGCACCCTGCTGGCTCATACCAATGCCGTGCCCGTGTCCTTTTCCCCAGACCAGTATAAGGTCCCCGTCGGGAAACATATCGAAGTAGGACGATTTAAAACCCCAGTCTTCCCTTATTTTTGCCATCCGAATGGAATCCTTGTCCAGAATGAAGTATTTTTTCCTGCGCATCTGCTCCACATAAATAATTTCATCGGGGATCCGGCCCACCGAACTCATTCCGTTCTTCTTCAGGTAGGTTTTCCAGGCATCAAAAGATATGGTGTCACGCCATTTGGCCTGGGTTTGATGCAGGGAGTAGGGATCCACCACCGATTGCAGATAATCCACATCGCTGAGCCAGACATCAGAAGCCCTCTGGGTTTGTCCCCCGCTATTGGAGTGGTAGGCTGCCGTGATCAGTTTAAAGTTGAAATCGGCCAGTACCTCGGCACTGGTTTCCACAATGGCCTCCAGGATCTCCGGATTTCCCATACTCCTTCCCTTATAAGCCTGGCAATGGGGCTGGTCACAAAGGGAAAATCCCTCATTGCTATGCCGGTCGAGCTGCTTCAGTGTATAGGTTCTGCAAAGAATGGACTGAGCCTTGTAATATTCTTTTTCCGCACGGCTTCCCGATTCGGCTTCCACCACCCCTGCCAGGTACTTATCCATGTCCACCTCATTGACCAGGGTCAGGTAGCGGTCCTCGGGAATAACCAGTAGATTATCGTCATAGGTCCGGGAATGTAATTCGGGTTTGATGGGCCTGAGCCTGAATACCGATTCCACCGACAGCGCTCTCATTTCCACACTGCCTGCCAGCCCAAAATCACGCTCGGCATCCAGCACCCTGATCTTTTCATCTTCAAGAGTTACATAGAGGATGGCTCCTTCTTCCATACGGCTTACCACCCTGCCATCCACCAAAAGCTGGTAGGAACCCGATGAACAGTAGACCACGGCTGCATGAACCAGCTTTTCCTGATACAGGCCCACCTTGACAGGCTGAGCCATTATGCTTATCCAGGAAACCAAGATCCCTACAATTAAACTAAGCCGCTTCATTCCTTATACCCTATTAATAATTCTACCATCTTCTTACTTACCCTTCGGGCAACACCCGGATCACCAAGCTTAAGATTCAGCTCCCTGTAGCCCTGCTTTATGCCTTCCCGGTAAGACTCATCGTTCAGGATCCTGTCAAGCACTTTCCTGGTTTGATCCAGGAGATTCAACTGGATTATTTCCTCCACCAGACGCCTGCCGTAAATCAAATTAACGAGGCTGATAAAATTAACCTTTATTAATCGTTTTGCAATGGAATATGCCACTTTGCTGGTCTTGTATATTACAAGTTGCGGAAGTTCAAATAAAGCAGCTTCCAGAGTAGCGGTTCCAGAGTTGATCACTCCGGCCACTGCGCTGTCGAGCAAGGCGTAAGTTTCGCCATAAACAACCTGAATGTCAGTTCCTTGCAAATACTCCTTGTAGGTATCCGGGTCTATGGAAGGTGCCCCTGCCACCACAAATTGATAGGCGCCGTGTTCCTTGGCTAGCTGCACCATGGTAGGGAGTGTCGTCTCGATTTCTTTCAGTCTGGAACCCGACAGTAGTGCCACCAGTGGTTTCTTATCCCATCCCTTGCTTTTTTTCCATGCTTCGGCCCCTTCAAATTTCTGCCTGAAGCTCTCCAGCTGGTCGACCAGGGGATTTCCAAAATAATCCACTTCCATGCCGAATTTGCGGAAAAATTCCACTTCAAAGGGAAGTATGGCGAAGAGTCTGTGAGTATATCGTTTAAGTTTTTTTACACGCTTTTGATTCCAGGCCCATACCTTGGGAGATATGTAATAAAATACACGGAGGCCCTTTTTGAAAGCAAATTTGGAAATCCGCAGGTTAAATCCGGGATAATCCACCGGGATGACCACATCGGGTTGCCAGCGAAGAATGGACTCTTTGATGATGCGCATATTCCTCAGGATTTTGCCCAGATGGAGGAATACATCTGCCAGCATGTAACTGGTTTCCCGGTAATGCATGAGCATTCCTTCTGAAACAGCTTGCATGAGATCGCCCCCCATGTAGCGGAATTCTGCCTCCGGATCGGACTTCTTCAATTCTTCCATAAGCCTGGATGCGTGCAGATCACCGGAAGCCTCCCCTGCTATCAGAAAATACTTCATACTATAGTCAGACAAATTTGAGTATCAGCATCACAAATGCCATCAATAAGGTGGCAAAAATAACCCCCCTGGCAGCAAAGTTCCTTTGTGTCCAGATATACACAAAAAATAGCAAGAGGTTGGGGACTGTTACCACACTAAGTACCTTGGAAAGCATGCCCATGGCCTGAAAGCGGATCAGGAAATTCCAAAAACCCAGATCGCTCTTTACCGACCAGAATATCAACAGGGCAACTGGAGGCAATATAAGGCCCGGTATCAAACCATGCAGCATGGAATCAAAGCGCTTTTTACTCATCGGCATGCTTTTTAAGGAAGGATCCTTTCAAGTCCTCCAGTACATGGTATGCGGTCATATCGGTATTAACCGGGACCACCGAGGCAAATCCATTTTTTAGGGCCCATTCATCGGTCCCCTCGCCACCGTTATCCGGTTCCCGCATATGGAAAAAGCCGGTAAGCCAGTAATATTCCCTGCCAATGGGGTCGGTTCGCTTTTCAAATTCCTCCTTCCAGTATCCATTGGCCTGCTTGCACATCCTGATTCCTTTGATCTCCTCAGAGCTTAAGGCAGGAATATTCACATTGAGGCAGATTCCGTCGGGAAGACCTTCCTCAAGCACCTTAGCTATCACTTCCCCGGCTACCTCACAGGCGGCGGCAAAATCGGCATCTGGAGCATAATCCAGGAGAGAAAAACCGATGGAAGGAACATGATTGATGGCTCCTTCCATGGCAGCAGCCATGGTGCCGGAATACAGTACACTGGAAGACGAGTTGGATCCGTGGTTGATGCCGGAAACCAGAAGGTCTGGTTTGCGATCGATCAGACTGTTAAAGATCAGTTTCACCCCATCCACGGGGGTGCCATTGGTCATGTAAGTTCGCAAGCCTGGCTCGTCGCCCATTACTTTTGCCCTCAGGGGCACTTTAATGGTAATGGCATGTGACATGCCCGACATGGGTTCCTGAGACGATATGGCTATCACATCGCCAAATTTACGCGCTACAGAGATAAGCTCTTTCAGGCCTTTTGCCTCTATTCCGTCATCGTTGGTAACCAGTATAAGTGGTGTTCTCTTCATCCTCTAATTCTTAAGGCTACAAAAATATCTAAATTCCTCGAGAACCCTCTTTTTTATTAGTAATTTCATTGATTCAACATTTCAGGAGCGTGGGGCGTTGATGAGGAATACAAATGGAAAAGATCAATTCAAAATAAACATGAAGGAATTATTGCTTTCTGCCTGCGTCTTATTTTCAGCACAGTTTCTAACAGCTCAGAGCCTGGCGGATCTATTTGAAGCGAACAAGCACTCAGTAGTAACCATATACGTTGCCGAATCCATAAGTACCGGTGAAGGGGATCCGCGAACCTTTGCTTCCAGTATGGGCCTGGGGTCCGGTGTACTGGTTACAGAGGATGTTGTAGTGACCGCATCTCATGTGGTAGCCAACGCCGAAGAGATCATGGTTCAGTTTTACGATGGTGAAACCCTGGCAGCAAAAACTTTCAGGAAAGCCAAAGAAGCCGATGTGGCCCTCATACGCCTCGAACGCCCCCTTCCCAATGCCAAAGTGGCGACAATAGGAAATTCCGATGAAACCAGGATCGGTGACGAAGTGTTTGTTATCGGTGCCCCCATGGGCCTGCCTTATTCTCTTTCCAGAGGGGTCATTAGCGGCCGTCATTCCGAATCGGATGTTTATACAGATGGGAAAATCCTTGAGTTCTTCCAAACCGATGCATCCATCAATACCGGGAACTCGGGTGGTCCCATGTTCAACTATCAGGGCGAAGTTATTGGAATTGTTTCCTCCATTCTTAGTCGTTCAGGTGGATTTGAGGGGATTGGTTTCGCTGCCACTTCCAATGTGGCTGCTTCCATACTTCGGGAACGCAGCAGTCGCTTTTTTGGCATCGAAGCCACTCTATTAAGCTATGAAATGGCCAGAATATTGAACGTGCCTCAGGAATCGGGTTGGTTGGTTCAGCATGTGGTTCAGGACAGTCCGGCCGGGCAGGTCGGGGTAAAAGGTGGATACCTCAGTGTAAGCATTGCTGAAGAGGAGATTCTCCTGGGCGGTGACATTATCCTTCAGGTAGATGACGTAAAGATCACTGGTCCGGAAAGCCTGCTGAAGCTGATGGCCTATCTGAATGATGTAAATTCCACGGTAACGCACATCATCAAGGTGCTTCGGGCAGGTGAAATTGTGGAACTTCGCTGGATCTCCCAAGATTTCCGACCCAAGGTGCAATGAACCTGGTAAACATAATCCTCAAGGCTCCCTGCAGCATTGCAGATCATAAACTGAATTACGTGGTAATGGCCGTACGCTACCAGGACCAATGGCTTTTTGTCCGGCATCGTGAACGAACTTCCTGGGAAATGGTTTCGGGTCATATTGAGGCCGGTGAGCTGCCCGACCAGGCTGCCCTCAGGGAACTGAATGAAGAGGCAGGAGTCGTAAAATCGTCCATGCAGATTCTCAGTGATTATGAGGTGGAGGTGAAGGGAAAGCGTGAATATGGCCGCTTTTACGGGGTGGAAGTAAGTGAACTGAATCCGGTACTTGAATACGAGACTGAAGAAATAGTACTTGCCGAAAGACTGCCGGAATCTCTCACCTACCCGGAGGTACATAGCGCTCTTTTTCAACGGGCTCTGGAGCACTTTGGGCTTTCATAGAAATGCACTATTTTTGCAGCTTGATCTGCACCTATGAAAATTTCCTATAACTGGCTCAGGCAATACATCCAGACCGATCTGCCTGCCCAGGAAGTCAGCGAAATTCTGACCAACATCGGACTGGAAGTGGAAGGCCTTGAATCTGTTCAGTCTGTGAAAGGCGGACTGGAAGGAGTGGTCATTGGAGAAGTACTCAGCTGTGAAAAACACCCGGATGCCGATAAACTTACCGTTTGCCATGTGAATCTTGGTGACGAAGAAGCTGTTCAAATCGTTTGCGGTGCTCCCAATGTGGCCAAAGGACAAAAAGTCCCAGTTGCCACCGTGGGCACAACCCTTTATCCCGACGATAAGGGATTTGCCATAAAAAAGGCAAAAATAAGGGGAGTTCAGTCCATGGGCATGATCTGTGCCGAGGATGAACTGGGGCTGGGCAGCTCCCACGAAGGCATTATGGTCCTGAATCCCGAAGTTAAGCCCGGAACCCCGGCAGCAGAATACTTTGAAGTGGAGAACGATGAGGTCTTCGAAATTGGTCTGACCCCCAACCGCATCGATGGAGCCTCCCATCTTGGAGTGGCCAGGGACCTGGCAGCTTACCTTTCGCAGGAGGCAAAGGTGGAGCTTGAAAAGCCCTCGCTGGACACATTTCAGATCGACAATGAGGATCTGCTAATTCCGGTAGAGATTGAAGAAAAAGCCGGATGCAAACGCTATTCAGGCCTAACCATCAGCGGAATTTCTGTAAGTGAAAGTCCTGCCTGGTTGCAAAACCGGTTAAGGTCCATCGGTCAGACACCCATCAACAATGTGGTTGATATCACCAATTTTGTGCTTCACGAATGCGGTCAACCCCTGCATGCCTTCGATGCTGCAGAAGTGAGTGGAAATAAGGTGGTGGTCAATACCCTGCCCGAAGGCACTCCCTTTGTCACCCTGGATGAGCAGGAAAGAAAGCTTCTTGCCACCGACCTGGTGATCAGCAACGACAAAGAAGCCATGTGTATTGCAGGCGTTTTCGGCGGCATTAAATCGGGCGTCAGTGAAAAAACCAAGGCCATATTCCTGGAATCGGCCTGCTTCGATCCAGTTTATGTAAGAAAATCGGCCAAGCACCACCTCCTGAATACGGACGCTTCTTTCCGGTTTGAGCGAGGTTCTGATCCCAATATGACCGTATGGGCCCTGAAAAGGGCTGCTATGCTGATCAAATCGATAGCCGGCGGAACCATCTCCTCCCAGGTGGTAGATGTTTACCCCGAACCGGTGGAGCATTTTCGCGTGGAGATCTCTTATGCCCATGTGAACCGTCTCATTGGAAACGAAATTTCTCCCGATACCATCCAGTCCATACTCACAGCCCTGGAGATTGAAGTGGAGCAAAGAAGCGATCAGGGAATGATTCTGCGCGTTCCCCCCTATCGGGTGGATGTGAAACGTGAAGCCGATGTAATTGAAGAGATCCTTCGTATTTATGGATTTAACAAGGTGGAAATCGGAACTTCGCTGCGATCCACGCTTTCTCACTCGGGCAAACCGGATAAAGAGAAGGTGATAAACCTTTGTTCAGACCTGCTGACATCCAACGGATTCTTTGAAATGAAGTCCAATTCTCTCAGCCGTTCGTCTTACTACGACCAGGAAGACAAGCAGGATCCCGGAGCAGTCAGGATTTTTAATCCTCTGAGTCAGGACCTGTCGGTCATGAGGCAAAACCTCTTATTCGGCGGATTGGAAGCAGTGGCCTACAACATCAATCGGAAAAATCCCGATCTGAAGCTCTATGAATATGGCAATTGCTATTACCTGAAAGACAAGAAAAAGGAGGAGGATCCCCTGGCAAAATATGGGGAAGAACTTCGCATGGGCCTGTATCTTTCCGGAAAGGTGGTGTCGGGAAACTGGGTTCGAAAACCCGTAGAAGCTTCTTTCCAGGAAATGAAAACCTGGGTGGAGACCCTGCTGCGGAAACTGGGCATCGATCCGGTCAACCTGAACATGAGGGGCAGCGAAAATCCTAACCTGGATGAAGGGCTTGTCTATCTATGGAAAGAAAAACAGTTGGTTGAATTCGGGAGCGTCAGTAAAAGCGTGCTGAAAAACTTTGACATCAAACAGGCTGTGTATGCTGCTGAATTTAACTGGGACCTGATCCTGAAAATGCTTGGACAGCACAGGATCCTCTTCGAAGCTTTGCCAAGGTTTCAGGTGGTAAACCGTGATTTCTCACTGATGCTTGACCGCCAGGTTACCTTTGAGTCGCTGAGGGCCCTGGCCTTCAAAACAGAAAAGAAACTGCTTAAAAATGTGAGCCTCTTCGATGTATACGAGGGCGACAAAATTGAAGCAGGGAAAAAATCCTATGCCCTCTCTTTCACCCTGCTGGATAAGGATAAAACCCTTACTGACAAACAGATCGATAAAACCATGCTCAGGATAGCCCGAGCTTTTGAATCGGAGCTGGGAGCATCAGTAAGAGGCATGTAATCCCCATGAAATCGAGGATCGAACTTATTCAGGGAGATATCACCACCATGGATGTGGATGCCATTGTCAATGCGGCAAACACAAGCCTGCTGGGCGGAGGAGGCGTAGACGGAGCCATCCACCGTGCAGCCGGACCCGAATTGCTTGAGGCCTGTCGACTGCTGAAGGGCTGCGAAACTGGTCAGGCCAAGATCACCCCGGGCTTTAATCTACCCGCCCGCCATGTCATTCATACGGTCGGACCTGTCTGGAGTGGAGGCCATAAAAACGAGGCCGGCTTACTTCAAAAGTGCTACCTTAACAGCCTCTCCCTGGCTAAAAAGCATGGGCTCACTTCCATTGCTTTTCCCAACATTTCCACCGGCGTATACGGATTTCCCAAGGATCAGGCAGCCAGTATAGCCCTGGATACGACGCGTGACTTTCTCACAAGCTCCGGCTCTGATATGTTTATCATCTTTGTACTATTTGATCCGGAAAATTTCACTTTGTATAATCAACTTATCTGAAACTTTCATACTTATGAAATATTGGAAATTATGGAGCATTGCCCTTATAGGCATCTTGGTATGCGGTTGCGAATTCGAATCCTACCGCAATTACCGGGTACCGGAGTATGTGGGCGATTTTAGCTGGACGGAGGTAAGCCGGAAGGCAGATTGGTCAAACCGGCTGGACCACTCAGCTTTATCCTACAATGGCCGTATCTGGGTTATGGGTGGATATAATCCCGGAAAAGTGAAGGGCGATACCTACCTGGAAGACGTATGGAGTTCTGAAGATGGCATCGTTTGGGAAGAAGTTAATCCTTCGGCTCCCTGGCTGGGAAGACGGGGACATGCAAGCGTGGTGTTTGACGATGGTTCGGGCGAGGCCATGTATGTGATTGGAGGATTTGTGGTGAATGAAGAAACAGGCTACCGGGAATACCGCAACGATGTGTGGCGGTCCACCAATGGAGTAAGCTGGACCCAAATCAAGGATCGCAGTCAACCCGAACTGGATTCGCTCTACGACTGGTATCCGCGCTTCAACCATTCCTGTGTGGTGGCCAATCACGGGGGCACCGATTACATCTACCTGATTGGAGGTTATACCATGCTGGGCGACAGCATCGATTCTCGCTATTCCATGAAATACTTCAACGATGTTTGGCGCAGCACAGATGGGATCGCCTGGGAATCCCTGCCCGCTAACGATTTTGGGATCCGTTCGGAACATGCAGTGGCTGTAAATCCTTCCACCGGCAGGATCTATCTCCAGGGAGGAAGGCACGGTGTACATGTGCTGGATGAGGAAAACAGGACCCATCCCCATCCCGAATGGCAATGGCTCTGGAGTTCAGACGACGGGATCACCTGGACCCCTGAAAACGATACCGCACTTTTTGAACAGGGCTACCTCTTTCGGGCAGGACACCAGATGGTGTTTATGGAGAACCGCTTATATGGTTTACCGGGAAAATCAAGTTCCAATGTTCACCATAGCTTCAGCAGCGAAGGTCACTATACCTTCTGGCGTCGCGATCCGGGAAATGTCTGGATGATAGATTCGGAGGGAAGCGATTTTGGTGCCCGCTTTGCCTATGGCCTGGTAGAGCACGACGGAAAGATCTGGATCCTGGGCGGTGAGACCGGATCGCACGGACCCAATAACGATGTCTGGTACGGTGAAATACAATAAGAGGATCATGAAGAAATTAGCCTTATATATTTTCGTCCTATCGCTGGCAGCAAATACTGCAGCACAGGATTCCACCAGCCGCTTTGTAATACCCATCAAGAACTGGGAATTGAAACTGGTGGGACTTGACAACTATTACCCTACTTACCTGGCCGATCCCCTGGGAATCCGGTTTGAGGTTTCAGGCCAGACCATTCTCTATGGCGATTTTGAGCACTACGATCCGGTGAATGTCGACGGAAGCTACACCGGCAAACTGGTCATATTTCCCGGGGTACGGATCTCCCTGTTCCGCTTTAGCCCCCTGAGTAATCCCAATCTGGGTGTGGAAGTGGACCTGGGTGTTACCATTCCGACCTTTATGCGAGGCGGTAACCACGATTTGATCGGGATGGATGGCATCTACTATTTTGCCATCGGAGGAAGACCCACCGAGTGGCTCAGCCTGCGCTTTTCCAAACACCACATCTGTACCCATATCGGAGATGAGTTTAATACCCATCAGGTAATCTCACCCACCGACTACGATCCCAACACCACCCAGCTGCCGGTCAGGGATGATATGATATTGTCGGCTGCCATGCGCCCGCTCTGG
>Ga0180430_10001118_pt1 | contig 27130 bp, 18 predicted proteins | sample SS_ome_9_FD_132999 | JGI IMG/M metagenome (GOLD analysis project Ga0180430, IMG submission 132999) | Hypersaline lake sediment archaeal communities from the Salton Sea, California, USA - SS_1_S_2 metaG | ecosystem: Environmental > Aquatic > Non-marine Saline and Alkaline > Hypersaline >... | reverse complement strand
CAGCGCGGACGCGAGGCGCCTGTGGGTTGAGATGTGGCGACTGCTTCGCTATCTTCGGTACGAGGTGAAGGAGGGTGAGTGATGGGGGGCGGGAGGGGTCACAAAAAGGCACGCTAAGAGCCCAAGACCAGAAATCTTGTCCGAATGACAGGGTGCCTATGTAGTAAGGGTTTCGAGGGGCTTGACATCCGTTTTCGGAGGATTTATCATTATAATGAGCCACAAGTACACAACGCTTGTGGCTTTTATCATTTCCAGAACAACTCTAGCAGGGTGGAGCAGCGGCAGCTCATGTGGCTCATAACCACGAGGTCGTAGGTTCGAATCCTACCCCTGCTACCAGAACACCTAACCAGTTGCCCCTAGCGGGCACGCGGTGAGGCGCCCACGCCGGGGAGGCGCGCTATCAAGTATCCCCGGCGACAATTCGACGAGGCATAGGCCGGGTTCACTCCCCGGCCTTTTTTTGTGCCCGCTGGAGTCTTCATGACCAACCAGGCGCACGATCCGAGCCAGCCTCTTCCTAACGCCAAGCAGGAGAGATTCTGCCGTGAGGTCCTGATCGATGATGCGATCGAGGAAGCAGGTGAACGGGCAGGCTACACCAAAGATTATGCCCGGAAACTGGCCACCAAGCCATACATCATCGCGAGGATCGACCACCTCCGAAAGGAGCGCGGCGATCGCCTTCAGGTTGATGCGGACCGAGTCCTCCGTGAATTCGAGGCAATCGCCTTTCTCTCGTGGGAAGAGATTAAGAATCTCGATGGCATCGTTAAGGCCAGTGACAAGATTCAGGCCCTCACGAAGTTGGGCAATCACCTCGGTCTCTTTAAAAAGAAGGTCGAGGTTACCGGGAAGGGCGGCGGGCCCGTCGAGGTCCAGACGGTGGACAAGCAGATGGGCGAGCGGATCCTGGCGGCAACGGGCGCCATCGAGGCGGACCTCGCAGAGGAGGATTAGTGAGGTTCCCCAACTGGGGACCCTACGAAGAGACTTTCAACATACTCCGCGATCGACTGGTACCGGTGGACCAAAAGAAGGCGCTGATTCGGAAATGCTGCCTTCTCGATCGGTACTTCCTGGCGTACTTCCTGGGGTACGACGACCAGAAGCACCAGTGGGACGAAATGCACTTCTGGATCGTGCGGAGAGCGCTCCCGCGATACCAGAGGATGCCCGGCCGCAGGGTGCTTTGGCTCATGCCTCGAGGAACCTACAAAACGGCGATTTTGCACGAAGTGGATTGCCTCTCCAGAATCCTGAATGATCCCACCATCAGGATTCATGTGGGGTCATGGCGAGATGGCGCGGCCATCGGCATCTCCAAAAATGTTAGGAAGCACCTCGAGAACGACGAACTGCGCTGGGTGTTCCCAGACATCCTGTTCGAAAAACCGCTCCGAGACGCCGAGAAGTGGACGGAGAGAGAGTTCACGGTCAACCGCGGGCACGTGGCCACGAAGGACTCCACGCTGCTCGCGTTCTCCATTGAAAGCCTTCCCACAGGCAAGCACTGCGACCTGCTGAAGGTAGATGACATCGTGGAGGCCACCTCGGTGCAGACCGAGGACGCCATCCTCAAGGTCAAGAGGCTGGCGCAGGACCTCCCAAACCTGCTGACCACCGACGAGTCTCAAATCGATGCAACCGGAACCATATGGGATCCGGAGGACCTCTACCATGATTGGATCGCCAACCCATACTGGATCATCGAACGGCATCCCGCCATCGTCGAAGATCCGGCCATCCATACCGATTCAGAGATCCCCGCAGCCATCCCCCCTCTTCCCGGATACCCCCCGGGCGCCCTCCTGTTCCCCTACTCCAAATCAGAAAAGAAACTCGACCAGGACCGGCATACCATGCACCGGCTCCACTTCTCCGGCCAGGTGCTTCTGCGCATGGACGAGGTCGAGGATTCCGTCTGGACCAAGGAGCAGGTCCGCAATTACTTCGACCTCGACGAGATCGGCAGCAGCTACTACGCCTACCACATTGTGGACCTCGCCACGGAGGGCGGAGAGGATGAATCGGTCGTGCTCACCGGCGTCGTCACTCCGGATGGATTCTTTCGGATCGTCTCCGGCTTCGCCGGGCACTTCCCCCCGGAACAGACGGCGCAGCTCCTCTACGAGGAATACGACGAGTGGGGTGGGCATGCATTTATCGAAGAGGTTGGACTCTCGCAGTACTTCGACGACATCCTGCATCGCGTTTCCGTCGAGAAGGGCTATAAGATCCCCAATACGCCGGTCAAGAGCCGGCATGAGTCGAAGTACGCCAGAGTGTGGCGACTCGATCCGTTCTATCTGCAGGGCCTCCTGAAGACACGGAATCCAAATGATCCGGATATGGACCCGCGGCATCGTGAGTTCTTCGAAAACTACGAGCGCCAGGCCACCAGGTGGCCGGTAACCAAGCTGAAGGACATCCTCGATTGCTGCGCGGACTTCTGCAGGTTCGGGGTCGTTCCCGGTAGGCGAAAGCCCAACCCACTCGCGACGCTCATGCGCAGGGATCACCTTAACCGGAACCGCAGGAAGCAGCGCCTAGTTCTGAGGTAGCCACATGGCCAAGATGGACAAAGCCCTCCACGAACTGCTCAAACAGCAGTGGCAGGAAGGAAACGACGACCTCCAGCGCCGCGTTCCGAAGTGGGCCACCCTGTACAGATACTGGAGGGGCCTGTTCTCGTATCAAGATGAAGACTCCGAGCGGACAGGCGTCACCGCTGCCTTCGACACCTTCTATCGTGACGTGGCACTCGACGTTGAGGATCCGGACGTCGACTATGAAACCGCGATCTTCATTCGGCTGACCTATCAGCATTCCGAGACGGTGCTCTCCCACATCGAGGAGGCCTTCACCGCTCCGCCCAAGCCTTTCGAACTGTCCATGCCCAGGGTTTGGACGCAGATCCCCGCGGACTATCGGGAGTTCCACGACCGGCGCATGAGCCTCTACGGCGCTACTGAAATGATGGTGAACGCGTACAAGATGAACGGCTCATGCCACGGCCACAACGCATCTCTTCGCGACATGTGCATCTTCGGAACCGGGTTCACCTACCACCGCCAGGCCGACAGGCGCCGGAAGGGAACACCGCCCACTGCAGTAATAGAGCGCGTGCGCCCGTGGATGCTTCGAGGGGATCCGCTGGCCGAGTCCATTAAGGACGCCAAGTTCGTCATCCTCGAGCGCCGGAAGACACAGAACGAGATCATCCGACTCTTTCCGGAGGCCAAGCAGGACATCGAGGGCGACGGGGGGCTCTCCGACTCCGAATCCGAAATGGCCATGAATGAGGACAAGGCCATCCTCCAACGGAAAGAACTTCGCGTTATGGAGTACTGGACCTGGCTCGATTACGAACACATCGAGGAGTTCTACAACGAGGACGACCTGCAAGACACCGGGCAACCGGAGCTCATGCGAATCCTCGTTCTTGGAAACGACAGCGGCCCGTCCGACGTGGTACTTCAGGTGGACCGTGCTGCCGACATCTACTCCTGCAACGAAATCCCCATCCAGGAGTACTCATTTCTGCGCTCCCCCACCGAACAGGGATTCTGGGGAATCGGCATCGCCAACCTAATCGAAGAGGATCAGGTGGCCATGAACACGTTCTTCCAGAGAATGGTGGACATGTTCGGGTACCAAACTCAACAGGGCGGATTCTACGATTCAGCCCTGAAAGAGAAGGTCGAGACTCCACTTCGAAAGGGAGTCAGGCCTGGAGAATGGATCCCCGTTGATATCGGAGGAGGCAAGGAATTCGAGAAGGCCGTTTTCCCATTGGCCAAGCTCTACGGCAGCTACACCCAGGATCACCTGCAGCTCCTGCAGGTACTCAACCTCAACCCCAGCAGGACCACGGCGGTAAACGACCAGAATTCCACCGGACTATCGACGGAGACCTTCTCGAACACGGCGCGCGAGGCCGAACTCCTCGCGCAGTCCGGCAACCGCAAATTCAAGATGTACGCCAACGCCACCGATCCGCAGATGAAGCGGTGCTTCACACAGTTTGCAATGATCACCGCCGACGCCCTCAGGGATGCGGAGGTCATTGACGGCCAGGTCTACTTTTACATGGATGCCCAGGACAAGTTCTACGCCATTCATCCAGAGGTCTTCGACGAACCCTGGGAAGTGCGACTGCTCGCCGGGTCCACCTGGGTCAGCGACCAAGCGAAGGCCAACGAGATCCTCGCACTCGCTCAGACGTTCCTCGCCGCCGGCGATGTGCAGCGCGCCGACAAGCTTCTTAGGCGGTACGCCTCCATCAAAAACTATGACCCGGACGATATAGGCGAACCAGAGGCAGCCCTCGCAGAAATGATGGGCATGCCCCCTGGTGCGGGGATGGGCCCCGCATACCAGAACCGACAAGGTCTTCGTGCCCTACCACCCGCGGGAGGCCGGCCGCCGGTTCCCGGATCCTTCCCGGGTGAGGACACGTCTCGCCGCCATGTATCCCCGCCGTCCGCGGGAACCCCTCCAAGCTCCCTCATTCGAACAGGATCCTAAATGGCCAGGCGCCCAAAGGAAAAGAAGCCCATTACGGCTTCTGAGGTCGAAGTGCGCCTATGGGAATGCTTCGACCGCATCACCCGCACAGAGGACGGCCAGGTGCTTCTTGCATGGCTGCGCAACCTTGTCCTGCCAGATCGGCAGGCCATCATGAGCGTCGATCCCAACAAACCCGCCGACATCGGCTTCATCCAGGGCCGTGCGGCACGAACCCACCAAATCGTCGAGGACCTAACGGGAGCCAGCAAGAAGCTGGCCAACCTCAGAAAGGACCTAGAACAAAATGGCTAAAGAAGAAACCGGACAGCCTTCACCCGAAGAGACCAACCCGCAGCCTATCGAGGAAACAACTCCTCCGGCCGAGCATGAACCGGAGCATACCTTCCACCAACCCACGAGGAAGGAACTGGAGAGGCTGGGATTCGACCAAGACGACCCTGAACTCGACGGCGACTTCCCTGATGACGTTGGAGCCGAAGACGACCAACCGCAAGAAGAGAAGCCAAAAGAGGGGGCGGACGAACCCAAGGAATCAGGAGATTCTGAGCAGGAGGGTGAGGAGGAAGAGTCGGGAGAAGACGACGAAGAAGAAGAGGGTGAAGAAGAGTCCGATGAGGACGAGATTCCCATCCCTCAGTCCTTCAACGCCGAGGAACGGGAGAGGTTCCTTGCCCTGCCCAAGGAAACGCGTCAAATCGTCTCCCGGGTCATGGGAGAGGAGCAGAAGTACTTCACCCAGAAGGCCCAGGCCTTCGGAGAACTCGCCACCTTCGCTGAGAACAAGGACGACGCTGCCGTCCTCTCATTCGTCGCCAAAAACCCAGCGCTGAAAACATTCCTGGGTGAGTTCATCACCCATTACGTCGAAGGGAGTCAGAAAAACAACAATCTGACCCCAGAGGCCGCCCTGAAAACCTTCAAGGCTCCCGAGCAGCCCGCGGCAGAAGAAATATCCGACGAGGACATGAAAACCCTCCAGGAGATTTCCGACCTGCCCCACGAGCAGCTCGTCGAGAGAATCGCCGAAAGCGATGATCAGGGCGCTTCCATCATCAAATCGATCGCCAAGGTCGCATCGAACCTCCACGGCATGGAGGAGCGGATCACCCAAAAACTGGCTTCCGCTTCCACCCTGCAGCAGGAGATTCAAGAAGATGTGTCAGCGAGAGATGCGGTGATCAAGTTCTCGATGACCATCCCGGCAGAACGCCGGGATGACCTCATGCCGCTGGTCATGAGGGAGGCATACGAGAACTCCCAGGAATGGGACAAGGAAGGCCTATCGATCGAGCAAGCTCTTCAGAGAGCCCACGAACGGATAACCGCCAGGCTCAAAGAGAAGGCGGCCCGAAAGGAGGGCTCGGAGGCTGAAAAGGCCAAGAAGAAGACCTCGCGTCGTCAGCACCTTCCCGCGGACCAGCCCACCCGACAACGACCCAAAACCGCACAAGAACTCGAGGACGAAGACCTCTTCGATACCTGGAAGGAAGGGGGCACAGACCTCGACGACGACTTCAAATGAGGTAGCCAATTATGGCCATTTCCCCTCAAGAAAAGGGGTCGACCTCAGCAACGGGATTCGATCGCGTTGCCAACTACGACGACAAGTTCGTACTGGTCAACCCTCGTGCCTACCCCACTGTCACGCTCGCGCGTATCAAACAGGGGGATAAGCTTACCGAGGAGGTGATCCGCTGGGGCGAGCGGAACATTCTCCCTCTCACCTTCACCCTGACCGATGCCCTGCCCAACAACGGCACCGCCATCCCGTCTCTCGCCATCAGCTCCTCCGTCGGCCTCCGCGTCGGCACGCTGTGCAAGGTAGAGTCCTCCGAAGAGATCTTCCGCGTCACCTCGAACACCGACGGAACACACATCGCGATCACCCGCGGCGTCGCTGGAGAGACCGGAGGAGGCTACGCCGCTGCGAACATCGGCGACACCGTCCAGATCCTCGGAACCCCGGTGGACGAGGGCATGACCTACGCCAATGCTCCGACTCCACTCATGTACACGGCCGAGGACGTGTACAACTACCCGATGGCTTTCTACGAGCCCATCGCGTGGACCAAGCGCATGAGCGACCTCGTCGCCAACGGAGGCCTGCGCTACAAGCAGAACCACAAGATGTTCAAGCAGGGCGCCATGGAGATCGTGAAGCGGTCCATGAACACCCAGTTCCTGGACGGCAAGCGCGCCACCGTTGCCGGCACCGACGGGCCCAACACCAAGACCGGCGGTATCCCCCAGTTCGCCTACTGGGTGAACACCTCCTTCGGAAACATCACGGACAGGGAGACCTTCGAGGCAGGCCTCGAAGGCGTCAGCAAGCACGGCCCCGATGTACAGTACTGCGCGTGCTCCGGAATCACCTTCCGCGGCCTGCAGCGTCTGTACCAGGGCGATAATCCCTCCATCAGCACCGGCCAGGTGCCCCGCAAGGCAGGCGTCCAGATCCGAACCATCTACACGGTGCACGGCACGGCACTTCGCTTCTATTGGGACGAGTGCCTCCCCGACTACGTCAACAACGGAACCACCTACGGGCAGTTTCGGATCTGGTGCCCCTCCCTCGTGAAATGGCGCCCCATCAGCCCGTTCGGGCGCTACAAGAAGGCTAACGACGGCGGTCTCAACTCCTGGGATTACATCTACACGGACGGCGGGTGGGTCGTCAAGAACGCCAAGGCGTGCATGGTCGGCAAGGGAGTCACCCTGGCCTAGTTCGTGCTCGTGCGACCGACACATCAGGGGGAGGGCTCGTCCCTCCCCCTTTTTCAGGAGGCCACAATGGCAAAGATGCTCGATTTCACATTCGTGCGGAACAATTACCCCGGGACCACAGGCGACAGCCCATGCGCGGCCGTTGCCAGTGGGAAGATCCACTTCCAAGACGGCAAAGCAACCGTCTCGGTCGAAGAGGGCTCCGAAGAGGCCAAAGCCATGCTTGAGTTCATCGAGCAGGGCAAGTCGCCCCTCGGATCGGATTACATCCTCGCCTCTGCCGGTGCAGAGGTGGAGCCGTCCCTCCAGACCCTCGAAAAAGGCTCCACAGGCTCCATCCCCCATGGAACAGAGACCCCTCCCCGCGACCCCAAGGCGCCGGTGACTCCGAATTCCGGTGTTCCGACCGGCGTCCCCGAGGGCCAGGATCCCAGGGAACACGGCTGGAAAACTTCCAGGCAGGCCACGGCCATCGCCAAGTGCCCCCGCAAGACGCTCGCCGAGGCCGTGAAGGATGGCAAGGTGGCGGCCATGTCGTACACGGTACCGGAGGACGAGGCCAAGCACGCCGGAGAGACCATCGAACTCTACAAGGAAGACGACCTCCGACGACTGCGTGAGAGCCTAGAGGAGGACTGACCATGAAGCGGTTCCTGGCGGTAATCTGTCTCGTATTCTCGCTGTCCGCCTTCTCCGCGGATACCTGGTTCGACCTCATCCGGATCGGACCGCTTTCCGGCAAGGGCGGAACCAGCACGTTCACACTGAATTCCAACACCTATACCGTCAATTGGGTGGATGGGAAGGGGCGCGTGCTGATTCTCGATGCGGACCTTACCGCTTGGTCCAGTATGCGAGCCGCCGGCTCTCGCCCCTATGAAAGCGAGTTCATCACCCAGACGGAGGACATGGCCGATATCGCATTCGCGGACACGGAACCGTCCTTCCTTGTCGTTCCTTATGACTCCGACCTTTGGGCATCACCTCCCGTTGGAGACCCGGGCAGCGACTTCTACGACCTCGCAGAAGCCGTCGCCGAGCAGGGCACCCAAGCCGATATCGTCGACGCGGTTGACACCGGTGAGATCCTCTCGACCGTTCGAGAGGTGGCCGGTGTCAACCGCCTGTACTACCGCAAGTACGACGTAGAACGGCTGCCCATCGCGGCCCCTACGTCGACCTGCACCGTCGCGCTCGCGAACCTTGGAGCCGGAAACGTCACCAGCGGAGAGCACTATTATAAGGTGACTTTCTACACGGACGCCGGCGAAACCGACCCGAGCGGAGCCTCCGGTGCAGTAACAACGATTGATACTAGGAATGGGAAGGTGAACCTTTCTTCGATTCCAACCGGCGATAGCGGGACCGTAGGTAGATACCTCTACCGAACGGAGGCGGGAGGGGCAACCTATTACCGCCTGGCCGATATTGCGGACAATGTGACCACGACCTATGTGGACAATATCGCAGATGGATCCCTCGGAGCAGAGGAACCCCCAGGAGCGAACGGATCCGGGGTAGCGGACCCGGACTCCGCCCCTTCCTACGCCCTGGCAAACGAGGGCGCTGGGAACGTAACCGCCGGGGCGCATTCGTATAAGGTTACGTTTTACACCGCCATCGGGGAAACGGATGTATCGGCGGCTTCCGGCGGCGTCACTACCCACGCAACGGACAACGGCAAGGTCGAGCTGACCAATATCCCAACCGGCGGCACCGGCACGGTGGGCCGGAAAATCTACAGGAACGAGGCCGGCGGGGGGACGTGGAAGCTACTCACCACTATCGAGGATAACGTCACCACGAGCTATACCGACAATACGGCGGATGGATCCCTCGGTGCGGCAGCTCCCTCATCCAACGACACGGCGATTGCCGATCCGGTGAACATCGCAACCGCAGCCCTCGCCGGCACCGCCGGCAACGTGACCGCCGGAACCCATAGCTGGAAATACACATGGGTTACGGCGGTGGGCGAATCCACCGGACCGGCCAAGAGCAACGTGGTATCCGTTGCGGATCAGAACGTCGATGGCCAGGTGAATCTTGCCGGGATTGCCCTCGGTCCCACGGGAACCACGTCCCGCAAGGTCTATCGCACCGTGGCCGGCGACGGCGGAAACTATAAGCTCGTCGGAACCATCGCCAACAACACGGAAACGACCTATACGGACAACGTGGCCGATGGATCCCTCGGGGCAGATATGCCGGGCGCAAATGCGACGGAGCTGACCGACCCGGCGGCTACCTGTGACGATGATCTTTGGAACAATGGAGCCGGGAACCTCGACAACGACGATTACAACTATAAATACACCTTCGTGAGCGCCATTGGTGAAACCGACGTTTCCGATGCGGCGGGGGCTGCTGTCACCGTTGCGGACAATACGGTCAACGGCCAGGTACTCGTTTCCGGCATCGTCGCGGGTCCGACAGGAACCACTGCACGGAAGGTATACCGGACCGAGGGCGGTGGAGCCGCATACAAGCTCTTGACCACCATTGCCGACAACGAAACCACCACCTTCCTCGACAACGTGGCCGATGGAAGCCTGGGCGCTGCGGCGCCATCATCGAACGATACGACCGTTAATACCCCCGGATCCGCACCTACGGCAGCTCTATGGGCGAACGGCGCCGGAAACGTGAATGATGGAACCCACGTCTACAAGATCGTTTACTACTCCAGGGATGGGGAAACCGACGCCTCAGATGCCTCGGACGCGGTGGAAGTTCTCGATGCCACCGTTAACGGCCAGGTGAGCCTAACGTCTATTCCCGTGTCTCCTGCTTCCCGATGCACTGACCGGTACATCTACCGCAGCAAGGCCGGCACAACCACCCCCCTCTATTACTTGGGCGCCGTGGGCGATAACACGACCACGACCTATAGCGATAACGTGGCCGACGCCTCGCTCGGCGCCGAGCTGTCCGAATAGGAGACTCCCCATGTCCAAAAAGAAAGCTGTCCTTTTCGGGATCCTGCTGCTTGTGGGGGTGCTCTGCATCGCCTCCTACAAGTTCGACGCCGGCTTCGTCGGTGGACCGGACTGCGGACAGGTTCTTGTGACGGACTCCGTTGTCACCGTCAACCTCACAAACCATACGCAGTTCATTTCCTTCATGAACGGCACCGAAGAGGATGAATCCTCCTACCCGGTTTATCTCACCTTCTATCGGGGGCGCGGCACCCACGCGGATCCGGTCACGACGGACGCAACGGACGGCTCCCCGGTGAGCGGCTGCATTCGGATCGACCCCGGCGGAACCCGAGGGTTCCCCACGAGCTGCACCGCGTTCAAGGCCGTCACCGAAGCAGGGCAGAAATGCTATATCCAGTACGTCGCCACGAAGAGGGGGGCTTGACCATGATGGGAACCATTAAGAAATTCTTAATCGTTGCCATGGCCCTCTCCCTCCCCATCATGGCCGGATGGCAGGGGAAGGCGGGGGGGTTCGGCAGTACATCATGGAATGGGGGAGAAATCAGCGTTCCCATTCTCCTCCCTGATGGGACGGTCACGGTTCCCGCCCTGGCCTTCTCCAGCGATACCGGTTTGGGTATCTATCAATCCGGCCTTGGCTATCTCTGCATTGCCCAGGATGGCGCAAACATCGCATGTTACAAGGCGATCAGGGAGTCATTCGACTACGGTGATATCGACACGGGCGCCGATACGATCACGATTACCGGAACAGCACTGGGGAATAATAAGGCGGTGGTCTACAACCAGGGGGCGGGGCTACCGCCTACGGGCCTTTCAGATGGGGCAATGTACTTCATCGTGGGCAAGGTGGGCGATGCCCTCCAGATCTCTACTACGCAGGGGGGCAGCGCACTCGATATCACCGCCACCGGGGACGGGACCGGTCATACCCTCACCTACATCTACGGATCAATCGGCTCAATCTCGGGCTACGGGAACGCCCTAATCCTTCCCTCCGCAGATTCCGGCTACCACAACGCTTCATTCCCCTCCATTCAATTCGACGACTACGACGCCGATGGGGTAAGCGGGATCCGAGAATCGGCGGCGGACGTGATTACCATGAGCATCGAGGAGACGGACCGGTATGACTTCGGGGAAAAGTTCGTTTCCGATACACTCATGGATGGTGCGACGGGCAACGAGTATGCCTTCAGCATTGAATACACCACCAATAAATCCGGGTGTACGCCACCGGATTGCGACGACTACGGGCTTGTGGTCAATCAAACCGCTACGTCTGCTCCGGGGACCTCATATCTCTTCTCTTTTGAGGTTGGGGGAGCGAGAAGAGTATGGGCCTCTGCTGGAGGGAATTTATACGCGGGGGGGCTTAGTGCTTTCGGTGCGGGTTTATTCGCGGGGTCTACTTCGTCCTTAAATACGGCCAATGTTATCGCAGTCGGTTATCCTGTGGGCTCTATTGGCTACGAAGGTGCTACAGTGGATGATTATGAGGTTTTTTTAACCTCTCAGGACGCCGATGCAGATGCCGCCGTTGAATTGCCAGCGCAATCGGGATCCGTAGAAACCAGAATTGCAGACTCGACACCAGGAACACCGGATGCTCTAGACGATGAGTTCATGGGGGGGGCTTTTTCAGGGTGGACCTGGATCACCGACGCAGGGGGATCAACGGATCCAACAAATATCGACGTGACTACTGCCGTAGGTATTGTGTTGGTGGACAATGCAAACGTGGCAGAAACCTTCTACGGCTATAAAACGTGTTCCTTCAGCGGAGATTTCACCGTCACCGCGAGGGTTTTATCAGGCAATTACAACGACGTGACCCCCACAGGTATTTTCGTCTGCGATGATAACGGGAGCAACGGGAGGGTGCTCTACACCTACAACCACAATGCGGGAGGAAACTACACCAGGACCGGCAGCGCAACAATGACAACCTGGGCGGATACCCCCAGCGACACGAATCACTATAACGGACCACTTGAGTATCTTCGGATTAAAAGGATAAGCGGGAACATCTACCTCCTGACGAGCCGGAACGGGATTACATGGAGCCGGGAATTATCTGCTGCGGATGCCACAACATTTACAAGGGTGGGGCTTTACTGCAATCTCGATGATACATCGGCTGACGCGAATTTCCCGCCGGTGGAGGGATTCCATTGGTTTAGAGTGGTGGACTAGCCCGTACAAACACCTTGCCCCCTTTCGTTTCGTGGCGTAGGCGCGCTCTCAGCGCGCCGTTTTTCATGATGGGAGCGCGCTATGGCAGAAATCACCATCTACGACAATCCGGAGGGGCTGATTCTCCAGGCCCGCTACCTTCTGGGCGGAGAACAGGAAACGGAGGAGTTCTGGCTCGATGAGCTGCTCCTCGACTACCTGAACGAGTACCTCCACCAGGTCCTCTCCCCCGACATCTCCGACAGGGCGGTTTCGTTCCACACCGCGCTGGTAGTATCCTCCACTCCACCGGCCTGGTCTGAGTACTCGCTCGCGCTTCCGGGCATGCAGTCACTTCAACAGGTCTACTGGAACGACGGCAAGCTCTACTCCACCTCCGAAAGCCTGATTAGGGCCAAGGGGGGGAATCCTAATGGAAGAGGCGCCGGCAGCACGCAGAGGTCCTCCGACATCGGAACTCCCTCGAGGTATTGGACAGACTTCAGTTGCTCCGATCCCTCCACCGGAGATCCCACCGTCGCTATCCACGTTTATCCCCTGCCACAGGTCTCAGGGATCCTCGACGTGTACGGGGACGGCCAGCCCGTGGCCTGTGAGTTCGGCGAACCGCTACGCTTCCCCAAGCACTTCGTCATGGCGGCCATCCACTACATCGCCCACTGCATGATGCGCGATCGGGAGGATTACGATCCGGCCTCAGCGGAGAACCAGCGCGTGAAGGCCATGGGATTTCACGTTGACGGCCTCCGAAAGTACAACACCATCGTCAAAGATCGATCCGTTGTGCAGCGCATCAGGATGAGGATCGCTAAGTGAAACTCTCCACCTTCGAGGGCCGGCGGAAGAGAACCATTACCCTGTACGCTGAGAACCTCTCCGCCGGCTGCGACATCCATGCCACCGAGTTCAAGGTTCAAGAATCGGCGGGAGGCTGGAAATTCCTACTCCTCCACGACATGATGCCCTCCTCCACCGGAGATATCTCCCGGCGCCCTGGCGTCACCAAGGAAGACCTCCTTGATCCGGTCACGCACTCCAAAATCACGGAGGACGTGATTTCTGTCATACCGTACAGAAAGCACGGCCAGGCCGCAGGCAAGACCTTGATCGCGACACCGTCCAGGCTTTTTTACTACCAGCGAAATACCGATTATCCCGACGGGGCCAGCCCACAGAATATGCTGGAAATCTTCGACGAGGACGACAACAACGCCTTCCCGAATCAGGCACAACTCGTAGACTGGGAGGTGTTCAACGACAAATTGTACATCGCCACCGGCCGAGATGCACTCATCGAGTGGGACGGTGTGAATCCCCTGCGCCGTATCTCCCTCGAGCGGACCGTGGAAAACGAAGAGCGGGACGGATGGCCGGAAAATCTTCAATACCCTAGCCTGGTGTGCAGACACCTCGACCGCCTCTTTGTCAGCGGCTTTCACGACGTATCCGCTAGCATCATTTCATCAGAACTTCACTACACGCCCATGGATTCCGTGGATAGCCTCGAGGAAGACGCCTTCCTTTTTAGGAGCCTCGATAACGAGACGCCCACCGCCTTGATCTCCAGCCCATGGGGACTTGTTGTGTGCAAGTCTTCCAGTGCATACATCCTCACAGGTGATCTGGTCAGTCCTGTCCGCATGAGCATGCGGACTCTCAGCAAAACCCGCGGCTGCCTCGGCCCGAAGGCCGCCATGTGGGCCGATAACGGCCTTCATGTGCTCGACAAACTTGGACCATATCTAATTACCGGGGCATCATCCGCAGACGTGGACACCAACATGGGCCGTCCCGTGTCACCCGTGTTCGGAGCAAAGACCAATACGGACGTCCAGTTCCCGCACTTCATTACCAAGGATCAGCAGCACTCCTTCCTCGTCTATGACCCGCACAACTATCGCATGTTCTACTTCTTCCCATCCGACCGTGGATCCGGAAATGCTCCAGAACGACGCAGCCCCTGGTCTTAAGAGATTCCCATGCCAATAGACCTCCTCGACGGCGCAGGCAGCTTCACGGGCCTGACCAAAGCCACCCTGCGATCAAATGGGTGGATGCATCCCACCTCCCAGGATGAAGCGATCTATGGCCAGTTCGATGTGACTCAGGATACTCCACCAGGTGGCGGTGCTGCCGTGGACGTTCTCCGATATCAGGCGAACGATATCGATGGGATTGCCCAAGTTGCATTCTTGCACAAGTTCTTCGACATGCCACGCTTTGGCAGCAATACCGTTACCCTCACCGTCAGCGGATACATAAAAGCGGACGGTGCCCCAAACGGAGATATCAATCTCTATGCACGGATTGTAGGGGCTGCTGCATGCCCGGAAGACAAGATTACGACACCTAATGAAGACTCAGCGCTGCGCATTCTCACACCACCAACAGCAGCGCCTACGCTCGCCCTGGCAGACGCGGGCCTGTCTTCAGGCCTTCCGCCCGGTACTTACTACTACCATTACACCAAATTCAATGCGTACACGGGTGAGACAGATTCCAGCCCCACGTCCCACATTACCGTGCCTGACGATGGCAGCAACTACTACGTCGAAGTCAGCAATCTGGAATGCGACACTGAAGCAGGTTCCATTCTCGAAAGAAATATCTATCGCTTATATGTACCCTCAGTCGGGCGCACTGTGCGCCTCCCGGGCGCGCAACAGCACTGGGAACTCACGAAGTACTATCGTGAGGACACCCCTTCCCGCACAATGTTCCTCGACGGCGCTATATCTCCAGAACTCGGCGACACATGCGCTATCGACCCGACCGAGGACTATGACGGAATGGCCGTTGCCGGCCACAATAAGGGCGAAGCCTTTGCTAATAAAATCTATTTCGGCTTTCATAGCGCATTTACCTACACCGAATCAATGCATGGGACCTGGCAGCAGTTCAGCTTCCCGATTACGGTGAAATTTACGTCAAGCGATGACCCGCTGACACCTCATAGTGCATATGCCGAAAACTACTACTCCTGGAACACTGAAGCGGCCTTGAGCCGATTGGCGACGAAACTCGGCTTATTGCTCATGCTAAGTGCCCCATACGGCGTAGATGTTGAACTCGTCGACATCACGGTCGAAACAGACGACATTGCAGCACTCACCGGCATCGACAAGCTATCACACTCATCATGGGAAACCCTTCTTGGCAGTTGGGGCTCCATCGGGGGAGGCCTCTATGAGTTCACCCCAACCACGTGGGCGGCGCTCTCATCCGCCGGATGGACCGCGTCGGGTGCTACACCATCGGTCGTAGGCCCCGACAATGAACCGGCCCTCAGTATGAGCGATCACGGCACCATTAAAATGGTGAATCTCGCACTACCTAAAACACTGCAGTGCCCTGTTCCATATGACACCAACTTCTGTTCCAATCAAAGCACCCTCTTGGTGGTCTTCAAGGCATACGCATTCACGGACGGCGCTACCTGTAAAATCAAAAACTCAGACGGAACCACGCTGGCTACCCACACCCACGACCAGAATCTAGGATGGGCAGCACATTATTGCTGGTTCGATCCTCCGGACGGTGGATGGGTGTTCCCAGACGGCAATATCTACATCGAATGGTACTCGGACGTAGTAACCTTCCACCTCGGCCTGTTCGAAATCTACGCCGTCAACAAGCCGGACGAGGTCAGCTATCCGGAAGTTACGGTGGGAGCAAACCCAACCTCAGGGAGTGCCCCTCTCAGCGTTGACTTCACGGCCTCGGTATCGGGCGGAACCCCCCCTTACTCCTACTCGTGGAACTTCAGGAACGGCGACCCCATCAACACCGACCAGAACCCCTCCGGAATCATCTTTAGTGAAGGCCTCCCAACAGGCCAGAACTACACCGTCACCTGCACCGTCACCGACGACGACGGCAACATCTGCGTGGATGGAGCAACCATCACCGTCTACCAGGACCTGCCACCCACCGTGAACATCCTGACCACCCCAGATCCGCCGGAGGGCTACTCCCCATTCGACTGCTACTTCCAGGCGGACGTGGGCGGCGGGACCGGTCCATTCACCTACGACTGGGATTGGGGCGACGGCAGCGCCCATGACACCTTCGCCTCTGGATGGCACCAGTTCACGAGCAGCGGAGGCACGCAGAAAACAGTCCTGCTAACCGTTACGGACACCGGGACTGGACTCACCAACACGGCCACGCGAATCGTTCGGGCCATGCCCGTGATCGGGGCCCATTCCGATTTCACACTCGGGCCCCTGACCGGGATGGTGTACGACATCAAGGCCAACGATGGACAAGGGGCCTGGTTCCTGCTCCCCACCCTGAAATGCTCCGGCGGATTCTTCGATCGTAGGGTTCGGAGAATGCGCCTGGTCGGAGACGACTGGATCGGAGTATTCGGGACATCAGGCGTGGAAACGGTAGACTCAGAAATCATCATCGGCTTCCAGCGCCTAAGCGAACCTCTGGACTATGCCCGCCTCCTACATGCCGAACTGAAAATCACCGGGGACGCCCAAGACCTCCAAATCGTCTTTGAAGTGGACGGAAAAGAACTTACAGCCGTTACAAGGACACTAGAGATCCCCGCCGCCCAGTACATATACGGAACCCAAGCCCTACTCGACGCAGGAAATGAGCAAATCGCATTTTGGGCGGACAGCGACCAAGACGAATGGTGCTGGTACGACAAGCCAGACGCGAAGGTCGTGAGATTCCAGGCGCCGCGGGGATCACGAGGGCGCCTGACTCGATGCCGCTTCCGAGCCAGCGGAAGTACCAAGTTCACGCCGCACGGGATCGCCCTGACCTTCGTGCCCGGCTTCATGAGGTAGAACCATGCCCACAATCACCATCCCAAACGTCTTCACCAACTACTCCGGGGCATCGAAGGAGGCCATCGACGCCGACCTCGTCAACGAGAACTTCTCGGACATCGCCGACGTTCTCAACGCCCTGGACGATGCGAATATCGCCTCCGATGCGGCTATAGACCCCACCAAAATCGACGCGCCTGACGGCACATCAGCGAGCCTCAAGGCCCAAATCGATGACATGGTAACCAATATCGCCAACTCGGAGCGGCTTGCGGCTTGGGACGTGGCTCTGCCCATCACGGATGTGCAGATCAACCCCACCTCCGACGGCGGCGGCGGGTACCTCACTCTGGCCAGCGGCGGCACCATCGCCATGCAGGGGTACAGCAAGGAGACGGAGACGACCCGGATCCCGGAATCCGGATCCCTCAACGCAGGAACCGTGTACGCGATCCGAGCCGAGGTCTCGGCCGACGGCACACTCACCGTCGAGGCCATCGACATCGGACCCAGCGCCAGCGGCGACAAGTCCGTCGAGCATTTCATCGGCGCCGTAAACTCGGCTGCGGCCGTCGTTGCCGGAAACGTGATCAAGATCCCCATCACATGGGCGGACGGCACGCGCAACTACGGGCAGGGCTCAACCATCACCTTTATCAACGACACCGCCCTCGCAGGAAACAAGTACAACGTCGCCTGGCAGAAGGGATCAGATATCTACCTTCCGGCCATGCAGGTCGCAGCGGGCGTGACACCACTTAACGGCGGTAAGGTGGCGTTCTGGGCCAACGACGGGGATGCAAAGAAAGATGCCCGCGGAGAACTCGGCGGACCATCCTCCCCCGACTCCGCACTCCTCGCCATCGTCTACACCGCCTCCAGTACCACCCCCATTGTGAATATCCAGAGAAACGACGGCCTCGCCATCGGCCACGGGAGCACGATCGTCGAACTGCCCTGGACCGATGCTATTGACGTGGCAGCCGCCGTCAACCAGGCCGTGGCCATCGCCAACGCTCAAGACCGCCCCATCACCGGGCTGGAGATCTTCCTCGCCATGGCCGACCAGGCTCCGGCCACGGACCCGACCCAGGTGCAACTCTCCATGGGATTCGCGCCGCACCTCCAGGCAACCAACTACAAGGGCTTCGAGTTCGAGATCCAGAACGACAACATCAAGATCATGGGCCTGGCCACCAACCAGTGGTTCCTCTACGACAACAACGGGACCCCCACCGAGACCCAGATGGACAGCGCGAAGTTCCGGTTCAACGTCAGGTACCGCGAATAATGAAAACCGTCACCAAGGACCCGGTCTCCCGGGAAGAACTCAACCCCATCCTCAGGGAGATCCAGGACGCCACCATGTTCCGGGACCTCACCTTCAAGAGCAGCGATGGAAGCGAGATAGCGGTGGCCCACGGATTCAACCAGGTCCCCCGCGCGTGGACCGTCATCGACACCGACAAGTTCGTGAAGGTCCGCCGCGGGAAAGCTACCAGCAAGACGCACCTCTATCTCCATACCGATAAGGGAGGCGCAAACGTCACCATCAGGGTGTTCCTGTGAAAATCAGAAACCTCACCGAGAATGATGTAGCCGAAGGCAGACTCACCAACCTCTTCGAACTGGAACTCGATCGAGTGCCTGACGGAATCGAAACCGACCTCGAGCGATTCGAGGAGTTCGCGCAGATCACCATCCAGAACCTAAGCAACCCAGATCAGGTCTGCTTCGTCGTGGATGATGGTTCCTCGGACCTGGTCGGCATCTACTGCGGCTACGTCATGACCATGCCCTTCTACCGTACGCGAATTCTCTTCGATGCGTTCTACGCAGTTTCGGCGCCTGGCGTCATGAACGCCATCGTGAAAGAAGTTGTGCGGCGCGCTGCTTCAAATAACTGTGCAGGATGTACCCTCTCCAGCTCATCCGCTACGCCCTCCATCGTGGAACGGTGGGGCCGTAAATTCGGATTCTCACCCCTAACACTCACTCTCTACAGGAGGTTGTGATATGGCGGCAGGCACAGCGATAGCAATTGGAAGCGCGCTGGCAAGTGCCTACGGTGCGCACAGCCAAGCCCAGGCACAAAAAAAAGCGGCGCAATCGGCCGCCGATTCACAATCGGCTCTCGGCGCAGGCCTCATGCGTACCCCCGGGTACGTCCGCCGCAGCAAGAAATCCTTGTTCGGATACCTGGATCCGATCATGCAGCAGTTCCAGGCCACTGGGAAGTACCCCCAGGTCCTCGGAGAGGACTGGCGGGACAAGATGTATGACAACCTCTGGTCGAAAACCAAGGAGGATTACGACACCGGGCGCTCCCAACTCACCCAGAGCCTCACGAAGCGCGGGCTGGCAGATTCCACGCTCTTCTCCAAGGCCGTGGGCGACTACGACGACGCCCATCAGCGGAAACTCACCGATGCGCGCCTCGGCATCGAAACCAAGGCCCGACTCACCAACTACGGCGCACTGCAGGACGTGCTGAACAAGTACATGAGCCTCTTCTCCAAGGGGAAGGCCCAGCAGGGACAGAGCCAAGCTATGGGCGCAGGACTCATCAGCGATGCACTTGGCGCCGGTGTGGCCAGCGCCGGATCCGGAGCAGGCAGCGTCTCGCAACTGGCAGCGGCCCTCGCAGGGATGGACTGGTCGAAGATGTACCTCGGCAGCCAGCCGGGCCCGGGTTGATAGGGGGATACCATGGCGGGAAGTCTCACCAGGGCGGCAATGTCCAATGCCCATCAGAGCCCCATGCAGAAGGCTATCGCCACGTTCCTCGGAGTGTCGGACTTCTTCCAGAAGAAGGACGAAAGCGAACTGCTCAACGCAATCCGCGAGGAGCAACGACAGCAGAAGCGCGAAGAACACCGCATGAGAATCGAGCAGTTCAATCGGGAGAAGGAAGACTACGAGGCGAGCGAACAGCAGCGCGAGATGCTCCGCAAGGTCAAGCATCTCGAGGCGCAGCAACAGATCTATGACCTCGCCGACAAGGTGCTGATGAGGGGTGGAGTGCAGGAAATCCCAGGCGCCGAGGGAATGTACGGATGGGACCCCAACGCCCTCACCCAGGCCCACCAGATGGGTGGCCAGGGGTATCAGGTCCCCGATCCCGGCCAGGTCGTTCAGGCGAAACAACAGGAGCAGCAGGCCAAAGCCAACGCCGAAGAAGAACGTGTGGCCGAACTCGCCGAAACTCGGGCCGATACGACAGCCAAGGAGGCACTCGCCGACCAAAGGGCCTCTGGGGCTGCACTGAACAAGGCCAAGATTGCGAAAATCAACCGGGAACTCGACAAGGTGTCCGGGACGTACGACCTCACCCCCGCAGAGAAGACGCGCCTTCGGAAGCAGTGGTGGTCCGAAAACTCCCGTGAGGTCAAAAGCATCGACGATATGGGATTGCCGACCGTCACGGACGAGTTGGTTCCCGGAGCAGAACCATTCGATGCATTCCTGAAAAGAATGGGATACGGTGAAGTCGACGGGAGCTTCGACACTTACGGCCAATGGGTAAGGGCCCGTGCCCAAGAAGCTAAGGCCAGAGGGCTAGCCCCTAAAAGGTCAGGTCAGAAGATCGATAATGACACCGCGCGAACTCTCTTGTCCTGGGCCAATAACGACCCAAACCTTGCCACCGCATTGGCAAAGGATCTGGGATACCTCATTCCATAATCATAAATGTAGGTCAACATGCCGAACATCTTCCATCGGCTCGCCAATGATGGTGAAAATCGAGAGCCTAACATTTTTGATGCTCTTGCCGCAGAAGCCGAGAAGGATTCTGATTCCAGCAAGAATGTCAACATGCAACTCGGCCCTGGTCGCCCGGCTCCGCTCATGATCGGCAACTGGCCAGACCAGGAGCAGCCCAGGCCGATGGGAGCGCCCCTTCCCGTCGCCTCGACCGTTGGGCCCCGCCGAGATGACTCCCCTCCGGTCGTTCAGCAGGCCACCGTGAGCGATGCCGTCAACCCCGCCTCCTGGCTTCGGGACTTCTCCCGCGGCGCTGCGCGCGCCTTCGATACCCAGGTGGGCGCCGGCTACAACAGGTCCGTTCAGTCTCTCGGTACCGGGATGCGCCGAGAGGAACAACGGATCCTCTCCGGTGGGGTCCCAGAGGTCTCCGGAAAGCGCGACGACAAAGGATTCCTTGTCCCCGGAACGCTCCTCCGCCTGAAGCCGGAAGACCCCACCATGAAGGCCTACCTTTCCAAGATGAAGGAGGGTGTCACTCCCCTGGGGAGGGCCGGCAGCGAATTGGAGCACCGGGGGGAACTCGGAGCCGATTATTGGATGGAGAAGGCCGAGGCCATCCCCGCCCCGAAGGCCACCGAGGAGGGCTTCCTCAAGGGCATGGCCACCAACCCCGTCGGGACCCTGGCGGCGACGGCCGGGAGCGCGGCCCCTTCCGTTCTCATGTCCTACGCTACCGCCTACATCGGAGCCCCCGCGGCGGTCGGGAACGCCTTCGTGATGGAGTACGGCACGGCCTATGACGATGCCATCCGGAAAGGTGCAGGCCACGAGACCGCAAACAGGCACGCCTTCGTGGTGGCTTCCATCAACTCCGTTCTCGAATACGCCCCCGCAGGGATGTTCCTGAAAAGACACCTCGGGGAAAGCGCCTCCAAGAAGCTTTTGGCGAACGTTTTCCAACAGGCAGGAGAAGAAGGAATTACCGAGGCTCTGCAGGAGGTCACCAGCATCTCCTCCGAACACCTCAACGACCTCGAGGCGGAGGGCGTCGGCCCCGTTCAAATCATCGAGCGCATCCTCGAGGCAGGAACCGGCGGGGCCTTGGCAGGCGGAGGAATGGGCGCCGGGGGTGGCCACATCACAGGGACAGCCCCACAGGGACCCGCTCCGGAAGGCTCCGCCCCAGGCCCCCTCTCCGAGGAAGATGCCGCGCTTATGGACAGCATCACCGACGAGAACTTCGACGACTACCTGAAGATGCTCACCGGTCAAGACCAGGGCGAGGAGGCCCCGCCGCCCTCTCAGAAACCCTCCCCGGCTTCTACGGATGGGGCGGAAGGGGTCCGGCCTCCTGCCCCCAACGCACCCGAGGAAACCGGGGAGGGCCCTTCCCCGTTCATGCGCCACGAGCAGTACCTCGAGCAGCAGTTGAGAGAGAAGCACGGCATGAGCGACGAGCAGATCGCCGGGGCCATGGAACACCTCGGTGGGGGGAAGGACCATGTCACCGGGTACTTCTCCGGCCAGCACCGCATGCCCATCGTGCGCCGAGCCATCGATCACGTGAAGGAGACCGGACAGCCCGGGGCCGCCATCGAGATCGACCTCGACAACCTCGGAGGCCTCAACAAAGAGAAGGGTCACGAGGGCGCCGACAAGATCTACCGCGAATTCGCCGACACCATCACCCGTACCCTAGAAGAGAAGGGCGCCGACCCCCATATGATCCGCCACGGGGGCGACGAACTGACCGGCGTCGTCGTCGGCCTCACCGGGGAGCAGACCCAGGCGGCCATGGAAGAGGCCCAGAAGCGCATCCTGGAGATCGCCGAGAGGGAAGGCCTCTCCGATCTGCCGCACCACAAGCACGAAGAAGACTTGAATCTTCGCGGCGTGGGCATTACATTTGGAGCAGCGGGCATCGACCCTCAGACCAGCGCAGAGGAACTCCTGGAAGAGGTCGATGCCATCGCGACGGCTGCCAAGAAAGCACGGGGGCAGACCAATGAGCTACGAGAGGAAACTGGACCGGCTGGGCCTGCTGCACCTGAAGGACAAGCCGGAGGAACTCCAGAAGGAGTTGGACCGCAGAATAGCGGATTACGAGAAGAAGTACCCGGGCTCAGTAGTGAAGCCCAGGAAGAAGTAAGCCCACCCCCGGAGGGTGACACCTCCGGTTCCCATATCCCCCCACCCGAGACGAGCCCACCTGAGGGTCCGAATGGACCAACACCACAGCCCCCGGAAACGGGGGCTTCTTCATCTCCGCTCTACATGGAGAAATATACGGAGAAATCCTTCATCATCCGCGGGGAGACGAAGGAGCACCGGGACCGCATTAAAGATGCGTTCCCCTCGAGGATGAGGGCCTCGTTCACCAAGAAGGGAAAGGGGTGGATCGTCCCCAACTCCCTCCGCGACTCCGTGAAAAAGAACCTTTCCGACCTCCTTGGAGAAAAGGCTGAGGAGGCGCCAACCGCCGGGCCACAGCCCGCGAACCCCCCCGTCCCCACCCAGAAGAAGGCCGCCAGAATCCGCAAGTCGGCCGAGGCGCTATCGAGACAGATTCACGAGCGCCGCAACCCAGCCGTCGCCAACCAGAACCTCACCCGCCGGCGGGCGGCGATGATCGACCACTCTATGGCTGAGGCTGAGCGCCTGGAGCGCGTGCAGCGGGCCATGACCGGGGTGGCGGATGCCATCGAAAAGGGGAACCTCCCTGAATCACTCTCGGGCATCAAGAGCCGGGCGGACGTGGAGGCGATCCACAACTCCGCCAACTATCACGGTGTCGTGTTCTGGAGGCCCTACCTCAACGACCTGGTGAAGGCCACGGCCCGGAAGCGCGTGAAGCAGTATCGCGACATCGTGAAGCGGATGGCCGCCCAGGGGATCGGCGGGGAGAACCGCGTCCGCTCCTATTCCCTCGAGGAGGTTATCGCCGTCGATAAGCTGCAGAAAGCCGCGGGGAAGGCTGTCCACGACCACCGCAGCATCCTCTATGCCGATCGCATCATGAAGATGGGCATCAAGAACGACGAGGAGTTCCAGGCCGCCAAAAAGGCCCTCGAAGAAGTCACGAAGCAGAAGCCCACCGAGGACGGGTCGCTCAAGATCGCGAAGATGGAGCGTGACCTCGTCGGAACGAAGATCCCTGGGTTCTTCCCCACTCCCAAGTCCGTGGTCAAGGAAATGGTCAAGATAGCGGACATCGGGCCGGGCATGAAAGTGCTTGAACCCTCTGCAGGCAAGGGCGACATAGCGGACATGATCCGGGACACCGGAGCGGACGTGGACGTGGTCGAGGTCCACCAGTCCCTTCGGAACATCCTTGAGGCGAAGGGCCTGAACCTGGTGGGCGATGATTTCCTGGAGTACTCCGGATCCAGCGAGGAAGGGGCGGGGACCTACGACGCCGTGATCATGAACCCGCCTTTCGAGAAGGGCCAGGACATGACCCACGTGCGCTACGCATACGGCCAACTGGCCCCCGGTGGGCGCCTCGTTTCCATCATGAGTTCCGGCCCGTTCTTCAGGAATGATAAGGCGTCGAAGGACTTTCGGGAGTGGATCGACAAGGTGAACGCCGTTGTGGAGGATCTCCCGGAGGGCTCTTTCAAGGGTTCGGAGAGCTTCCGCCAGACCGGCGTGAACGCGAAAATGGTCTCCATCACCAAACCAAAGAGCGCCCCAACACTGTTCTTCGCCGGCATCGCCCCTCCCCCGGGGAGTGTGAAGGCCGTGGCAACCTTCATGCAGGATACCGTCGACAGGTTCAACGAAATCAAGGAGAAGGTGAAGGACGACATCATCATCCCGAAGCACCTTCGATCGAAGGATGCAGGGTCGGCCATCATCGTGGACATTCCCGGTGCGCAGAAGGTGGAGAAACTTTTATCCCGGCTGGCGGAGGATTTTACCCTCATCTCGCACTGGGCCCGGCGGCGGCCGGAGTTGGTAAAGCCGTTCTTCAATGCGGCTCGATATGGAGAATGGGCGAAGAATCGAGCGAATCAGGACCTTTTCGAGGCGGCCCAGCCCTTTCTGGAGTTGCGCGGCGAAGATCGCAGGAAAGTCACCGAAGTCGCTCTCAAGATCGAGGGCGATTCGACTGTTCCCTATGACCCGAAGGTCTACAGGGAGAATTTCGGGCTGACGGAGGACCAGGCGAATGCGCTGCACGCCATGGACCAAGCCATGGAAATGCAGCGGGAAATGGTTCTCGAAAAGCTCGTGGGGCGGTTCAAGAAGACCCTGGAACACGTCGAGCTAAGAGACGGCGTTACCGTAAAGGACTTTGTGGATGAGCTCCTGGCTCTTCCGGAAGAACTCGACCACGAGAGCCTTGCCCATTTCGTGGCGAGCTACAAGCCGGACCGGCAGGTGGCCCAGGAACTCATCACCATGAAGGACGTGAAGTCCGCGCAGAAGCTTGTTCACCAGATGCGGGCGAAAGGCAACATCGCCTGGGTGCATCGTGCTGAGGGCAGCAAGGAAACCAAGTTCGGCGTGGCCATCGTGCAGGATCCCCTCGTCTACCATGTCGCTCATTTCCTCATTGGGATCCAGTCGTGGAAGGGGCGGATCCCCCATTACGTCCCACATCATCGCTACGGTGAATTCGCCATTGCCGTCTACAGCGAGGACGAGCCCGGGCGCACATTCTGGTTCTCAACACATGAGAAAAACAGGGACTTCAATAAGACCCTGGAAGAGGTCAGGAAGAAGTATGACCCCAACGTGAACCCTGAGTTCATCATCCACACATTTCGCAAGCCGGAGGAGATTTATTCCAACAAGGCACATCTTCAATTCGCCCAGATGGAGTCGTTCTTAAAGGCAATGGAATTGACCGCTGAGGGACTCGTGCCGGAAATCGGGGCCCGTACGCAGGAGTACCACGAGCAGCGGGGCCGATCAGAGGAGACGGCGGCTCACCTACGCGGCGCGACAGAGAACATCATGAAGACCGTGAGCGTACCGGATGCCGTGAAAGGGGAAATTAAGAAACAGTTTCTCCGGTACACCATGGCGCGCGGGTATGGATCCCACTGCATCAGACGGCAGTCCACCAAGGGCATTCCCGGATTCTCGAGGGACGTGCAGCGAGCGGTCGCTGACAGCTTGGCCCAGAGTGCCGGGTGGGTTGGGAAGGTGGAAAAGTCCGACGGTTTCGCAGAGGCGTGGGAAGCATCGGAACTCACCCCGGACGATCACCCGCGCCTCGATAGGGCCATGCAGAAGTACGTCGAATACAACATGGATTCGGCCTCCGAGTACGGACTTATTAAGAGCCTCAATTATCACATGATGCTTGGCGGCGTCCTGAAGTCCATGGTAGTCAACGGTACAAGCCAGATCACCATGGTGATTCCGGAACTCAGCAAGATCACCAAGTGGCCCACGGCGAAACTGTTGAAGGCTAGTAAGGACTGGGGAAAACACAAGCTGGGGAAGGGGGGCATCAGCGCAGAGGAATCTGCAGCACTCGAGTGGGCGGAGCGAACAGGCGAACTCGGGGGGCAGCTTACCGAGCACATCACAGGTCAGACACAGAATCCCATCTATGCAGCACTTGGAGGCGTAAAGCGGGGCGTGACGACAGTCTCTGCCATCGGATTCTCCATGGTGGAGGATTACAACCGCGGGAGCACCTACCTAGCGGCCTACCGGGTGTTTCGATCCCAGGGCATGAAGCAGATGGATGCACGGGAGGCCGCCATCGACCTCGTTGCGAAGGTGCACTTCCTCTACAATAAAGCGGATCGCCCTGGCGTTGGTAGAGGCATTCTCTCAATCCCATATCAGTTTAAGACCTGGACCCATAATTACCTCACATGGGTTTTCGAAAATGCGGCTGATGCAGTGCATGGAGACCGAGCAGCCACCGGTGCCCTTGCCAGGAACTTCACTGCACAGATGGTGCTGGGTGGTATAACCGGCCTTCCGCTGCAGGGCTTTCTTAGGTACCTTCTGAGAAAGATATTCGGATGGGAAGCCGAAGAGTGGGTTCGGAAGAATACGAATTCATTCCTGGGCCGGCTACTTTTCCGGGGGGTGCCCGCCGCGTTCGGCCTGGACCTTTCCGGTTCGCTGAATCCAATGCTGGTGAGGATTGAAGCAAAGGATTTAAAAGACGAAAAAGCAGTGCTGGCTACCATGGCCAAGACGTTCATGGGCGCTTTCTCGTGGGTGGTCATAAATCCAATGCTTGCCTACAAGCCCTTCAAGCGT
>Ga0180430_10001117_pt1 | contig 27145 bp, 23 predicted proteins | sample SS_ome_9_FD_132999 | JGI IMG/M metagenome (GOLD analysis project Ga0180430, IMG submission 132999) | Hypersaline lake sediment archaeal communities from the Salton Sea, California, USA - SS_1_S_2 metaG | ecosystem: Environmental > Aquatic > Non-marine Saline and Alkaline > Hypersaline >... | reverse complement strand
TTGGATTGCCGGCCGAACAATATGCCATTGAGACCGGCACTCAGCCCTCTGTTACCACACAGAAAAATTGTGATAACTTTCGCAGGCAAATCAAATCGCTGGGACTTGGGTATGACTGGGATCGGGAGGTAAATACCACCGATCCGTCCTATTTCAAATGGACCCAGTGGATTTTTACCAGGCTCTACTCTACCTGGTTTGATGAGAAGCAGCAGAAGGGCCGGCCCATCCATGAACTGGAAATCCCTGCAGATATTCAAGCTGAAGGCAAAGAAGCAGTAGATAATTTTGTGGCAGACAAACGTCTTGCCTATTACGATGATGCTCAGGTATGGTGGTGCCCTCACTGCAAGATTGTATGTGCCAACGAAGAAGTCCTTAACGACGGAACCCATGAAAAATGTGGCAATCCTGTGGTAAGGAAAAACCTGAAGCAGTGGATGCTGAGAATCCCTCTCTATGCGGAACGCCTGCTGGAGGGACTGGCCCACGTAGATTGGCCCGAGGGCGTAAAAGACATGCAGCGCAACTGGATCGGCCGTTCCACAGGTGCAGAAGTGGACTTTCAGGTGGAAGGAGTGGATGAGGTCCTGAGGGTATTTACCACTCGCCCCGATACCCTTTTTGGAGCCACCTATATGGTACTTGCTCCGGAACATCCCCTGCTGGGTAAACTGACTGGCAAAGAACAAAAAGACCAGGTAGATGCCTATGTTAAGCAGGCAGGTTTAAAATCCGAACTTGACCGTTCCGATCTGAGCAAGGAAAAAAGTGGAGTATTCACAGGAAGCTATGCCATCAATCCCGTGAATAAGCAGCAGATCCCCATATGGGTAGCCGACTACGTTCTGATGGGTTACGGGACCGGAGCCATCATGGCAGTCCCCTGTCACGATACCCGCGACTTCGAGTTTGCCACTGCTTTCTCACTTCCCATACCCTGCATACTTGATCCTGATACCAATGATGAAGAATTGCGCACCCAGGTGCTGCAGGGGAAGGCCTGCTGGACCGGGGATGGATCTTATGTCAATTCTTCTTCCATGGAGACCGGACTGGACATCAACAAACTAGCCAAAGAACAGGGTATAAACACAACCATCCAATGGCTGGAGGAAAACAAGCTGGGTAAAGAAGCCATTAACTACAAAATACGGGATTGGTTATTCAGCCGTCAACGCTACTGGGGAGAACCCTTCCCGGTTATCCACTGGGAGGACGGTGAAATCACCCTGCTGGAAGATGAAAAACTACCTCTTGAGCTTCCCGAACTGGAGAAATACGAACCCGGAAGTCACGGAGAATCGCCTTTGGCCAATGCCGAGGACTGGCTGCATGTGACAGACGCCAAGGGTCGCAAAGGAAGGCGTGAAACCAACACCATGCCCCAGTGGGCAGGATCGTGCTGGTATTATCTGAGATACATTGATCCTCTTAACGATCAGGAACCTTTTTCCGGGGAAAAAGAAAAATACTGGATGCCGGTGGATCTTTATGTGGGTGGAGCGGAACATGCCGTCCTGCACCTGCTTTATAGCCGCTTCTGGCACAAGGTCCTCTTTGATCTGGGCATCGTCTCCACCGATGAGCCTTATCAGAAACTTTTCAACCAGGGGATGATCCTGGCCTTTGCTTACGAGACCAGTGCCGGTGCCAAAGTCACCAGCGACCTGGTGGAAGAAAAGGACGGGAAATATTTTCATACACAAAGCGGCGAAGAGCTGAAGCAGATAGTGGCAAAGATGTCAAAATCGTTGAAGAATGTCGTGAATCCCGACGATGTGGTATCGGCTTTCGGAGCAGACTCACTCCGCCTGTACGAGATGTTCCTGGGTCCCCTGGATGCCGTCAAGCCCTGGGTGGAAAACGGTGTGAAGGGCGTTTACAATTTCCTGAGCAAGGTATACAGGTTTTTTGCCGATCCCACAAACTACCATGAGGGTGAAGAGGATCAGGAACTATTAAAGTCTTTGCATGCCACCATCAAGAAAGTGGGACATGATGTGGAAGCACTGCACTTTAACACGGCCATATCGCAAATGATGATCTTCACCAACCTGGCCGCCAAAAAAGGCAGGATCGGTAAAGAAACGGCCTCCAGCTTCATCAGGGTCTTAAGTCCCTTTGCCCCTCACCTGGCCGAAGAAGTATGGAATATTCTGGGAAATAAGACTTCCATTGCCAAAGAGGACTGGCCGGAATTCGATGAGTCTTTTTTGCAGGAAGAGTCCTTTGAATACCCCGTGATGATCAATGGGAAACTTCGCTTTAAAATCCTGCTCCCCCTGGACCTCTCCCAGGAGGAAATCCAAAAAGTGGTTCTGGCCCATGAGACAGCCTTGAAATGGACGGAAGGAAAAGATCCGAAACGTTTTATCCATGTTCCCAACAAAATCATCAATCTGGTGGTATGACAGGAAGCTCGCATAGACATTTGATCAGAAGCATTCTGTTGCTTGGATTCGTCCTTGCGGGCATTCTGATTTTTGGCTGTAAAAGTCCATCCCCACCAACAGAGCCGGAAGTGGCTGACATCAATGCCTTGGCTGACACTCTTGTGCCTGAAATTGATGCCTATGGAATTCAAGGGGAATTGTATCAGGTAAGCGAAGGCAAGGTGGGCCGTAATCAGACCCTGGCCGATCTACTACTTCCCTTCGGGTTTAGCATGCAGGAAATTTACCACATCTCTCTACTGCCTGATAGCCTGATCGATGAAAGAAAGATCAAGCCTGATATGAGCTATTTTTTCTACAAGCCGGATAGTCTGTCAGTGTCTTCTTCGGACCTGCCCAGAGTCTTTGTATATGAGAAAGATCCCTTGAGTTTTGTGGTAATCAGCCTTGCGGGTGATACCATCTGGGCGCGAAATGGAGAAAAAGCTCTGGAAACACGCCTTCAGCTGGCCAAGGGCACCATTGAAACCTCCCTCTGGGAATCTATGCTGGAAAGCGAAACGAATCCCATGCTGGCCATTGAGCTCAGCGAGATATTTGCCTGGAGTATCGATTTCTTCGGCATTCAGCAGGGAGACCAGTACAAGGTAGTTTACGAAGAATTGTTCGTCGATTCTGTATCCATTGGAATCCAGCGTGTAATCGGAGCCTGGTTCCTGCATAATCAGACAGATTTCTGGGCCATTCCCTTTGTACAGGATAGTACCCGCAGCTTTTTCGACGATGAGGGAAATAGTTTGAGGAAGGCCTTCCTGAAAGCCCCGCTGAGATTTTCAAGAATCAGTTCCGGTTTCTCCCATTCCAGGATGCATCCCGTTCTGAAAATCAGAAGGCCCCATCATGGTGTGGATTATGCAGCAGCATCAGGCACCCCGGTTTATACCGTAGGTGATGGAGTGGTGACCCGCAAAGGATACCAGGCCAGGGGAGGTGGCAATTATTTGACCATCAAACACAACAGTGTGTATTCCACTACCTATATGCATCTAAGGGGTTTTGCCAGGGGAATAAACAAAGGAGTATATGTGAAACAGGGCGATTTGATCGGATATGTGGGAACCTCAGGTCTGTCTACAGGGCCCCACCTGGATTTCAGATTCTACAAAAACGGAAGTGCTGTCAACCCTCTCAAAGTGGAAGCTCCACCGGTGGAACCCATCCATGAGGAAAACCTGACTGACTACGGGATGATTCGTGCAGCCACCATGGCCATGCTAAAGCTCCTTTAGCTCTTGCTCAACCACCACCGGAAAATGCTCATATTCGAGCTGGTGAACCCTAAGGGCCAGGCTATCGGGAGTATCGTCAGAAAGCACCTTACAACGCGCCTGAAATACAATACTACCATCATCGTATTTTCGGTTTACCCGGTGAATGGTAATCCCTGATTCCTGATCCCCGTTCTGGATCACAGCTGCGTGTACATGCTGCCCAAACATTCCCTTTCCTCCATACTTGGGAAGCAGTGCCGGATGTATGTTAAGCATCTTATTTTCAAAATGTTCCAGCAGGTATTCAGGAACGAGCCAGAGAAAGCCGGCCAGCACCACATAATCGATGTTCCGTTCGATGAGCAAATCCAGTATCTCCTCCGACTCATAAAACTGCTCCCTGGTGAACACAATAGCCTCAACATCAAGTGATTGAGAGCGATCTATCACTCCTGCTCCCTGCCGGTTGCTTAGTACTAGATTTACCTCGCCAAATGGGCTCGTTCGAAAAAAACGGATCAAATTCTCAGCGTTTGTCCCTGAACCGGAGGCAAATATGGCGATGTTCTTCATTTTTTTTTGAAAATAGTCGAATTTTGCATTTCTTTGCAGCGTTAAAAATAACCAATATTATTAATTAAAATTTACAGTCATGTCTGACATTTCATCAAGAGTAAAAGCTATCATCGTAGACAAATTAGGTGTTGATGAGAACGAAGTAACTCCGGAAGCCAGTTTTACTAACGACCTGGGAGCTGATTCTCTTGACACCGTTGAGCTGATCATGGAATTCGAAAAGGAATTCAACATGGGTATCCCCGATGACCAGGCTGAAAGTATTTCCACTGTTGGAGATGCCATCAAGTATATTGAAGAGAACGCGGAATAAGCGAATAAGTATTTTCATATCGTCCAAACACATACAGGTATGAGACGGGTAGTTGTTACAGGCCTGGGGGCACTCACACCCCTGGGACATAATTTACAGGACACTTGGAAGGCTCTGGTAAACGGAGAAAGTGGTGCTGCACTCATCACCCGTTTCGATACCGAAAAGTTTAAGACGAAATTTGCCTGCGAGGTTAAGGATTATAATCCGCAGGATTATTTTGACAGAAAAGAGGCCCGTAAACTGGACCCCTATGCCCAATATGCGATGATCGCCGCCCATGAGGCATACCTGGATGCCGGGCTCGATACTGCAGATCATGACAAGGACAGGGCCGGGGTCATATGGGCATCCGGAATCGGAGGGATAGAAACCTTCGCCCAGGAAATGGAAGGCTTTATCAAGGGAGATCGTAATCCCAGATTCAGTCCCTTCTTTATTCCGAAGATGATTTCCGATATAGCTGCGGGGCACCTGTCCATGAAATATGGATACCGCGGGCCAAACTATGCTACTGTATCGGCTTGTGCCTCATCCACAAACGCCATCATCGATGCCTTTAACCTGATTCGTCTGGATATGGCGGATCTGTTTATTACAGGAGGCTCGGAGGCCTCAGTAAACGAACCAGGAGTGGGTGGATTTAACTCCATGCAGGCTCTTTCGACCAATAACGATGACTATAAAAGAGCTTCACGTCCTTTCGATGTCACTCGCGATGGCTTTGTCATTGGCGAGGGTGGTGCCGGACTTATTCTGGAAGAACTGGAACATGCCAAAAAGCGTGGAGCCAAGATTTATGCCGAGATCATTGGAGGCGGCCTTTCGGCCGATGCCCACCATCTGACCGCACCCCATCCCGAAGGAGAGGGAGCCAGGCTGGTGATGCAAAATGCCATCAGGGATGCCAAAATTGCCCCTGAAGAGGTGGATTATGTCAATGTACACGGTACTTCGACCCCACTGGGGGATATCTCCGAGACCAAAGCCATTAAGAAGGTATTTGGGGACCATGCCTACAAGCTGAACATCTCTTCCACCAAATCCATGACAGGTCACCTGCTGGGTGCTGCCGGGGCCATCGAATCCATTGCAGTTATCATGTCGATTGTGGACGGCATTATACCTCCCACCATCAACCTGGAAACCCTGGATCCGGAGATTGATCCCAAGCTCAACCTAACACCCAATAAAGCAGAGAAACGGGATGTGAATGTAGGACTGAGTAACACCTTTGGATTCGGCGGACACAATACTTCAGCAATTTTCAGGAAATTTAAGGACTAGGCCTTTGAAGCAGCGCGGGTTCTACCTGAGTCTGGTTCGCATGTTGGGCTTTCTGCCCCGCAATCTATCACTGTATAAACTTGCTTTTCTGCCCAAATCTGCCCTGCAGAAAGATGCTTCCGGACTTCAGCTGAACAACGAACGTCTTGAATACCTGGGCGATGCAGTACTGGACAGCATTGTTGCCCATTACCTGTTTAATCGTTTCCCTGAAGGTGACGAAGGCTTGATGAGCAAGCTGCGTGCCCGCATTGTAAAACGTAAGACCCTGGACTATCTGGCGGTGAAGATAAACCTCCCTGTAATGATAGATCCGATCTACACTCCCGGTAATTCGTCCAAACATATTTATGGTAATGCCCTGGAAGCCCTTATAGGTGCCATTTACCTGGACAGGGGATACAAAGCATCCCGAAAGTTCTTCGAAAGGAAAATCCTGAAGAAACACATCGACCTGGTACAACTGGTACAAAAAGATCCCGATCATAAAAGCAGGATCATTGAATGGACTCAGAAAAACAGGGTGGAAATCGTTTTCGAAAGTAAGGAAGAACACCGTTCGGGTGTCAAGTCACCTTCATTTGTTTCAAGGATATATCTAAATCAGGAAGCTAAAGGTACCGGGCGTGGAGGATCGAAAAAGGAGGCGGAACAGCAAGCCGCCAAAGCAGCCCTTAAAAACATCCACACCGTCTGATTATGGCAGTAAAAAAACACAAGCTTGACATGGCCATTGAGGAGGATTTTTGCCTTCTGGGTCTCGTTAGTGATGAACCTGATTACAAGCTTTGCTGGCTAATTAACCAATCCTTAAGGATGAATTTTGAAAAACAGGATGACCTGGTGCTCTTTCATAAAAAACTGGAAGAAGAACAGGATTTTTCCATTTTTCAATTCGAGGACGAAGAAGCTATGATTACCTTCCGGATCATAAAAAACCGAACAGATAAGGGCTACTATCTGGAAGAGCTGAAAAACCTGGATTACCTCATCCACATTCAGGGAGAAATCTCAACCGAAAAGATCAGCAATTTCATGCTTGAAGTGGGTGGTATGGATCCGGTAAGAATGTGCGTACCCTGCGACCTGAGCCGGATCAGGAGTTTTGACCGCCTCTTACTCTGGTAGTCAGAAAATCCACCTGTACAGAGGATAAAACACTGAATAAACCGGAAGTTCCTGGTAATTCTGATAGCCATCTTTGTAGAGAGAATCCAATATGGCACCCTGGCGTACCAGGGGTCTGAACAGACTCCTGTAAAATGGGAAAATCCCCATAACCAGATCAAATATCATGTCCAGGAAAAACAGGAGTCCGGCCACCACCAAATAGACATAAGAAGAAATGGCTATGTTTAGACCGGGCCCAAAGGTGCTTATCAGGGATAGGGAAACAAGCCAAACTCCAGTTTTAATTAAAAGACCCGGGGTGAAGAGGTAAGTGACTTTTGATTTTACTCCGGCAGTAAGTAACAAAAGAAAGGAGAAAAAACCTCCGGCGAATATACCAGCCAATAGTCTCCAGAGAAGGCTATCCACGGGAAACAAGACCAGACTAAGAACTATGGATAGAATTTTAATCAGGGATGCCATCCTGTGAAAGAATTGGGCCCTGGCACTTCGGGGAACCACCACACGCTTATTTTTGTTCTTATACCTGGCATTGTGGTTCAGGGCTCCATAGGTCTGGATCTTAATATCGATGGTCTTCAGCAATTCTATTTTATAAGCCTTGCCATCGGCCATGGTGCTTCGGCAATAACAACACTTATCCTTAGTGGGCTTGCCGGTTTTAATCGTAAATGTGCCAAGCATGTCCTTCAGGTTGCGATTAAATTTTCCCAGGCGGAACCAGCGCTTCCTTTGTTGATATATGTAAACCAGAATCACTGTGCCGATGAGGATGAAGAAGAAGGTACCGGCCAGGCTGGCAGGATCGTTAAAAATGGCGAGAAGTACAGGCAGGATAATGGCCAGCAAAGCAAATAGAAGAACAAGGACATTGCCAGCATATTTCAGGAAGAGGATGGGATCATGCCATTCGGGACTGTTAAAATATTCCTCCTCCCTCCTCTTCTTCTCCCTTCTGGCACGTGCCTGTGCCTGCATCCGCTCCCGCTCCCTGCGCATGACCTCTGCAGCAAACCTGTCATCGTATGAGCTTGCCCTGGGACTGCCCTGATCTGGATTCTCAAGCAGGCTATGGTAAGCCTCGGTAATTTCTTGAAATTTTTGCTTGGAAGCGCTTGAAGGGTTCCGGTCGGGATGGTATTTCAGGGCCAGTTTCCTGTATGCAGACTTAATTTGCTTGCTTGTGGCGCCGGGCGACAATCCAAGAATCTTATGGTAATCTTTGGGTGTCAAGGGGTACTTTTCACGAAAGATATAAAAAAAAGCTGCCCGCCGGGAGGACGAGCAGCTTTACACCAATTAACCCTAAAACTAAACCAAACATGCCTGCTACTGCACGGCAATTCTTCTATTACTATTGCTTTTTAACCTTCTTCTTGATTACTTTCTTTTCCACATCCACGTCTACGTCATGATCTTCGTCGTGTTCCTTATCTTCATCTATCTCCTTCTTGATCACAATCACTTTCACCTCTTCCCCATCGCCCGTTTCTTCAAGGATTTCACGGATTTCCACCTTTATATCATCTTCCTCTGAGATAATAAATACGTTTTCATTCTCATCCAGGTGTTTCTCGTCACTACTCACTGCAGTCCAGTTTCCTTTCTCGTCGCCTGATACTACTACTTTGACCCTCTTCTTCTTCACATCTTTTTCGCCATCCTCGTCTACCCAGATATTGAATGTTTCTCCATCTCCTTTTTTCATCACCATCACCTTCTCGCCATGCTTATGAATCACATGCTCTCCTTCTCCTTCACTAACCCACACCAGAGAATCTCCATTAAGCTCCTTGATTTTGGTCTTCTTTCCATCCTCGGAGATAAAAACCATGGCCTTTGAATGACCCTCACCCGCATGAGCAGTGGTATAATTGTAATGCATACCCTCCATGTGCTTTTCTCCACTCAGAATTTCGACCATCTTCAGCACATGTTTGGCATCTTGAGCATCATCATACTCATAGGTGGTATCCTTCACCACTTTCCCATCCTTTTTGACCTGGATGCTTATTTCTGTCTTTTCCTGCGCCATTAATCCGGCTGAAAAAACGAAGGCAGCCATCAGGCTCATTAATTGAATGGGTATATATTTTTTCATTTCTCTTGCGTAAAGTATCTGAGACAAATCTATTCCAGATTATAGTTAGATAGGTTTAAAGGAAGTTAAAGAATGTTAAAACCCTCTGGCTGAACCAATGAGGCAAGCTATCTTTGGTCCATGAGTCGCACCGTTCTCTGGATCGTAACCGTATTCCTGGCCCTGTCCATGGTAGCCATGATCATCGTGCAAGCTTACTGGATCAATCGCTCCCGCGAGTCTGAACAGTCCCAGATGAGCATGGCAGTGAACCAGGTACTGGCAGAGCTAAGCGATGAACTGGTACAAAACGAAACCGTGATTACCATCCTGGATGAAATACGTCCACCTCTGGTTCAGCAAAGGAGTCAGGCCGTATGGGATTACCACATTGATGATCGAAGCGCCTACAACGGAACAGAAGGAGACAATGTGTATGTGGAAGCTGAGGACCCGGACCTGGATGATGATCTTTATACCTATACTTCACCCGACCAGAGTTTAAAAAACAGAAAGGTGAAAATGATCAACGACTCACTGCTGGTGGTCTTGGGTGAAGACTTGCAGAAGCAGGATACCATCCTTGTGGCTGCCCTTCATCCCGATGTGGTCAGATCCACTTTACGAAGGGAAGTGGAAGCACAGGATGCTTTTGTGGAAAGGGTGGTGAAAAGAATGCTGGTGGAAGAGGAACGGGTACTGGATAAGATCTCCGGAGCTCAGGTGGAGGCCATCCTGTCTGAAAAACTTACCGAACGCGATCTAACCATGCCCTTTGAATATGCTGTTTATGAAGAGGGCCATTCTCCGATTTTTCAATCCGAGGCTTTTAACGAGTTCGAGGAATGCAAGTACTTCAGGACCTCGCTCTTCCCGGGCAGCGTATATAACCAGCGAACTTTCATCAGTGTATATTTTCCCAGCGAACGCCTGCACCTGAGGAAATCCATGGGAGTCATGGGCGGATCTTCCTTACTGATTACCCTGTTTATTATCACCATGTTCAGCCTTGCGCTTTACATTATTTTCAAGCAAAAGAGGCTATCGGAAATGAAGAACGACTTCGTAAATAATATGACCCACGAGCTCAAGACCCCCATTTCCACCATCAGTCTTGCCTCGCAAATGCTCAACGATCGATCCATACCTGTGGAGCAAAAGAATCTGGGACAAATCTCACGTATTATACAGACTGAAAGCAAGCAGCTGGGCTTCCAGGTAGAGAGGGTCCTGCAGATGGCCATCTTTGACCACGGACAACTTAAGATGAAAAGCGAGGAAGTTGATATTCACGATATCATTGAAAACGTGGCACAGAACTTCCTGATTCAGATGGACAAACGGGGAGGCAAGCTGGAGTTCCTGCCTGAAGCCGATCAGGTGGAAGTCAAAGGTGATCCCATGCACCTTACCAATGTTATTTCGAACCTGATGGAGAATGCCATGAAATATACAGGCCGAAATCCGGAAATTACACTAACTACGAGCAACGAAGAGGGAATGGTAGTGGTCAGTGTGGCCGACAATGGGATCGGGATTGGGAAGGAGGACCAAAAACGGATCTTTGATAAATTCTACCGCGTGCCTACCGGGAATGTACACAATGTCAAGGGTTTTGGGCTTGGCCTCAGCTACGTGAAACTAATTGTTGAACAGCATGGTGGAAAGATCCGTGTAAAAAGTGAACCCAATAAAGGCACCCAGTTCGATATTCATTTACCTTTACCTAATGCAAACAATTCTAAGTCATGAATGAGATAAAAAGCAGGATCCTGCTGGCCGAAGACGATGAGAACCTGGGTTCCCTGCTTCAGGAGTACCTGATTGCCAAAAACTATGAAACCGACTGGGTCACCAATGGTGAAAAGGCTTTCAGGCACTTTGAACAGTTTCATTACGACCTCTGCCTGCTGGATGTGATGATGCCTGTGAAGGATGGATTTACCCTTGCTTCCGAGATACGTATGATGAATGGGGATATTCCTATTATTTTCCTAACGGCCAAATCCATGAAAGAGGATGTACTGGAAGGATTTTCATTGGGTGCAGACGATTATATCACCAAGCCCTTCAGTATGGAAGAGCTCCTTTTCAGAATCGAGGCTATTTTAAGAAGGACCAAGGGTGTACGAGGCGGAGACAAAGACAGCTGGGAGATTGGTTCTTTTACCTTTGATGCAAAAAAGCAAATGCTCACCGGCAAGGGAAGCGAACAAAAACTGACCACCAAAGAATCTGAGCTGCTTAAATTACTCTGCAACAACATCAATCAGGTACTGGAACGGAATTTTGCACTGAAAGCCATCTGGATAGACGACAATTATTTCAATGCACGCAGCATGGATGTATACATCACCAAACTACGCAAATACCTGAAACCCGATCCCAATGTCCAGATCATTAATGTACACGGGAAAGGATATAAACTGGTACTGGACGAAAGCTAGAAAAACATGCCTGAATACCAAGACTTTTTGATGGAACGCTTCATGTCTGCCTACGAGCAGGAAGTGGACTACAACCTGTCGGAGAGCGGAGTTCATCCCATGACGCTCAAACAATTACTGGACATTGACCAGAGCTCTGTGGAAGATCTCCTCGAAACGGAATTGAACTATCCTTTTGTCAATGGAATTCCCCGGCTGAGAGAACGAATTGCAGCTCTATATGAAGGGGCAGGTCCTGAAAATGTACTGGTGACCGTAGGAGCCATTGAAGCCAATTACAATTCCGTAAGAACCCTGCTGAATCCAGGTGACGAGTTGGTGATCATGTTGCCCAATTACATGCAGATCTGGGGAGTGGCAAAAAATCATGGTATTGATATAAAAACTTTTCCCCTGATGGAGGAGAAGCAATGGGCTCCGGATTTGGAAGAGCTCGAAAGGGTAGTCAGTGAACGCACCAAATTAATTGCCATTTGCAATCCCAATAATCCCACAGGCTATATCCTCTCAGAAGATGAGATGGATGCCATCGTAAGGACGGCATCTAAAGTCGGTGCCTGGATCCTGGCCGATGAGGTCTACGCCGGGGCCGAACAGTTTACGGATGTAAGGACACCCTCCTTCTATGGAAGGTACGATAAAGTGGTAGCGGTGGGTAGTATGAGTAAAGCTTACGGATTGCCGGGCCTTAGGACGGGCTGGCTGGTGGCACCACCCGAATTGATCGACCAGGTATGGGCCAGGCACGAATACACAACCATAAGTACCACCATGCTCTCCAACAAACTTACCTCCATTGCCCTTTCAGAAAAGGTGCAGCCTGTGATTCTGGATCGTACAAGGAACTACATCCGGAAAGGTTTTCCCATGCTTCAGAAATGGATGAAAGCCCAGGGCGAAATCTTTTCCTGCACACCTCCGCAGGCTGCAGCCATTGCCTTTGTAAAATACAGGCTCGATATAAATTCCACCGAACTGGCCATGCGCTTAATCCGGGACAAAGGGGTAATGATTATACCCGGGGATCATTTTGGTATGGATAAGTATTTGAGGATCTCCTATGGCCTCCCTGCAGATTATCTGAAGTCAGCTCTTGACAGGATTGGAGAAACGATTCAGGAACTATAGGCTGCTAGTCGAGCTTCAACACAGCCAGGAAAGCACTCTGGGGCACTTCGATGTTCCCTACCTGACGCATGCGCTTCTTACCCTTCTTCTGCTTTTCCAACAATTTCCGCTTACGGGTAATGTCTCCGCCATAACACTTGGCTGTCACATCTTTTCTCACCGCCTTCACAGTCTCACGGGCGATCACCTTGGCTCCAATGGCAGCCTGTATGGCCACTTCGTATTGTTGTCTGGGTATAAGCTCTTTCAGCTTTACACACATCCTGCGGCCAAAATCATAGGCATTATCCCGGTGGATAAGGGTGGATAAGGCATCTACCATTTCGCCGTTAAGCAGAATATCCAGCTTCACCAGATCGGCTTTTTGGTATCCATGGGGATGGTAATCGAAGGAGGCATATCCTTTGGAAATACTTTTGAGTTTGTCGTAAAAATCAAAAACAATCTCCGCCAGTGGCATCTCAAAAGTAAGCTCAACCCTGTCGCTGGTCAGGTAGACCTGGTTTTTCAGGGTTCCTCTCTTATCCAAACACAGGTTCATGATGGAACCCACATAATCCGACTTGGAAATGACCTGAGCGGTGATATAAGGTTCCTCCACATGGTCGATGGCAGTCGAAACTGGCAAACCCGAAGGATTGTGAACTTCCATCAGCTCTCCCTTGGTGCTGATTACATTGAAGCTCACGTTGGGTACTGTGGTAATTACATCCATATCAAATTCCCGGTCGAGTCGCTCCTGGATGATTTCCATATGGAGCAAGCCCAGGAAACCACAACGGAATCCGAATCCCAAAGCTGCTGAAGATTCCGGGATAAAAGTCAGGGAAGCATCGTTTAACTGCAGTTTTTCAATGGAAGCCCTGAGGTCTTCGTAGTCATCGGCGTCTACCGGATAAATGCCGGCAAAAACCATCGGTTTGACATCTTCAAAACCGGCGATAATCTCTTCCGTGGGACGATCCACATGGGTGATGGTATCCCCCACTTTGACTTCCCTGGAGGTTTTAATCCCTGAAATGATATAACCCACATCACCAGCCGACAGCTGGTCCCTGGGCTCAGTACCCAGTTTAAGCACCCCGATTTCGTCCGCATCATACTCCTTGCCAGTAGCCACAAACTTGACCATGTCCCGTTTGCGAATGGTCCCATTCTGTATCCTGAAATAGGCAAAAATGCCACGGTAGGAATTATAGACAGAATCAAATATCAGGGCCTGAAGCGGAGCCTCAGGATCGCCTGCTGGAGCTGGTACGCGGTGTATGATTGCTTCCAGGATGTTTTCCACACCCATGCCGGTCTTTCCACTGGCCTCAATGATCTCATCGCGATCGCATCCGATAAGGTCCTCGATCTGGTCTTTCACATCCTCTGGCATGGCGCTGTCCATATCCATCTTGTTCAGGACCGGAATAATCTCCAGATCTTGATCAATGGCCTGATAAAGGTTAGATATGGTTTGTGCCTGAATACCCTGAGTAGCGTCAACAATGAGAAGGGCACCCTCACAGGCCGCGATGGAGCGGCTTACTTCGTAGGAAAAATCTACGTGGCCGGGGGTGTCGATCAGGTTGAGCACATAGTTCGTTCCTTCGTGTTCGTGCTCCATCTGAATGGCGTGACTCTTGATGGTGATGCCACGCTCCCGTTCCAGTTCCATATCGTCCAGTACCTGGTCCTGGAAATCTCTCTCCTCCAAGGTTCCGGTATGCATGAGCAATCGATCGGCCAGAGTACTCTTGCCATGATCGATGTGTGCGATGATACAGAAATTTCGAATGTGATCCATAGGGCTGCTGCCGGTTTTTCAGTGTGCAAATATAGGCAATCTCCGGGATAATTGGTTCAGGCCTGAAAACCGAGCCTGCGAGCTCACCAAAGCTAATCTTCACTAAGTGAATATTTATAGGGCCCTACGCTCAATTATCCCGCGAGGGGGGAAAGAAAAAGAGGTTGGCCCGCCGTGGCGGACCAACCTCTTGAGTATATATAGATGTAATTTAGACTACATCATACCTCCCATACCGGGAGCTCCGCCTGCTGGCATTGGGGGCTCTGGCTCAGGGATGTCAACAATTGCACATTCGGTGGTAAGGAACATACCGGCAATGGATGCGGCATTTTCCAGGGCAATACGTGCCACCTTGGTAGGATCGATAACACCTGCTTCAAACAGGTTCTCGAACTTCTCGGTGTGCGCATTGTATCCGAAGTCACCTTTACCGTTCCTGATCTCATTCACTACCACTGATCCTTCCATTCCGGCGTTTTCTACAATCTGACGCAGGGGCTCTTCCAGGGCTCTTTTGACGATTGTAATTCCAGTGTTCTCATCTTCGTTGCTTCCTTTGAGCTTGGCAAGTTTCTCCAGGGCGCGAATGTAGGCAACACCCCCACCAGGAATAATACCTTCTTCTACTGCAGCTCGGGTGGCGCTAAGCGCATCGTCGAATAAATCCTTTTTGGATTTCATCTCAACTTCTGATGCTGCACCAACATAGATAACAGCTACTCCACCTGCCAGCTTGGCCAGGCGCTCCTGCAGCTTCTCACGATCGTAGTCTGAGGTTGTATTCTCAATTTGCTTCTTGATTTGTCCCACCCTGGCTTCGATCATGGCTTTCTCACCAGCACCATTTACTACGGTTGTGTTCTCCTTGTCGATGGATATCTTCTCAGCATTTCCAAGCATTTCAAGCTCTGCACCTTCCAGCTTCAAACCTTTCTCCTCAGAGATAACAGTTCCGCCTGTCAGGATGGCAATGTCTTCCAGCATTTCTTTTCTGCGATCTCCAAAACCGGGAGCTTTTACTGCAGCAATCTTCAGCGATCCGCGGAGCTTATTAACTACCAGGGTAGCCAGTGCTTCGGCATCCACATCTTCGGCGATGATCATCAGTGGACGACCATTCTGTGCGGTGGCTTCCAGTACGGGAAGAAGGTCCTTCATGGTGGAGATCTTCTTATCGTGAATCAGGATGTAAGGATTCTCCAGAACCGCTTCCATTTTTTCAGTATCGGTAACGAAATAAGGAGAAATATAGCCACGGTCGAATTGCATTCCTTCAACTACGTCCACATAGGTGTCGGACGATTTGGATTCCTCAATGGTGATAACACCTTCTTTTTTCACTTTGGACATAGCCTCAGCGATCAGGGATCCAATGGATGCTTCATTGTTGGCTGAGATGGCAGCAACCTGCTGAATCTTCTGGTTGTCATCTCCTACCTCCTGGCTCTGACTGTGGAGGCTTTTAACTACTTCAGTTACTGCTTTGTCGATGCCCCTTTTCAGATCCATGGGATTTGCACCGGCGGTTACGTTCTTCAGACCTACCTGTACGATGGATTGTGCCAGTACTGTGGCAGTAGTAGTACCATCACCTGCATCATCGTTGGTTTTTGAAGCAACTTCTTTCACCATCTGAGCTCCCACATTCTCAATGGGATCTTCCAGATCTACTTCTTTAGCTACAGTTACTCCGTCTTTGGTTACCTGAGGGGCACCAAATTTCTTTTCAATGATTACATTGCGACCCTTGGGTCCCAGTGTTACCTTGACAGCGTTGGCCAGCTGGTCGATACCGCTTTTAAGCTGATCGCGGGCTTCGATGTCAAATTTGATCTCTTTTGCCATTTTATTTTCTGTTTATGGGTTACTTACTTGGATATAAATAGTACATCACTCTGTGATATGAGAAGATAATCTTCCTCATCAATGTTTAATTCCTGACCGGCAAATTTGCCATAAAGAACTTTGTCACCCACTTTGATCTCCATGGGTTCGTCCTTCTTGTCAGCTCCAACCATTACCACTGTACCATGCTGCGGTTTCTCCTTCGCTGTATCCGGAATGATGATTCCGCTGGCGGTTTTTTCCTCAGCCTCGGAGGGTCTTACGAGAACTTTACCTGCAAGGATCTTACCTTTAATTTCTGCCATTTTTTTGTGTATTTATAAGTTCGACAATATCAAAATCGCTTTCTCTTTATCACATTTTGTGCCAAAGGGTCTAAACAAAAAAAAAGTGTCAGTAATATGACATACTGACACTTTTCTATCTGTTAAATGTTCTTTTTGGCTTACTCTTCTCCACCTTCGGCAGGTTCGGTACCGAAAGATTCGGGAAGTTCAATGGTTTGTGCCGGCTGATCCATCATGGTCTCATCAAACTGACCCTGAAGACGTGAATTGCTGGCATCGCCTGCTTTGGGAACTGTAATTCCGGCCAGAAGACTAAATACGATCAGTGCAGCTCCTAAGGTCCAGGTAGCTTTTTCCAGAAAATCGGCTGTTTTCCTAACTCCCATGTACTGGTTGGAGGAAGAAAAGTTCGATGCCAATCCGCCACCTTTTGAATTCTGCACAAGTACGATCAAAATGGTAAAGATGCAGGTTACAACAATCAATACCGTAAATACTATAAACATATGAGTGCCTCGTTATGAATGATTTATATTCCTAATTTTCTCAATTTGAGCTGCAAAGTAAGCACTTTTTTCCGGATATTTCAAACTTAATTTCTCGTAGGCATAAATGGCTTTGGCGTAGAGTCCCTGCTTCACATAAATCTTTGCCAGTGTATCGGTTATGAAGCCATCGTGCTCCTGGATGGAGTTCAAAGACACGTCGCCTTTCAGACTGGTTTTTTTGTCGGCCCGAATAACACCGGGATCTTCATTTATGAAGTTCTGGATCAGGTTAATGCTGCCACCCTCTTCCTCTTCCTCTTCCTCTTCCTCTTCCTCTTTCTCCTCCTGCTGCGCCTCATCCACTTCGGGGACAGGTATCTCCTGACTCTCCGATCCGGCTTCCTCCATCTCCGATTCCTCCTTGACCATGGCAGTGATCAGGTTTTCTGAGGTCAGCTCTTCATCTTCTTCCCGAGCTTTTTCTTCATCCCGAGCCTCCTCTTCAACCCGATCTTCTACCTCAGGCTGAGGCTCTTCTTCAACCTGTACTTCTTCTTCAATCTGAACTTCTTCTTCAACCCGATCTTCTACCTCAGGCTGAGCCTCTTCTTCTGTTTGCGTTTCCGCAGATACTTCCTCACCAGCTTCATCGGAATCCTCTTCCAGCTCCAGCAAATCGTCAGATGCTTCCTGTCCGGCATAAGGAGCATGTTGCTCAATGATTACATCTGCCTGGGCATTGGGTTCATCCGAGAATTGGATGGCTCCGGTGGGACCGCCTGTGGATTCGGCATTTAATTCAGCTTCAGTTTCGGCTTGCTTCTCCACCGCTTCATTCACTTCGTTAACCAGCTGATACAACTTCTTACGGTCCATGGCATAAACAGCCGCCACTTTCAGTTCTCTGTCCTTATCATGGCCCAGAACCTCCATGATCCGAACCTTCAACATATGGGCTATCCCGAATTCCGGGTAATTCCGGCAAACGTTGTTTACCTCATCCAGGTCGGCAGGAGCGTAATGATCTGTATTCAGTAATCGTACTATATCTGAGGCGTTCATAGAAGCTTGGATTACCACGAAACAAATGCTCTGTTAAAAATATCCTCGATCAGGTCTTCGACAATCAGCTCGATCAATTGATCTTCCACATCGGTGATGCTTTGAGAGGCATCGTAATCTTCGTACTTGGAAAAACTGGCATCGTAATCCAGTTCCGGTTGTATTACATTGGTGTATTTCACCCTGACAGTAATGGTGAGCCGGTTACGAGCCGCTGTCTCTGCGCCGGTGATGGCCGTTGGTCTGGTTTCATAGCGGGATATCTCCCCGGAAAACTGGACATCACCCCCCTCGGTTGACAGGTTCAGGTTGGTATTATTCTGAATCTTGTCAAGCAGTGCATCGGTAAAAACCTGACTCAACTGGGCCTGCACAATGGGGGCCCGGTTTGGGAAATACTGAACCGTATAGGTTTGTACCTCCGGTGCAATGTTGACCCCACTAAAGGAGTAGCTCACTTTGCATGCAGACAATCCCTGGGACAGGACTGCAATCAGAAGCAGAAGCCTGGTATGTCGGAACTTGGCTTTCATCGTTTATTCAATGTTGTATTCCTTGATTTTCCGGTAGAGGGTTCGTTCGGAGATACCCAGGTCCTGGGCTGCATACTTTCGTTTGCCGTTGTGCTTTTCCAGGGCCTTAATGATCATCTCTATTTCTTTATCCTCAAGGGAGAGGGACTCCTCAACAATTTCCTCCGTATCTAAAATATGCTCCTCGGCCCGTTCCTTACGTGGACTGACCTGCTGGCTCACCAGGTTTTCGGCATCGGCAGGAAGGTCATCCACAGCGGAGTATATTTTCTTGATGATTCCTTCGTTCTCCCGCTCTATTTCAGAGCTCACAGCGCCCTTATCCATGATTTGACCCACCAGCTTCTTCAGATCATTCATATCGCTTTTCATATCAAAAAGCACTTTGTAGAGAATTTCCCTTTCGGAATTGAAGGCCTCCTCGGTTACCGAGTCTTTGTTGATCAGGGCGGGAAGTCGGGTAAGATGATAATCCGGCAGGTAGTGGGTAAGCACCGAGTGTGATATCTCCCTGTCCTGCTCAATGATGGAAAGCTGTTCCGTTACATTTTTCAGTTGTCGAACGTTGCCGGGCCATTCGTAATTCAGAAGAATCTGCCGGGCTTCCTCGTCCAGCCTGATGGCCGGCATACGGTAACGCTCAGAAAAATCGGCCGCAAACTTTCTGAAAAGGAGAAGAATATCGTTGCCCCGCTCTTTCAATGAGGGCATCTGTATGGGCACGGTATTCAGCCGGTAATAGAGGTCCTCACGGAATTTTCCTTTTTTGATGGCCTGGACGATATCCAGGTTGGTGGCTGCAACCACCCTTACATCTGTCTTTAATACCTTGGAGGAGCCTACCCTGATAAATTCACCGGTTTCCAGCACACGCAACAACCTCACCTGAGTGGAAAGGGGAAGTTCAGCTACTTCATCCAGAAAAATAGTACCTCCGTTGGATACCTCAAAATAGCCCTTTCTTGTATCCGTCGCTCCGGTAAAAGATCCTTTCTCATGACCAAAAAGCTCGGAATCAATGGTGCCATCAGGGATAGCTCCGCAGTTTACAGCAATATAGGGACCGTGCTTCCTCCCACCCAGCGAATGGATAATCTGCGGAAAGGCTTCTTTGCCTGTACCGCTCTCACCGGTAATCAGGACACTCAGATCGGTAGGTGCCACCTGTCGGGCAATATCGATAGCTCTGTCCAGACCGGGAAAGGTTCCTATGATCCCAAACCGTTGTTTGATCTGTTGAATTTCCATGTGCTTTCTGACAAAATATCCTGAAAGTATGACAAAATTACAATTTTAGCCGGATTCAAAAAGGTTTATCTTTATAGTTTCCTATTTTTGAAATAAAAAGGTGACTAATTCTCTGGGTATTATTCCTGCCAGGTACGCTTCGACCCGCTTCCCCGGGAAACCTCTCGCCATTCTGGGTCAGAAGCCCATGATACAATGGGTTTATGAGCGTGCTTCTTCTTTGTTTGAACATTTGATTGTGGCCACCGATGACCCACGCATAAGCGATGCAGTGGTCGGGTTTGGAGGGAAAGTCGTAATGACTGCATCGGATCACAAAAGTGGTACAGATCGTTGTGCGGAAGCTGCCACTGCCTATGAAAACGAATCTGGTCGATCCTTTTCTTATGTGGTTAATATTCAAGGAGATGAGCCCCTGATTCAATCCGAACAGCTTCAGACACTCCTGGATTGCATTCAGCTTCCCGATACCCCCGTTGCCACCCTGATCAGACCCATGGAATCGCTGGAAGACCTGAATAATCCCAATGTGGTAAAAGTGGTGGTGGACCTGAACTTCCAGGCGCTGTATTTCTCAAGGGCTCCCATACCCATGGTGAGAGATGCCGGAACCCTTACTAAGACCGAAGACCGAACATTCTATTCCCATATCGGACTTTATGCTTTCCGGCGAAAGGTATTGGAGAACATAGTAACCTTAGGTCCCACACAGCTAGAAGAAGCTGAATCGCTGGAACAATTGCGATGGATGGAACATGGAATCCGTATTCGTACTGCCATAAGCACCTTGCCTTCCATAGGGGTTGATACCCCGGAAGATCTGAAAAGAATCCAAAAGTCTTTTACATTCTGATTGATACCCCAGCCCTATTCGTAGTGCAGGGTTCGGGCCGGATTGGAGCTTGCTGCCTTCCAGGCCAGCAGACTAACAGTAATCAGGGCAATGATCATGGCCGATACGGCAGCAACCAGATATATCCAGGCTTGGAATCCTATGTTAAATGGAAAGCCCTGCAGCCAGTTCTGCATGAACACATAGGCTGCTATCCAGGCCAGCAGGACAGAAATGCTCATCAGTAATATGATCTCCCTGGAAACCACCAGCATCACCTGCCAGACGCTTGCACCAAGGGCTTTTCGAATCCCTATCTCTCTGATTCGGCGTTTGGTACTGTGCAGGGTTTGACCCAGAAGTCCCAGGCAGGCTATGAAAATGGCAAGAATCGAAAACAAAAGCGACAGGCGACCCGTACGTCGCTCCTCCAGGTAATAGTTATCCAGCTCCTCTTCCAGGAAAAAAAACTGGAAGGGGGCCTGACCGGTCATTTGCATCCAGACCTCTTTCACCTGGTTCAGAGTAACAGCCACACCTTTCCCGGCTACACCCAGTCTCAGGGTTATAACCTGGGAAGCGTAAGGGACCTTATCCATTTTGTATCTCAACATATAAGGGCCCACATCCTCCCTTAAGGAGCTATGATGAAAATCTTCCACCACTCCGATAACATGCAGTCGATTGGTGTCTCCCTCTATATTTGGTTCGAGAATCACCACACGGAAGGGATCTTCAATATCGAATTCACGCACAGCCGCTTTATTTATCAGAATGGCCGAGCTGTCCGAAGCCAATTTGGGATCAAAGAAGCGGCTGAAGGTATCGGCCAGGGCAAAGTTGTAGGTCTTCATAAACTCAGGATCCACATAATTGGTGGCGAAAAGGAAGTTTCTGGATGCCTCTCTGCCCTCAATCATATAGGATTCGGTGCTATTGTCGAAACCCAGGTAGGTAGTGGAACTGGAGGCTGAAACCACACCCGGGAGGCGCTCAATCTCACGACAAAAAATACTTACTCCCGCCTTCAGGGGAAAAGTACGTTGCAGAACCACCAGTTGTTCCTTATCGTAGCCCAGATCCTTCTTCAACATAAAATTGAGCTGGTGTGATACAATCAGCGTTCCTACAATGATTCCCACGGATATGGTAAACTGGAAAATCACCAGAATTCGGCGGAGTAATCCGGAATGTCCGATTCTGCCACGATTGCCTTTGATCCCTTCCACGGGCTGAAACCTGGAAAGAAAAAAAGCGGGATAGGCTCCGCTGATAAGACCTACCAGGAGGCTAAGCAATATTACCAGTGGCAAAAAATAGGCATACTTCATGGATTCGATCCTGAGATCCAGGTCCATGGTCTGATTGAACCAGGGCATGGCCAGTTCCACCAGGATCAAGGCAATTACGAGTCCGATAAAGCTGAGGACTACCGATTCGCTCAGAAACTGATGAATTAGCAGTGAGCGATTTGAACCGGCGGCTTTTCGCAGACCAATCTCCCTGGCACGTGTACTGGCCCTTGCTGTGGAAAGATTCATGAAATTTATGGATGCTATGGCCAGCATAAAAATGGCTATCAGCCCAAAAATATGCACATAGAGCCTGTCGTTCACAGGTCGGAAACACGAATCCATTCCCACCTCTATGTCGGGCTGCAAATGGATCCGGAGCAGGGCCTGAAGATAAACACCATATTTATTGCCCGCTTCAGCCCACTCTTCGGGCCCTACACCAAGTACGGTTTTTAGTTCCGGGGCAATCCGTTCCTTTAAAATCCGGGCCATTTCCTTCTCCACCCTTGCCGGATCGCTTCCCTCTTTCAAAAGCACATAACTGAAGATGGAATTTTGAAACCAGGTAGCATTTGCTTCCCAGTCCAGCGTAGCCATGGAAGCAATGAAATCTGCGAAAAAGTGGGAGTTTTCCGGAAGCTCTTCTACAACTCCAGTTACATAAAAGGTATATAAACTATCGTTTACCACCAGGGGTAAGCCCAGAGGATCGCGTGTTCCAAAATACTGCCTGGCCTTTTCCTCTGTAATCACCAGGCTATAAGGTAACGTCAGGGCCGTAGACGGATCTCCCCTGACAAATTTCAGGGAAAAGATATCGGCGATGGAAGAGTCGGCATAAAGGAAATGATCTTCGATGCGCTTTTCCGAATCGGACCATATCAGCCTTTGGGGATTCACATCGAGGCGTACGAATTTCTCAATTTCCGGTATTTCCTCGGCAAAGGTCTGGGCCATGATCATGGAAGTCCAGGCTCCCCTGAAAGATTGGTCTCCAATGCTCCCGTCTATGTAGAGCCTGTATATATCCTGCCTGTGTTCGTGAAAACGGTCAAAACTTACTTCTCTGATAATGAACAAAAGAATGAGGATGGAACTGGCAAGACCGATGGCCAGTCCCGATACATTAATTAGTGTAAATACCCTACTCTTTGCGATGTTTCGAAGGGCGACAGTAAAATAATACCTCCACATATTACAATCCTTGCTGATGTAAGACAGTTTTCATGCCACAAAGTTTAGTGCGTTCATAATAAAACGCTTGTGTAAAAGCAGACTACATGTGTTGCGTGAAAAAATGTCCGGATCTGAACTCGGGCTGCACGGATTGGGACATGCCTCAGATATTCATGGAAGCACGAAAGGTGTAGAGTGAAAATTCCTTGGACAGAGACTCAAAGGCATACTCGAGCTTATTCCCCGTGGTTTTGGCCATCTCAATAAAGCCCAATCCGGCCCCACCGCTGGGTGTAAATTCTCCATTGGTTATGGTGGACCTGTATAGTTCCTTCAATTCGTCCGCATTCTGCTCGTTAACCCTGTCGATCCTGCTGCGAAGTGGAGCCACATCCGTATTTTTCACCGGATTTCTGGTGATTAATTCAATTTTGGAGTCGCTGCGGCTGATTTGGCAGGAAGGACAGAACTCGGTGGCTGAATCTTCACCGTTGCACTTTACCTTTTCGCTGTACTTGGTGACATTCTCCAGAGCTTCGATCATCAGTGAGATCATCTTTTTGTAAGTCTTAAAGGAGAGCTCATGATCCTCCGCGGCCAGCTTAAACTCAGATAACAACCAATCAATGGTGCTGAATGAAAGCGGACCCTGATAGGACAGGATGGACTTACTCAACATGACGATTCAACTTAGATACCGAAATTTAAGAAAACTATATCAATGATTCATCCTTGTTTTCAACATAGCCGGAATCTTCCGGAAGCTTATCCCTGTGACTGGCCTCTACTGCCAATTGATCGCAACGTTCATTCTCAGGTATACTGGCATGTCCTTTTACCCAGATAAACTCTACTGAGTACTTACGATACAAAACGAGAAACTGTTTCCAGAGATCTACATTTTTCTTCTTTTTAAACCGCTTTGCTTCCCAGGAAAATAGCCAGCCTTTATTAACAGCATCCGATACATAACGGGAATCGGTATAGATCTTGACTTTCAAATCCTTCCTTTTCAGGGTTTCAAGTCCCCTGATCACAGCAAGCAGCTCCATCCGGTTATTCGTAGTTAAACTATAACCTTCAGCAAGCTCCTTGCGGTGTTTCCCATATAACATAACCACTCCCAGTCCGCCTGGACCAGGATTTCCCCGGGCAGCTCCGTCTGTATATATGACTATTTCACCCGGGGTCATGGTTGCACTACTCAATTTCGGCAGCTTCTTCTGCTGCGACAGGCTCCTCCCCGGTAACTGGCATTTGCTCTGCAGCAGATGCAGTTTCTGTAACCAGAGTCATCTCATCTACCAGGTGTCCGGCACCAGCATATTTGTCAATTACGAAAAGTACATAGCGGATATCCACATTGATGCATTTCTGCAATTCGGGTTCGAAAGCTACATCGCCACTCATGGCTTCCCAGTTGCCATCAAAAGCGATACCAATCAGTTCGCCATGGGCATTCATTACCGGGCTGCCCGAATTTCCACCAGTGATGTCATTATTTGTGGTGAAACATACTGGCATGGTATCTTCCACACCATATTTTCCATAATCCTTGGCTTTATACAATTCCTTCAACCTGTCGGAAACCACAAACTCGAAATTGTTGGGATCTTCTTTCTCCATCACTCCCTTAAGGGTGGTGTAATGGGTGTAGAGAACGGCATCTTTAGGATAATAATCTCCCACCAATCCATAGTTCATACGCATAGTGGAATTAGCATCCGAATAAAAATCTTTCTCAGGATACATTTCCACCAGTCCTTTCAGGAAAAGCCTGCTACCCCTTTCATACATTTCCTCATACTGGGCAGCCTGTCCCTGGATCTCAAAAAGTTTCTGAAAACCCAGTGCAGCCTGGTAACCAGGATCCTTGGCCAGGACTTTGAGGTCTGGATCATCCATAAAGGCATTGAACTTGTTCTGGTCCACCAGGATGGACTTCTTGAAGTAGTTGTCAACATACTTGGCCACATTGCCTTTGTACTTGTTCTTTACCTCCAGTATATTGTCAGGAAGGTAAGAATCATCCAGCTCATCAATCAGTATCTGGATAAGAGCATTCATTACTTTCTTATCGGTAGGAGGATTGTAATCCTTATAAAACCCTTCACCTGCTTCCTTAAGGGCAGCAGTAATGGCTTGAATATCTTCCTCATTTGGTTCCGGATCGGACAGCACAGCGTTGAGCCTTGCCAGTCCGCGTCCTAAGCTTACAGTTTCGAAACCATAATAAAAGGCTTCCACGAAGTACAAATAAGCTATCTCGGATTCCCTTCGACCCTCGACCGCAGTCTGGATGTCATTCAGTGCATTTCCATAAAGGGCTTTCCGATCTGCATCCTGATTTACCCACTTGGTGAATTCAGCTTCCAGAGCCTGCTTCTTTTCAGCAACCTTCAGTTTTTTCAATCCCTTGCTCATACCAATGGAGTTCTTCCAGTAATTGGATGAACGGGAAAACTTGGAGGCGTACTGGATCCGGACCTTATCATCGGCCATCATGTCCTCCATTTGCAAATCCTGCTTAATCCCCCGAACATAAATTCGAATGGGATGATCCACTTCCAGCGACTCCTGAATCTCCCAGGAAGTCATATAGCGGGAGGTCCTGCCGGGAAAACCCATAACCATGGCAAAATCGTCTTTTTTTATTCCCTTCAGGGATATGGGAAGGTAGTGCTTGGATTTCAGCGGCACGTTGTCAGGGCTGTAATCGGCGGGCATTCCATCGGGACCCGTATATACTCTGAACAGGGAAAAGTCGCCAGTATGGCGGGGCCACATCCAGTTGTCTGTATCGTGTCCGAATTTACCGATGGACTCGGGTGGCGCTCCCACCAGACGTACATCACGATAGGTCTCCATTACAAAAAGGAAAAAACGGTTCCCGGCAAACATACTTCTTACTCGTGCATTGTAGTGAGTGTCTTCAGTGGCTTCTTCAATGATGGCCTCCGAGATTGAACGGATTTTAGAAGCTCTTGCCTGGGCATTCATCTCTTCATTCAGCTCTGCAGCAATCCTGTCGGTCACTTCTTCCATTCTTACCAGAAAGGTTATGGATTTACCCTCGTTGGGCAATTCTTCATCCCTGGTCATGGCCCAGAAGCCATTCTTCAGATAGTCATTCTCCACGGAACTGTGATTTTGAATCTCCCCATATCCGCAGTGGTGGTTAGTGAGAAGTAGCCCATCTGGCGATACAAGTTCGGCCGTACAAGACCCACCATCCAGAGCTCCCACCGCATCCTTCAGGCTGGCCTGATTAATGCTGTAGATTTGCTCCGCTGTAAGCTTCAATCCCATTTCGGTCATTTCATCCATGTTCACCTGTCCAATCAGGCTCAGCAGCCACATGCCTTCATCGGCACGCACCTTTACCTGAAAAGCAAACACGAGTGCTGTCACTACTAGAAATACTTTCCTCATTATTCTGTTATTTTGATTGTTTTTATGAATATCACTTAGAATTTCGGAAATGCAAATATTGCAAAATTCTTCCTGAAACGTATATGTAAATCACTGTTTTATGACAAAGAAGGCATGTTTAAGAAAAGTCCAGCTCCATCTGGTCGTTAAGCAGCTTGAAAGAACGCCTGTGGTAGGGTGAAGGCCCGTATTCAAGCACAGCTCGACGGTGCTCCCTTGTAGGGTAACCCTTATTTCTTTCCCAGCCATACTGTGGATACTCCTGGTGCAATTTGGACATCAACTCATCCCGGTAGGTTTTAGCCAGGATGGAGGCTGCAGCGATGGATGCATATTTGCCGTCGCCTTTAACGATGCAGGTAAAAGGCACTTCTTCATAAGGTGTAAATCGATTGCCATCAATGATCAGGTGCCCGGGTTGCATCTTTAGCCGGTCAAGAGCCCGATGCATGGCCAAAAATGAAGCATTCAGAATATTAATGGAATCTATCTCCGCCTCATCTACCACCCCGATGGCATAAGC
>Ga0180430_10001113_pt1 | contig 27212 bp, 22 predicted proteins | sample SS_ome_9_FD_132999 | JGI IMG/M metagenome (GOLD analysis project Ga0180430, IMG submission 132999) | Hypersaline lake sediment archaeal communities from the Salton Sea, California, USA - SS_1_S_2 metaG | ecosystem: Environmental > Aquatic > Non-marine Saline and Alkaline > Hypersaline >... | reverse complement strand
TGCCGAGCAGGTCGAAAAATACCAGTTGCGCCGGGATATCCTCTGCGAAGGGCTCGAACGGATGGGCTGGGACATCAACCGCCCCAAAGCCGGCATGTTCGTGTGGGCCAAGCTGCCGGCGCCCTACGATCGCATGGGGTCCATGGAATTTGCCCTGCGCCTGATGGCGGAAGGCAACGTGGCCGTGGCACCGGGGATAGGATTCGGTGAAGAAGGCGAAGGATATTTGCGGCTGGCCCTGGTTGAAAACGAGCACCGCATCCGCCAGGCGCTGCGCCAGATGCGGCGGGCCCTGCCCCTGATCCAGCAGGCCTGAGGTTCCGTCAAGGCCGGGAAGCAACCCCCGCGTGTCAACCAACTTGACGTCATCGCCGCCTATCGATTAGCCAGTTATCCTGATCACGACCAGGGTGGCATCGTCTTCCGGTGGTCGGGACTGCCTGAAATCGTCCAAGGCGTTGATGATCGAACCGGCTATCGTGGCAGCAGGTTGATCGGCCTGCGCTTTCACAAGCGCCATCAATCGGTTTTTGCCGAAATAGTCGCCTTGCGGATTGCGAGCCTCCCAGATGCCATCGGTACCGATCACAATCACCTGGCCGGGCGCTATGGCACACCCGCTTTCTTCGTAAGGGGCCGTCTTCATCACCCCCAGGGGCAGGGGGAATCCCGGACCGGCAAGTTCTTCCACCGTATCCGCTCCCGGGGTGAAAATCAGGGCCGGATCGTGCCCGGCCCGGGTCCAGCAGATACGGCGACGCGCCGCATCGATCTCGCCGTAAAACATGCTCATGAAGCGGTTCGTGCCGTCCACGTCGCGTGCCAGGTGCCGGTTGACGTCCGTCATGATGGCCGCGGTGGACCCCGGGGCCGTTATCCGCTCTCGCAAAAACCCGCGCGCGGTGGTCATCAGGAGCGCCGAGGGGATCCCATGGCCGGTCACATCGCCGATGACGATACCCGTATGCGGCTGCCCGCCAACCTGACGGATAAAAAAATCGTAATAGTCTCCCCCGGTCTCATCACACCACTGGCTCTTTCCGGCGATTTCCAGACCATCCGCTACCAAGTGGTCTTTGGGCATCAGGTTGCGCTGCACTTCACTGGCGAGTGCCATGGATTTTTCCATATCCTGAAGCTGGGAGGTTCGGGCGGACGCCTGACGAAAATGGGTCACCCCCTCATGAATCGCGCGGATCAACGATGCCGCCGGGCAGGGCTTCACGTGAAACTGGAAGATATGGCCCTCATTGACGGCCTGGACGGCGGTACCCAGATCGGTCGAACCGGTCAACATCATGCGAACCGTATCGGGCCAAAGCGTCTTGATCCTGGCCAGCAGGTCGATGCCGTTCATTCCCGGCATCCGATAATCCGACACCACCACCATGAAAGGAGGGTCCTGCATTGCCACCATCTGCAATGCTTCCGCACCTCCCGGGGCGGTTTCGATCTGAAAATGGCGTCTCAGCTGGCGGCTCAGGCCGGCCAGCAGCTGGGGGTCGTCATCCACCAACAGGATGCAGGGTTTCATGGTGCGCCCTCTTCGCTATCGACACAGATCTGCCGCAGACTTTCGACTTTTTCGGTAAGTCCCAGAGCGGCGATGAAATCCGCATCGACATTCTCTGCCCCACCGCTGCCGCCCTCCCGGGACTGCGCCAAACAATGGCCGAACCCATTGGCAAGATGCACTGCCGCCAGCGGACCGACTGCCGTCTCCCGGCTTTCCAGCGGCGTGTGGTGAAAGGCGATGGCCATCAGAATGGAGGGCTCCATCCCCCACAGCCCCATGAGGTAGGCACCGATCTCGGCATGGGTCGTACCGATCATTTCCCGTTCTTTTGCCAGGCGTTCGACAGGTCCTTCCGACACCGCCTTGTGCAGCGCCCGGTAGGCATCACTGAAATTGACAGCCAGGATCAACTTGCCGATGTCGTGGAGCATGCCGGCCAGGAAAGCGGCGGCCGCCTGTTCACGATCTCGTGTGGCGGTTGTCATGATCTTTTGGGCATACCCCCCCACGGCCAGGCTGTGCTGCCACAGGCCGTCCAAATCGAAGAATGGAATCCGGCGGGCGTCGAAGGCCGCAAACACGTTGACCGACAGCACCAGGGCCTTGATGGCGTCCAACCCCAGCAGCATGACGGCGTCCTGCACATCGGTCACCTGCCGGTAGAGCCCGAAAAAAGCCGAGTTGACCATCTGCAGCATCTTGGCCGTCATACCCAGATCCGATGCGATCAGACCGGCCACCTTCCGGATCGAGGCGTCCTCCGATTGGAGCTCTTCCATGATGGCGACACAGCTGGCGGGCATGCTGGGCAGGGTGTCGATGCGCGCCACCACCCGCCGGATGGCTTGATCCGTCAGCAGCTGGTTGAGGGCAACCGTCTTTTGCAGGGCCTCGCGAAGGACGTCCACGTCACAGGGTTTGGCCAGCAATTGATGGGCCACCTTGACGGATTGGAGCGTCATGTCCCGGTCCAGCTGACCGCTCAACATCATGCGCACCACCTGGGGGAAGCGCGCTTTGACCGCTTCGAGCAGCTGCGCGCCATCCATGCCCGGCATGCGCATATCCGTAATCACGACGTCCACGGGGTGGGATGCCAGCAACGCCAGTGCCGCCTCCCCGCCCTCGGCGTAGAGGATCTCCCACTCATGCCGCATGCTGCGCAAGGTGCGCTGGAGACCCTTCAAAACCATGGGCTCATCATCGACAAAGAGCAGATGCCGCTTCGCCATGGCCTCAGGCCTCCCCATCCACCGGCAGCCGGATGACAAACGTGGTCCCCTCCCCCGGTGCGCTATCAACGGTCAAACGGCCGCCGTGGTTGTCGACGATGACGGAATGGGCGATGGCCAAGCCCTGGCCCGAGCCGATGCCCTCTTCCTTGGTGGTGAAAAACAGGTCGAACACCTTATGGCGGATGGCCTCCGGGATGCCGGCCCCCGTATCCTGGATCCGAACCTCGGCCCAGCCGTCCCGGTAGCGGGTGGTGATGGTGATGCGGCCTTTGACCGTCTGGCCCAGCCCACCCTTCTCGGCAATGGCGTGCGCGGCGTTCGTTATCAGATTGAGGATCACCTGGTTGATCTCGCCGCGCTGCCCCGGCACCGGGGGCATGGCGTCATCCAGATCCGTGACAACTTCCGCCACGTATTTCCATTCATTGCGGGATAGGGTGATCGTACTTTCGACGGCCTGATTGAGATCCAGAGGCGTCTTTTCCAACCCGCCGGGATGGGCGAAAAACTTCATGGAACGCACGATTTTCGAAATGCGCCCGACACCGTCCAGAATGTGATCGATCGCCAGCGGGATTTCCCCCTCCAGATAATCAAGGTCCAGATCCTGTATGGTCGCATCGACGGCATGGAGCCGGCCGGAAACATTGTCTCCCGTGCGGACCGCCGAGGCCAGGGCTTGAAAACATCCCAGGATCTGCCGAAGATCTGAAAAGGCTTCCCGCAAAAAGTGGGTGTTGTCGCCCACGAATTGAGCCGGTGTACTGATTTCATGGGCAATGCCGGAGGCCAGATGCCCGATGGCTTCCATTTTCCGGGACTGGGCCAGCTGCGCTTCCAGGTGCTTGCGCTCGGTGATCATGGTCTTGTATCCCCGAATCTCCGTTTCGCCCACCATCGTTGCCCTTATGGCAACCGCTGGGCCGATTGAAACCCATCCTCCCACCGAGCCATCATCGCCGGCCGGTGTACCGGTCTGTCTTACCTTTCTTCGGCGTTTTGAGGAAAAACCTTAGGTCCTATGTCAGATGAATCGCGGCGGCGGATCCCAAGAGATCACGGGTTGCGAAACGCGTCCATACGCCATCCGTATGGATGTGATGGGGATGTCGATGGTGGGAAAAGGATGGGCATATCAAGACACGCGGAGCGGATCGTCGGTGGGCCGGTGGCGGGGCGTCAGGGTCGCCGCCAGCGCGCGGGCCTTTTCCAGGGAAGGAACGCCCTTTCGGCCGCCATAGTCCCGGCAGGACAGGGAGGCTACGGCCACGGCCAGGCGAACCGCCTCCGGTAGGCGCGCGCCCCAACCGATGGCCAGGGCAAAAGCAGCGTGGAAATTATCCCCAGCGCCCGTGGTGTCGCGAACCGCCACACGGGGCGCCGGAACTTGGATCAGCTGCCCGTCGTCAATGTAATAAGCGCCCTGCCGGCCGTCGGTGACGATCAAACGGCCACGAATCCGGGCCTGCAGCCGGTTCATTTTTGCGACCAGGGTTGGGCCGGTGCCGCCGGCACGTTCGTCATCCAGAAAATCACGGCTGGGGATGAAATAATCCGCAACCTGCATCATGGCCTTCATGCCGTCCCGCCATCTTTCCGCATCGTACACCACCCGGGGGCCGCCCGGCTTCGGCAGCAGGCCCGCCAGATAGGTGGTCTCGGGGTCGAGCAGCAGCACCTGGGCCGATGCGATCAATGCGGCGGACAGATCTTCGGCGGCCAGGCGCGGCAAGGTGCTGGGTTCGTAGAAAATGGTGCGATCCCCTGTTGACGCCGTGACAACGATATAGGCCTCGGGCGTCCGCCCGCCGGGAAACACCTGGACGTGACGCGTATCCACATTGAAGGCGGACAGGCGATCGAGGCAAATCCGGCCGGCATCGTCGTCCCCGACGCGACCGACATAGCAGACCCGCCCCCCCAGGCGGGCGATGCAGGCGGCCGCCGTACCTCCCTGTCCACCGCCCTCCACCAGCCGTTGCCTCAAGGCCACCTTCGTGTTTTCACGGGGGTAGGCCGCCACCACCGCAATATGGTCCACGCAGCTGCGGCCGATGACAAGGACATCAATCGTCGACATCGGGAAATAGTCCTATCGCTGATAAGGATTAGGCCGGCGTCCGGTTATCGGCCGGTGCAAGGATTGGCTTAACAAACGTCGTTCAAGCGACTAGGGCAAACGTTGGCCTTGTTTCAGTTTTCCCAGCTGCTCCGATATTTTCTTGGCTTTCTGGATGTAATCCGCAACATTGCGGTAGTCTGGATCCAACGCCTGGACGATCTGCCATTCGCTGAGCGCCGCCTCGGGTTTTTCGTCCTGGAAAAACGCAATGCCACGATTGTAGAGGCGCTCCTTGTATGTTTTTTCGCAGTCCGCCACCACGTCGCGGCATGGTTGGCAGTCGTCCCGGAAAGCGATGCAGGCCTCAAACTGTTGGCGGGCCGGATCGATCTCCTGGCGGTCCCACAGCTGACGGGCATAGGCATTGTGCGCCGCGGCGATATCCTGCCGGGCCTCCGGGTCGTCGGGGATCACGTTCAGGACTTTACGGTACTCGACGATGGCCGCCCCATAATCCCCGGCCTGCAGCATTTCTTTGCCGGCGTCACGGTAGTTGTCCACCTGGATCGCCACGGCTTCGGAAATGGTCGCTTCCGCCGCTTCCGCCAGACGCTGATCGTCCTTGTTCGCCGTATCGCTTGTCGCGGCCGGTGGCGCGCCCATCCCGATCTCGGGGATCATGATCACCTGGCCGACTTCGATCTGGGTGGCATCGGCAAGCCGATTGTACTGCGCGATCATGTTGAACTTCTTGTAATCCCCGTAATACTTCTTGGCAATGATCGCGAGGGTTTCGCCTTTTTGCACGACATGCTTGCCCTCATGGGTGGCCGTTATCTTCTCACGAGCACGCAACCGCTCCAAGGCGCCGGTGTGCTCCGGCCACAAACGCAACGCGGACAGATAGGCGATTTTGCTGTCCTGATATTTCCCGCTGGCGTAATCCCGCTCGCCCTGCTGGAAACGCTCTTCCGCCATGCTTTTCCGCGTAGCTTCGACACGCGCCAGGGCAGCAGCAATCTCGGTGTTCTCCGGCGTCAGCGTGAGGGCCAGCTTGTACATGCGCGTGGCCTCCACCACGCGGCCGGCCTGCTCCTGGGCCAAGCCTTCATTATAATAGGCCTGCGCGGGAACCGAACGGTTATCCGTCGTGGCCTTCCCGCCACCGGTGGCACAGCCGGCCAGCGCCGCGATCATCAAACAGAAGAAAATGATAGGCAGAGTCGTTTTCATAGATTCAGTCCAGTGTGACGGGGTGCAGGGTTGTAATCCGGCTGCTGAAATAATCGAGATCTTCTTTCAAAACCTGGTTGCGCTTCAGAACCATGGCATCCATGAAGAACGGATTGGCGCCCCGCTCCACGGTCAACCCCAGGCGGTAGCCGGCCGCTTCGGTCTGGGCCAGGACCCAACGGTTGTATTTACTGTAGGGATAAGCAAAAAATTGCGTGTTCTGGTCAAGCTCCCGGTCAATGATCGCCTTGGACTGAGCCAGCTCCATGGTGATCCGGTCACGATAGGCGGCATCGCTTTCGCCTTCCCGCTTGAGGGTCAGATCGCTGTGGGTGACACTGTGGGATTCAATTTCGAAACCGGCCGCTTTCATTTCCCGCAGTTGATCCCATGTAGCAGCCATGGACGTCGCCCCGATAAAGTCCGGGTAAACGAAGAGCGTCGCCGTAAAGCCGTATTCCTTCAGCAACGGATAGGCGATGTCGTAGATGGACCGGTAGCCGTCATCGATGGTGATGACGACTGACCGCAGTGGAATCGCACGCTGATAAGTCATGAAGTCGACCAATTCGGCAAGGCTGATCGTCCGATACCCGTTATCTTTCAGGTAATCCAGTTGGGCCCGGAAAGACGCTTCCGAAACACAGAGCGCCGAGCGGCAGTTCGCTCCGAAACGATGATAACACAGGATCGGCACCACCTGATAGCCTTCACGAAACAAACCGGCCCGGTTATCGTCCTTCAGAGGAATGATCACCGTTTTGCCTTTCTGAAAGGTGATGCCCGGGTTGGCTTCTTCGATCACCCAGGCCCGCCGGGGGTCTTTCAGAAACCGTTCCGCAAGCGCCGCGGAGGTGGTCTCTTTTTGGAGTTGATAGATAATGTAGTCCTCGGACTGGTAAGTGCCGCGATGACCCAGCGATGCACATCCCACCACCAGCCAAATGGCGGCGGCCATCCCCACCCACAGGATGGGCCGGCGTAAATGAAAGCGCAGCTTATCGTTCGTTGTCATGGCGATTGTCCTTTATTGGCCGATGGTGATGCAGAATCCATCGGTACCACTTTGGCCACCACCAGGGTGACGTCGTCTTCCAATTCGTGATTGCCACGAAATCGATTCAGGGCCTCGACGGCCGCATCCAGAATATTGCGGGCCGAATGATCCCGCCGTTCGCGAATAACGTCCAGCAACGGTTGTTTGCCGAACATTTCGCCTTCCGCGTTATGGGCTTCCCAAGTGCCATCGGTGCCCAGAACGATGATCTGGCCTTCCCGCAACTCCCGCCGTTCATTGACCGTGTAAGGCCAATCCGCATCGATCCCCAGAGGGATGCCGTCGCCCATCAACTCTTCGAATCGGTCTTCGACCGGATCGTAGAGGATGGCCGGATCATGGCCGGCACGGACCCAATTGAGCGTCTGGTTCGGGCGGTCGATCATCAAATAGAAAAGCGTCATGAAACTGCTTGAATCTTCCACATCATGGGCCAGCAGCCGATTCACATCCTGAACGATGTCTCCCAGCGACCCACGCCAATTCGAACGCTGACGGATAAAGGCCCGGGCCGTGGCCATCAGCAGGGCCGAAGGGATGCCGTGCCCCGAAACATCTCCCAGGACCAACCCGATCGTTCCGGGACTCTGCCGGGCGGATTGAATGTAATCGTAGTAATCGCCCCCGGTTTCGTCGCAGTAGAGACTGCGCCCGGCGATGTCGAGACCCGCCAGATTGGGATCCCGCATGGGCAGCAGACTGCGCTGCACCTCCATGGCCAGTTCGAGCGAGCGCCGCATCACGTTGCGCTCTTTCAAGCCTTCGGACATCTGGTTGAAGGCATGCCCCAGATCGCCCAACTCGTCGTTGCGGCGAATCCAGACCCGGTGGTCGAAATCACCCGACCGGATGGCGCGAGTCCCCTCCTGCAGCCGCTTGATCGGACGCGAAAAATAGAGACTGACCAACAGGCTCATCACCACGCCGAAAAGGATGATGATACCGGTCAGAAGATAGATATACTGTTTGGCGCTGGCAACCGCTTCGAGAATCTTTTGTTGGGATATGGCCAGGGCCACCATGCCGACCTGAAGCGTTTGATAGGTCAGGTTTTTCTCGAAATACAGATATTCCTTGTCTTCTTCGGAAAACCGCCCGATGCGGATCGGCCCGGTGTCGTTCAGCAATACGTATCCCGCGGGCGGCGCCATGCGGGTATTGTTTTTTTCGCTGATGCTGTGGGCTTTGATGACACCGTCGGCATCGGCGATCAAGGCGAAATACACCTGGTCCAGCGCCGCCACGTCCCGGACCAATTGGAACAAGGCCAGATCCTCTTCCGTCAGCAGCTTGTCCGGGGCGTTCTCGGCCGTGATGCGCACCAGGCTTTCCCCTAACGAAATCAACTGTTCCCGGAATCCTTCGACTTGCCTCTGCAGCATCGCCACACTGATGATGGTGCTGACCGTGATGGTCAGGAGGGTGGACAGCGTAATGAACTTGATGAAAATCGGAACTTTGAGAACGGTGCGCCGGTCATGGCCGGAGCGGCGCTCGATGCCGGGCGGGCCGATCGCGGTTGTTCGACGATCGTGGCGGCTGCGTTTGGCGGTCTTCTCGGTCTTCGGTGGTTTTGACTTTCCTGGCATAAGCAGTCGTCCTGATGCCCTGCAGATGAACACCCTGTTCAGGCATCGAACGCCTGACCCTGAAAAACCAAGTAAAAGTCTGGGGAATAACCATTTACAAATCTGTGAAATGCTTGCAGACAAGCATTATACGGCGAGGCAACCCTAATTGAGACCGTATGGCATCCTCTGAAAGTTGTCAAGAAACACTGCGGATCGAATGGCTGTCGTGGATGGTGCGACATCACGATCCGGATTTGACGCCGGATGCCGAAATGCGTAAATAGAACAATTGCCCGAGCGAAAAGGTCTGCCCCCACGCATCAGAGGACCGCAAAACCGCTATGATCCTGTTCTCTCGGCAGAACAACCGATACGGTCCGCGCATGCATCGCCAAAACGGAGGCTTTGATACACCGCCATGAAACCACCGATCTATCTAGACTTCAACGGTACGACACCCATTTCACCCGAAGTGGCCGACGCCATGCAGCCCTTCTGGGAATCCGCCTTCGGCAACCCCTCCAGCAGCCATGCCTATGGCCGCGCCCCCCGGGAGGCCGTGGCCACCGCCCGCCGGCAGGTCGCCGAACTCCTGGGATGTCCGCCGGAGGCGATCATCTTTACGAGCGGCGGTACGGAGGCCAACAACCATGCCCTGAAAGGCATCGTCATGGCAGCGCACCGCGGCGGCCACCTGATAACGAGTGCCATCGAGCATCCGGCCATCCTGGAAGTGTGCCGCTTCCTGGAGCGTTTCGGCATCGAGACCACCTGCCTGCCTGTCGATGACATGGGGCAGGTAAACCCCGATGCGGTAAGAGCCGCCATCCGGCCGGACACGCTTCTCATCTCCATCATGCATGCCAACAACGAAGTCGGCACGCTTCAACCGCTTGCCGCCATTGGCGCCATTGCGCGCGCCCACGCGATCCCCTTTCACACGGATGCGGCCCAGTCCGTGGGCAAGATACCGACGCGCGTGGATGATCTGGGGGTGGATCTGCTGTCCGTAGCCGGTCATAAGCTCTATGCCCCCAAGGGTGTCGGCGCGCTCTACGTGCGGCCCGGGCTGACGCTGGAAAATTTCTGCCATGGTGCCGGCCAGGAAGCCGGGCGCCGCGCCGGAACCGAGAATGTGGCGTTGATCGTGGCGCTGGGGAAAGCCTGTGAAATTGCCGCACGGGATCTCGATCAAAACACGGCACGGATGCGGGAGATGCGGGATCGGCTGCACCAGGGACTGGCGGCCGGGATGGCGGGCCTGCGCCTGAACAGCCACCCTGAAAAACGACTGCCCAACACACTCAGTCTGTCCTTCCATGGGATCGCCGCCGACCGGCTGCTGGCCGCCATCGGCGATGACATCGCCGCATCGGCGGGCGCGGCCTGCCACGCCGACACCGTCACGATTTCCCACGTGCTAAGGGCCATGCGGGTCCCGGACGATTGGGCGCGGGGCACCATCCGCTTCAGCGTGGGGAAGACCACCACAGAGGAAGAAATCGAGCGCGCCGTAGCGGTCATCGTTGAAGCCGTCAACCGCCTGCGGAAAGCGTGAAACGAAAGATAAGCCTTCAACAGAAAAGCCGGAGGCGGCGCAATCATCACCCGATGCACCGCCTCGGCAACCTTCGATCAATTGATTCCGTTAGTCCGTGCGGCTCGTGATCTCCAGCAGATGGTAGCCGAACTGGGTCTGAACCGGCCCGTGGACCGTATTCAGGGCACCGCTGAACACCACCTCATCGAATTCCTTGACCATCTGACCGGGGCCGAATTCGCCCAGATCGCCCCCTTGGCGGCCTGACGGGCAGGTGGAATGCTGTTTGGCGACGTCGGCAAAATCGGCCCCCGCCTCGATTTCATTTTTCAGTTCTTCACACTTGGCCTGGCTGTCCACCAGGATGTGTCGTGCACTTGCTTTGGACATTAGATTTCCTCCTGACGTTATTCAACAGCGTCCGATATTCAGCGACACCGTCGCGTAGTAAAAAAACACCGCCCGGGCGGTGTGCCTTCAGTCAACGAGCTGATGCTTAAGCTTAAGAAGTTTTTAGCCGCTGTAAACCGCTGCCCTGAATGGGAAAGGCGGCCGATGATCCTTGAAGCACCGGCATCTCCGTAGGCATCGTATCGGCAAATTGATAACAAGGGAAGTCAAAATGATCAAGGTTGAAGAAACCATTTCAGAAAAGCACCCCGATGATCCGGGACGCTCCGGCTTGTGGACGGATCATCCTCGGTTTTCAATCTAACCGCCTTCAATCCGATACCGCTCTTTGGCACGTTCTGCGATCATATTCAGGTCTAAATCAAGATCCTTTTCAGGCGAGAGCACATCCATTCGATATTTCAACGAGCGTTTACCGGGATTCGTCGGGGCGTAGGTCCTCAGTATGCCCAGTGCGCTGACACCGGCGTAGTTTGCGAAGACGTGTTCCGGACCATAATCGAGGTTCTTGCGTTTCAATTCGCCCATAAGCTGGTTGTTCAGGCGCTCGAACGTGAAGGTACTGAATTCGCCGAACCGACCGATGCCCAATATTCGAATCAATCCTGTCAAGCTGTTTTCTTTATAGCGCGTATCATGGCAGACGACCACATACGGGGGATAAAATAGGGTTCCATCCGACAATTCGGCCCCATCGGTTGCCGTATCCAGATTCTCGGCAAATTTCTTAAGGTGGCCCTTGGACCATCGATATTCAGTTTTACAGTACGCCAGGTACATGTGCGGGTCGATCAACCCAATGGACACACAAGTGCTGATGCGCGTCCTGGAGCCGTAGGGCGGGCCGATGTAGGTTGGGCTGTGGCTTCGGATAATGTCGTTGGCATCTATATCGACAGTTAATTTACGGCCTATCTTCTTGTTGCGTTTAAATGCAGCGGTTTTAAAATTGTTGATGCGTCGTGCCGCTCTCGTGAAAAAGCCACTGTCCAGGTTAACGCTGTTGGCCAATCCATCCGGAAAAAGGAGTGTGGCATTGTCGAAATGCAAGCTTTCGCGAATCTTTTCACGAAAAACGGTTTCATCCATCAACTTTATGGGCGAATAAGCGATCTCCTTGTCGTCGACATCTTGATAAATCAACCCACCAGGAATAAAAATGGCGCCCTTGTTGTCCAATTTGCCTGTGGCCCCTTCCTCATTAATACCTGGCAGCTGGCCGTGTTTGTCGCGGGACAACATCCGCCATAGTGTATCCGTACGTATGGCAATCAGTTCTCTGAGCAAAATACTACCAATTATTTCCTTTTTAGTTCTCATGCCATCCTTCCATATTACCTATTTTTGGTCTCGAATGCGTATTATCGTAGCAATGGAGGGCGGTAAAATCAATTGGTGCCATGATACGAAAGATTTCGTAGACCTTCCGAAAACAGTCAGATTGGACTATCGGTTGGATTTCTGGAACAACTGGCCGAAAAAAATCAGCCTTCGACACCCTGCTGATGATCCTGTCGGCCATCTTTTTTCTGCGGGGTATGGGCAAGAAATGAAGAAGTATCCACTGATCCGGGAGAAAAGAAGATAGGGGTTAGCATGTAATGCAAGAATGGCCACTTTGTAGGTCGGGGCTAGTGCAAGAAATGCGGTTAGCCTGCAGACTCTTGATACCCATTACACCAAATTCATAAAGCCTGGGGTATTTGCTCTCAATCACAATCCTGTGTGAACTCAGCTATTTCCAATACTGCAATTCATAACGGCCAAGGATTTGATCAAGTTTTCCTGATTTTTTCAAATTTCGTATACCTTTTGAAAAAATCTCGGCGTATTTTGCGGATTCTTTATTTATCGGTGAAAAAGCGATGTACAAATTAGCGCTGATATCGGTGACACCTACACTGATGACCTCGCCCCCAACCCCCATTTGCTTGATTTTATAAGTCATGACGTTTTCGCCAGCAATAAGGGTATCAAATCTGCCGGCAAGCAACTTCTTTATGTTTTGATAAAGTGGGTCACTACCAGACACATATTGGACACGTTGAGCGTTCTTCTCAAAATATGCATTGAGTTCTTCACCATATGAGTATCCTTTAATCAAACCAATTTTCTTCGATTGCAGTGATTCTAATCCAGCATATTTCCATAGGCTTCCCCATTTGGCATAAAATGCATACCGTGAAACACCAAACTCTTCTTCCGGAAAAACAAAATCCGGTGCTTCCTCTTTGTATGCGCCTATAATGGCACTATAATTTCCCTTGCGCGTCTCATCAATCGCCCTGATCCATGGAATATTCAAATATTTAAACGTATGTCCGGCTTCTTCAAAAATCTGTTGGGCAATTTCAACCCCATATCCGGGGTATGTCGATCCGGCCTTACCACAATATGGCAGCCATTCATCCGCGACTATAATTATCTCAGCAGCAGACACCGGGAGCGTAGATAATAGAATATAAACCGACAAGATTATCTTTTGTAGATATCCGTTAAAGTTTGGCCTCTTTACCAACCCAACCACTTCTTCCTCTCCATTACAGGATGTCCTTGGCTACTTGTCCGTAAACTCTATTTAATCGAATGATCAATCAAAATTGTAATTAGGCGAAAGATATCTAAACTTAAAATTATTGGCACAATTCACCGCAGCCAAAAACGACAGGTCCAGCAATACCATACCACAACTTTGGGCCGACCGCAGGTATTGAGCGTGCCACTATGCGGATCATAAGGGTTTTTCAGGTAGGAAAAGCTAATCCTTATCCCCACACCGCCCATTACACCTATCCCGCAACTTTCCAGAACACTTAAAGGTCACAACCCGCCGTGGTTTCAGCATCAGGTCTTCTCCAGTTGCAGGATTCCTCCCGCGTCGTTCGGACTTTTCAAGGACACGGAATTTTCCAAAACCGCTGATCAGGACGTTCTCGCCGGAGGCCAGTGTGTCTTTCACTATTTCAAGGAGCCACTCGACAGCATGAACGGATTTATTTTTCGGCAAACCGGTTTCTTTGGTTACGATTTGAACGATGTCAGTTTTGGTGAGGGCCATGCGTTGGACTCCGTTGGGATGGTTTGGCGGATGCGTAGGGGGAATAATTGAGCGTTTCAGAATATTGTTATTTTGTCAATAACTATAGCATGTTGAGAATGGTTCCGATTTAAAGCGTTGATTACTGTCGGTTTGTTTTTGCTCTGGATTTAAAGCCCATTTGAATTTTAAAAATGAAACCATAGTGCGTGTCGGGGGCAGCTTTCAATCAGGAATCGCCATCTTTGTGGATATTATTTCAGTCCTTGCAACCAATTGAATCTATACAAAATATTTCTTGACTATGACGATGAAAGCCAACTAACTATAATGTAAAATGTGCAATCATCGAATTACAATCGGTACGCACGCACTTCAAAGTTCATGTTCTCCTTACTTTTATTGGAAATTTCCCCAATGCATCAATGTGCAAAGGATGTTGATTTAAAACAAACCGCCGTCATGTATCAGTCCTTAATTCGCCAACCACGCTTGCCATGAGCCAAAATCCCACACAATCCAATCAACATCCCGAGATGGATGCCGTTCATCAGGCCATGGAGCATACGCATCTCGATGACGACACCCCCCTATACAGCAGTCGGGTCGTTAACGTTTATTCCGAGTATCTCCAAAAAAATTATCCCGCGGTCGATTTTGATCAGGTACTTCAGTATGCCGGAATGACTAGATTGGAACTGGAAGACCCTGCCCATTGGTTCAATCAAAATCAGGTGAACCGCTTTCACGCGATCCTGAACCAGAAAACCAAAAACGAAATGATTTCCCGGGATGTCGGACGTTACGCCATTTCATCAGATGCGTTGGGCGTTATTAAAAAAATTGCCATAAGCCTGATCAATCCGGCGTCCATATATATGCTCATGGGAAAGTTATACCCCTTAATAAGTCGTGCGGCAGATGTTAAAACAAGGCGAAAAGGGGCCACAAAAGTCGCAATTTCTGTGGTTCTCAAGCCGGGGGTAAAAGAAGGGCTGTTTCAATGCAGAAATCGAGTGGGTTCTTTCGAGGGCGTTGGAAAACATTTTGCGAATCAATATTCAAAAGTGGAACACCCGCAGTGCATCCATCGAGGGGATTCAAAGTGTCTTTACATCGTCACATGGGAAAAAAGCCTAACCTTGTTCTGGCAGCGTCTTAGAAATTCAGTTGCGATGGCAAGTTTCCTGCTGTCCCTCCTCCTTTTTTTCCTATTACCAATTTCGACCTGGCTTACCGTTAGCCTTATTTTGGGCCTGATCATTTTCTCTTTTTCTACGTATTCCCATATTCTCAAAATAAAGGATCTTACCGAAACGATAACGGCACAAGGGGACATTGCTCAGGATCACCTGGATGGCATCAAGGCGCAATATAACAGTTCGATAGTGATAGAGGAAATCGGAAAAGCCACCTCAACCTTGATGGGCACCCAAACGCTTTTCGAGACAGTGGCTAACACCATGCAAAGCCGCCTCGCATATGACCGGGGCATGCTGTTCTTATCTGACCCCAAAGGGAAATACCTTAAATTCGCGGCTGGATATGGGTTCGATCCACAAGAGACAGACATATTGCGTCATCTAAATTTCAATTTGGATAACCCGGATTCCAAAGGTCTATTTACACGGACGTTCCATGACCAGCAGCCTTTTATCGTACACGACATAAATGATCTAAAACACCATTTCTCTGAACGAAGCCAGCGCCTGATTAATCAGTTTAACCCCCATTCACTGGTCTGTGTGCCGATTGCCTACGAGAATGAATCGTTAGGGATTCTTGCCGTGGACAATCACATTTCAAAAAGAAAACTGCAGCAAAGCGATTTGAACCTGCTGAAAGGGATTGCCGCAAATTTAGCAATCAGCATCAACAATTCAATATTCTACAACAAATTAAAGGAAAGTGAGGAAAAATACCGGGACATATTTGAAAATGTTTCCGATTTTCTCTATTCGCATGATCTGGAAGGTAGAATACAAAATGCCAATAAAGCTTTCGCCGATGCGACTGGATACCGCCATACAGCACTAACAAAGATGAAACTGCGCGATCTTTTACCCTTCGATTATAGTGACCAGTACTCAATATATCTAAGAGATATTCTTGCTTCGGGCCATGTGGAAGGCATCACAAGTATCCTCAAGAAAGACGGTGCTAAACTCATATTGGAATACAAAAGCTCACTTATCGTGGAGGAGGATAGACCCATCGGTGTTCGCGGCTCGGCGCGTGACATTACGGAGCGCTGGGAAGCCAATAGGGAGAAAAAAAGGTTAGAGGACATGCTTGATCGGGCAAAGAAAATGGAAGCTGTCGGAACCCTTGCCGGTGGTGTGGCCCACGACCTGAATAATATTTTGAGCGGAATCGTCAGTTATCCAGAATTGCTGTTGATGGATTTACCCGAAGACAACACTCTTCATGAACCTCTAACCACCATTATGGAATCAGGGCAAAAAGCGTCGGCCATGGTCCAGGACTTGCTGACAATGGCACGACGAGGCGTCACGACAACAAAAACGATCAATATTAATGATATCATCCACGAATATTTAAATTCTCCCGAATACAGGAAGATGGCGGTTTATCACCCCAATATTCAATTCGCTGTGAACACGGACCCAAGTTTACTTAATGTTGAAGGTTCCTCGGTCCACTTGTTCAAAACACTAATGAATTTGGTCTCTAACGCAGCTGAAGCGATGCCCGATGGGGGAGACTTGTTTATAAGTTCCCGGAACCAGTATGTGGACAAGCCCATTAGTGGTTTTGACGATGTTAACGAAGGCGATTACGTCGTCCTGGCTGTATCGGATACCGGCATAGGAATTTCAAAAAAGGATCAAAAGCACATCTTTGAGCCCTTCTATACAAAAAAAATCATGGGACGAAGTGGCACTGGACTTGGAATGTCTGTTGTCTGGGCTGCTGTGAAGGACCATAAGGGACAGATTGATGTTTCAAGCAAGGTCGGGGCCGGTACCACGATAAGTCTATATTTCCCCGCAAGCAGGAAAAAGAAGGCTTCACATGCTGATATTGTTGCTATCGAGAATTACACGGGCAAGGGTGAGTCTATCTTAGTCGTCGATGATGTAAAAGAACAGCGCGATTTGGCGAATCTGATGCTATCTCGATTGGGTTATAACGTTGACACCGTTCCAAGTGGCGAAAAGGCCGTGGAATACCTTAAAAAACAAAAAGTGGATCTCGTTATTCTTGATATGATTATGGACCCGGGAATAGACGGTTTGGAAACATTTAAACAAATCCTGGCAATAAACTCTGAACAAAAGGCTATCATTGTCAGCGGCTATTCGGATTCCGAAAAGGTTAAACAAGCGCAGAAACTCGGTGCGGGAGCCTATGTAAAAAAACCATACGTATTGCAAGAAATCGGCATGGCCATTCGGTCTGAGTTTGACCGCTAATAACCTGAGATCTAAAAAAAGGAGACATCAGAATAGCTTACAAGTTCGAAGTCTACAAGGACAAAGCAGGTGAGTATCGTTCCCGCTTCAAGGCTCCCAATGGGGAAGCTATGTTTTCCGGTGAGGGGTATAAGCAGAAAGCCTCAGCGATAAAAGCAATCGAATCTATCACGAAAAATGTATCCGGTGCTGAATTGGATGATCAAGCGTAGATTTCTGCTCTGAAAGGGAGCGTTTCTTTGCCCCCCATCTCTTCGCAAGACTTTTTTCAACATTGCAGAATCTTTATCGCAAAGATACAGCGCACCAATATCAGTAGTTCTCAAGGCCATTCAAAACTACAGATTGCGTGCCACTGTACGTAAACCTGCTATATCACATATATCACCCATCAATGCGTATGAAAGCCGGGTAGATATTCCTACAAAAATCGCACTACGAAGCAGCCCCCCTCAACGATGCCGGCGCCATCGCCGGTTTCAAGCAACCCGCCCCACAGAGTGTTCGTTCGATCTCACTCCGGCAAGCTTTCCCCGCTTCCCGCAGGATTACTCGGTGGAGAGGGCGGCTGTTCGTTGATCCCACCCGGTACCGTAATCCCAAGTGTTCTTGACGATTTCAACGATCAGGGATGCCTCGGAAGAATTCACGCCGTCGATTTTGCAGATATGGTCGAAGATGAGCGCTTTGAATTCATCCAGGGAGCGGGCGATGAATTCGACATCGAGATCCGCGCCACCCGTGGTCAGAGCGATGTAGTTCAATTGATCGATGGTCTTGAGGCGCTGCAAAATGGCGTCTTTCTTTTTGAGATTGATGTTCAATTTCAGGTTGCCGATGATCTCGAAACCCAGCTTGATCGGGTTGCTGACCGCCACCACGTTGATAATTTCTTCCTGAATCAAGCGCTTCAGCCGCGTCCGGGCGGTGGTTTCCGAAATTTTCATTTCTTTGGCCAGTTGGACAATGGGCATCCGGCCGTCTTTTTGGAGCAATCGAATCATTCCGCGATCCACCGCATCCAGAGGGGTGTTGGCAGAGGTCATTTTTCCTTCCTCATCCGAAGGCCGCCGCGCCTTCCTTTTGTATAAACCAGGAAAATAATTTTATTCCGCTATATTTTAAATATTTTTTATTGTTTTCCGCTTTTTTTGTCAATATTTTTATTGACATTAGATAGTCAGCTACCTAATGTACAATCGAATAAATTGACCATCGCTGCCATTGTGCGGATACAAACACGCCTGTCGAAACCATTTTCAAGAAAGTGAGGGATTGTGAAAAAGATCATTGTTATCGGGGTAGGTGCCCAAGGGAGTACCATTGCCAAACGGCTGGACGAAAGCCCGGGGGTATCTGAAATCATCTGTGCGGACTACGACCAGAAGGCGGCCGAGGCCCTGGGCGACACCTTGAAAAAAGCCAAGGCCATCCAGCTCGATGCCAGTGATGTCAATCGTGTGATCGACGCTGCCCGGGGGTGCGATCTGATCGTCAACGGGCTGCCGCTGGAGTACAACCTCGTAATCATGGATGCCGCCCTGGCCGTGAACGCCTCCTATTTCGACATGGCCGGCCCCATGGAAGATATCGGCTTTGTGGAAAGCTACCAGCGTCTCTTTTCGGACTGGCACCCCAAATTCAAGGCCAAGGGGCTAACCGCACTCGTCGGCTGCGGGTCGGCGCCCGGACTCGCCAATGTCATCGCCCGGGAGTCCGTGGAGCAAATGGACAGCTGCGACACCATCGGCATCTATGTCTACGAGGGGGTCTGGACCAACCGCTTCACCCCCTTCTGGTGGTCGCCCGAGGTCGCTTTCGGGGATATGGCCTACAAAACCTTCCGCTACGAGAACGGGAAACATGTTCAGGACAAGCCTTTCAGTCGGCCGATAAAAATAAAACTGCGCGGCCTCGAGCGTAAAGTCCGGATGGTCGACCACGAACATGACGAGCCCGTTACCATGGGCCTGCTGGCGGACCAGGTGTTGAAGGGGGTCCGCAATGTGGACTTCAAATACGGCGGCTCCGGTGTGGAACTCAGCGAAATCCTGTTCAAGATGGGCCTGCTGTCCCAGGACCCGGTCGATGTGGACGGCACCACCATCGTCCCGCGGGACCTGGTGCTTCACCTGTGCCCGCCGGCACCCAAATACCCGGACGAGATCAAAGCCATCATCGACCGGGGGGGCATCAAGGAACAAGGCGCTTTCCTGGTCCGGGTGGACGGCACCCGGGACGACAAACCGATCCGCATCGACTCCTATGTCAATGCGCCGGGGCTGGTGGAATCCTTCGAAAAGTCCGGCCTCAGCCACGAAGCCTATCTGACCGGTCAATGCGCCGCCGTGTTCGTTAAAATGATGGTGGAAGATGTTTTTACGGAAAAAGGGTTGTTCGTTCCGGAGCAGCTCGGCGATGATGCCCGGGAATTCTGCTTCCAGGAGCTGGCCGAACTGGATGTCACGGTGGACGCCCTCACGGAGAGCCCGGTCGCCTGATCGCCTCGCAGGCCAATGAAAATTCGACCCATCTGTGGAGCCGCCCTGCGCGAGGGCGCCTCCACAGCCGCAGCCCCTATCGCCCCGCCGTGTGCGGCATTTCGGACACGGCAGGTCAATCCATTCCGGTGCCCCAATCGTAGTCGCGTTTGATGTATTTGAGAATCAAGGATGTCTCGGTGCGGATAACACCATCGATCGTGTTGATTTCTTCGTAGAGCATCTGGTTGAGCTCATCGATCGAACGGGCCACGAACTCGGTGTAGATGTCGGAGCCGCCGGTTCCCTGGACGATGAACCACAGGGCCTTGATCTTGCGCAGTTCCGCGGTGATGCGTTTGATTTTTTTGATATCCACCTGGATGCGGATGATGCCCACGATATCGAATCCCAGTTTGAGCGGGTTGCTGACGGCCACGATCTGAATGTATTCTTCCGCAATCAGGCGGTTCAGACGGGTCCGGACCGTGGCTTCGGAAATACCCAGCTTTTTAGCGATTTCGGTATTGGGAATCCGCCCGTCCTTTTGCAGCAGCGCGATCATCTCGCAATCCACCGGATCCAGTCCGCGTTTTTTCTGTGATGATGGACGCTTCTTCATGGTTTTACGCCCTCCCCAGGCATCCCCATTCGTCACCGGCAACTCTCTGCCGCTTTGTTTCGATGGCACAGCTGCCAAATTCGCAGCTTTTTACGTTTAATTATAGAATATTCGATTTATTGCAAGTGTTTTTTATTGACATACGTTTTTTACAGAGTTATGAATTGCGAATATCGTTGTATTAAGTAGCCACCTTTGGCTTGATACGACGCTTTCCAGTCAATTTACCCATTTCAAAACAACGAGGTCTAAACCATGCCCGATTCCTTGATCAAAAACTACATCAATGGTGAATGGGTCGCATCCGGATCCCAACAGACCGGCGATATTTGGAACCCCGCCACCGGCGCAAAAATTGCCACGGTCCCCTACAGCGACCGCAACGATGTCGACATGGCGGTTGCCGCCGCCCGGGAAGCCTACCCGGAATGGCGGGCGACACCGCCCCTGACACGGGCACGCTATCTGTTCCGTCTCAAGGAAGCCTTTGAGGAGCAGTTCGAAGACATCGCCCGCACCCTCACCACCGAACACGGCAAAGCCATCGACGAAGCCCGCGGCGAAGTGCGGCGCATGATCGAAAACGTGGAGCATGCCACCGGGGTCACCACCCTGATGTGCGGCTACACCCTGGAAGACATTGCCAAGGGCATCGACTGCTACGGCCATCGCCAGCCCATGGGCGTTTTTGCGGCCATCGCCCCTTACAACTTTCCGGCCATGGTGCCGTGGTGGTTCCTGCCCTATGCCCTGGTGGCGGGCAACACCTTTGTATTGAAACCCTCCGAACAGGTCCCCATGACCCAGACCAAAGTTTTCGACATCATCGACGAGATCGGGTTTCCCGAAGGGGTGGTCAACATGGTGCACGGCTCCCGGGACGTGGTCAACGCCCTGCTGGACCATCCGGACATCGAAGGCATTTCCTTTGTCGGATCGACCCCCACCGCCAAGTATATTTACAAACGCTGCGGCGAAACCGGCAAACGGGTGCAAGCCCTGGGCGGCGCCAAAAACATCGTCGCCATCATGCCGGATGCCGATCTGAAGGCCGCCATGCCCTCCCTGGTCACCTCCTTTTTCGGCTGCACCGGCCAGCGCTGCCTGTCCGGGTCGATACTGGTACCGGTGGGCGATGTCGCCGATCGGCTGCGGGATGAATTTATCACTGCCGCCCGGGAGATGAGGGTCGGCGACGGTCTGGACGAACAAACCTTTATGGGCCCCCTGATCAGTGCCGCCCACCGCGAGCGGGTCCTGGGCTATATCGAAAAGGGCATCGCGGAAGGCGCCGAACTGATCCTGGACGGCCGTGATTACACGGACCCGGAACGGCCCGGCGGCTTTTTTGTCGGCCCCACCGTATTTGACCGGGTCACCCCGGACATGACCATTGCCCGGGAGGAAATCTTCGGCCCGGTGGTCAGCATGGTTCGGGCGCCGGACCTCGATGCGGTCGTCGATCTGGTGAATTCCCGCGGCTTTGCCAACGCGGCCTGCCTCTATACCGCCAGCGGCGCGGTGGCGCGTGACTTCAAATACCGGGTCAAGCCCAGCATGATCGGCATCAACATCGGCATCGCCGCGCCCATGAGCTTTTTCCCCTTCGGCGGGGCCGGCAATTCCATGTTCGGCGACATCAAGGGCCACGGGCAGGAAATTTTCCAGTTCTTCACCGACACCAAGGTGGTCATCGAACGCTGGTTCTAATAAAAGATCGACGGTCCGGGCGCTGACCGCCCCTGACTTCTAAGGAGAATTTATGCCGCTCAACAATTTCGGCAGCATTCTGACGTTTGCAGAAGAGCTGGAAGGTCTGGGCATCGCCTTCTATGAAGGTGCCGCCGGCAACCCGGCCTGCGCGTCGCATGCCGCGCAGTTCCAACAGTTTGCCAAGGACGGCCGCAAGCAGATCCAGACGATTCAACGCACCCGGCGCGAAAATGTCACAGAGATGATCCTGGAACAGATCCGGGATTTCTATCGCGCCCCGTACGTCAAAACGTATGCCGATCCGGCCGGCCGTCCCCTGGCGGCCGTTCTCGCCGATGCCCGCCAGATCGAGGAAAACGCGGAGGCCTTCTACCGGGCCGCCATGGAGAAAATAAAAGCCTTGCCCGAGGTGGCCCGCGCCCTGAAACTCATCGGCAAAAAACATACCGCGCATTGCCAGACGCTGGCGTCGCGCTGACGCGAAACCGCTAATCATTCGGGAGATCCCATGTCCACCAATACCGCCCTGCCCCAATTGCCGCCCCATGACCACCAGCCCCGGCCGTATGAGGGGCCGACCATCGCGGAAGTCGCGGCCCTGCGCCAGCGCTATCTGTCACCAGCCCTGCTGACCTATTACAAGGAGCCCCTGATGATCGTGGAGGGTTCCATGCAATACCTTTACGATGAAACGGGCCGGCGCTACCTGGACGGCATTGGCGGCATCGTCACCGTCAGTGTGGGCCACAGCCATCCCTATGTATTGCAAAAGGCCCAGGAACAGCTGAACCTGCTTCAGCACACCACCACCATTTACTACCATCCCACCATTGCCGCGTACGGGAAAATGCTGGCCGACAAGATGCCGGGCGACCTGAGCGTCTGCTATTTTGTCAATTCCGGCTCGGAAGCCAACGACCTGGCCATGCTGATGGCGCGGCTTTACACCGGCAATTACGATCTCATCGCCCTGCGCAACGCCTACCACGGCGGCAGCGCCTCCACCATGGGCCTGACGGCTCACAGCACCTGGAAGTACAACTACCCCCACAGTTTCGGCGTTCACCATGCGGTCGTGGCCGATCCCTACCATGGCCCCTGGGGCCGGGACGATCCGGATGCCGGCGCCAACTATGCGGCCGATATCCAAAGCGTGATCCGGCACACCACGCCGGGACAAGTGGCTGGTTTTTTTGCCGAGGCCATCCAGGGCGTCGGCGGCAGCGTGGTCTATCCGGACGGTTATCTGAAACACGCCTATGAACACGTTCGCGCGGCCGGCGGCGTGTGCATCTGCGACGAAGTGCAGACCGGTTTCGGTCGCACCGGGGAAGCCTTCTGGGGTTTCGAAACCCAGGGCGTCATGCCGGATATCGTCACCATGGCCAAAGGCATCGGCAATGGCGCCCCCCTGGCCGCCGTCGTCACCACGCCCGCGATCGCCGAATCCATGGTGGGACGCATTCACTTCAACACCTTCGGCGGCAACCCGGTGTCCTGCGCTATCGGCAAAGCGGTCCTGGAAGTCATGGAACGCGACAACCTGCAGCAGAACTGCCTGGAGGTCGGTGGCTATTTACTGGAAGGCTTCAAGGGACTGATGGCCAAGCACGACATCATCGGGGATGTGCGCGGCAAGGGATTGATGACCGGCATCGAGCTGGTCAAGGACCGCAGCACCAAGGAAGCGGCCACCCAAGAAACTGTCCGAGTCTGGGAGCGCGCCAAGACACTCGGTCTGCTGATCGGCAAGGGCGGATTCTTCGGCAACGTCCTGCGCATCAAACCGCCCATGTGCCTGACCCAAGCGGATGTCGATTTCATGATCGAGGTGCTGGATATCGCCTTCAGCGAGGTATAGGCACTGCACCTGCCCTTCAAACCACTTTGGCCCGCCACAGTCCTGCTGTGGCGGGCCAAACTTGTTCTTACGACGCCATAATGATCACCGACATATCGGTCTCAATCGAAACGCGTCCGGCAGATCGTAAAATTTTAGCTCATTCCCCTCCATAGGGGCTTATAAGCGGCTTTTTCGCTTTTGGTTTTCTTCTTTCCCTTTGTCCCGCGCCGAGCATCGACTTGCCGGACGGGATATGGCACTTCTATCGACGCCGCCGGATGACCACGGTCCCTGCCATCTTGTCATGCCAGCCCTGTTTCCGTTTATCGAAGCCGACCCATATGATGCCAAGCAATAGCGGGATGCTGGCAACATAGTATCCCAGGTAGCGCACGATCAATTGTGCGGTGGCGGGCTTGCCGCCTGTTTGGGCATCCACGATCGCAAGCCCGGTTAGCATTTTCCCCGGAGTGGCTGATTTGTAGTGCCAAAACAGAATGACGGCCATGGCCGGCAAAATGTAGTTGAAGACCACATCCCAGACGCCATGGATGAAGACATCGCTGTCCCAATAGGTTTTTCCATAGATAAGGGTGATCGCCGGTATAAGAATTACCAGCATGAGGACCGAATCGATGAGGGCCGCCCCCGTCCGTATCCAGAATCCGGCATAAGTATGTTCGTCCATAAACATCTCCTCAGAATCCCGCGCTGCCAATAGACCCCGCAACTCCGGCGGCGTCCGGTCAGGCCTGATCACCCGGATGCGCGCGGCGAATGGACTGGATCACGTTGTCGAGTTGTTGCAGGAATCGGGATCGGTCATTTTTTTGCATCGGCGGCGGCCCACCGGTGATCTCGCCGGCCGCGCGAAGCCCGGCCAGCAACTCCCGCGTTGCGACGGCCGAACCGATGTTGTCTTCCGTAAACGGTTTGCCTGTCGGCCCTAACACACGGGCACCTTTTTCCAGGCAGCGGCTGGCAAGGGGAATATCCGCCGTGATCACGATGTCGTGCGCCTGCACGTTTCCCGCAATCCAATCATCGGCCGCGTCGAATCGGTCCCCGACGACTTCAAGGGTGATCCGGTGTTCGTTGGGCACGCGCATCCAGGCATTGGCCACCAGGGTGACATTCAGCTGATAGCGGCCGGCCACACGATAGATTTCTTTTTTGACAGGGCAGGCATCCGCATCGACAATAATATGGAGCAAATCAAGATCCTCGCCGCCAAACCGGATCGCGTCCGAATGGCGTCCATCATTATGGCATTGGGGAAAACCGCACGATGTCCCGGTCGGTCCGGCGTCTGATCCGGCCCGCTTCCTCCAGATAGCGAAGGTGGGCCAGGGCCTCACCGGTTGCGAACCACTGCTGGGCCACCGGAAAATCGGACCAGCTGGGAGCCTGGAGATCCCAGGTCATGCGGGCGGCGGTCTCGTAGGCATTAAAAGGGCCGCCTGCCAGGAGGGCCACCACTTCCGCCAGGCGCTCCCGGTGATGGTTTTTGAGTTCGCTGATACGGCGATGATGATCGGCAAACAGCCGGCGATGTCCGGGCAGCACGAGCCTCACTTCCATGGCGTCGACTTTGTCGAGGCTTGTCAGGTAGTGTCGCAGGGGATCCTGCGAGTCCGACCAGCACTGAATGTTCGGGGTGATGTCGATCAACAGATGGTCCCCCGCGATAAGAAGCTTGCGGGAGGGGTCATAGAGGCAGGTGTGCCCCATGGTGTGCCCGGGCGTCTCGACGCACTGCCAGACATAATCACCGACGGTGATGGTATCCCCCTCGGACAGGATCTGCAATGGCGGCACCCAGTCGGTGCCGAACCGGCTGCCGGGGTGCGCCTTCAGCGCGGCCCGCAGCCGATCCACCGGAAACCCGTGGTGGCCGGCATAGGCCAGCATGGGACCGAAGCCCTCCCAGCTCTCGATAATCTCGGCATCCGGTCGATTGAAATAGACCCGCGTGCGGTCCGAGGCCAGCCGCGACACCAGCCCGAAGTGATCGGCGTGCAGGTGGGTGATAAAGATGTCCGTATCCGCCAGATCCACATCGATCGCGGCCAAACCGTCGCGCAAGGCCGCCAAACATTCGTCGTGGTTCAAGCCGGTGTCGACCAGCAGGTGTCGCTCGCGGCCGCGGATCACATAGGCATTCAGATATTTGAGCGGCGTTTCCGGCAGCGGAATCTCGATCCGATACAAGTCCTTCTCAATTTCCTGGGGCATGCCGTACTTTCCAATTTTAGGCGCGTGCGTGTTTGACCTGGTCCACCATCTACCCTTCCGGGTCGGAGACCGGTTGGTGACGATACCAGGCGGCGCTCGACGGCGGCAAGAGCGTATTGCCCAAAATTAGGTCGGCGGCCTTTTCGGCGATCATCATCACCGGTGCGTAGATGTTGCCGTTGGTCACGTAGGGCATGACCGATGCATCCACAATGCGCAGGTTTTCCAGCCCGTGAACCTTCATGCTGTCCGGATCCACCACGGCCATGGGGTCTTGGCCCATTTTGCAGGTGCACGAAGGATGCAGCGCCGTTTCGCCGTCAGCCGCCACCCAGTCAATGATTTCCTGATCGCTTTCGACTTGGGGCCCCGGGGAAAGTTCTCCGCCATTGAATGCTTCGAAGGCCGGCTGGTTCATGATGTCGCGGGTGCAGCGGATCGCCTCGACCCATTCCCGGCGGTCTTTTTCAGTGGAAAGGTAGTTGAACCGCAGCGCCGGATAGTCCCTGGGGTTCGTGGAAACGATTTTGACCGTCCCCATGGCGTCGGAGTTCACGGGACCGACATGCACTTGATAGCCATGGCCTTGCTGGGGCGAGGAGCCGTCATAGCGTATCGCCACCGGCAGAAAATGGAATTGGATGTTAGGGTAGGCCACCGTATCATTGGTCCGGATGAATCCCCCGGCTTCGAAATGATTGGTGGCGGCAGCCCCTTTGCGCTGAAAAAGCCATTGAAAACCGACCCAGGGCTTGTTGTACCACAGGAGCGCCGGATATTCGGACACCGGCTTCTTACAGGCATACTGGACATAAACTTCCAGATGATCCTGCATGTTCTCGCCCACGCCGGGCAGATCGCAGACCACGTCGATGCCCAGTGAGGCCAGTTCTTTACCGTTGCCCACACCGGAAAGCTGCAGCAGTTGGGGCGAGTTGATGGCCCCGCTGCAACAGATGATCTCCCCGCCATAAACCTTTTGGAGGGATTTGCCTTTGGCAAACTCGAGGCCCACCGCCTTTTTCCCGTTAAAGAGAATCCGGGTGGTGAGTGCCCGGCAGACGACATCCAGGTTCGATCGGCGCTTTACCGGGTGAAGGTAGGCGCGGGCCGCACTCAAGCGGCGGCCCCGGTTGATGTTGCGGTCAAAAGGCCCGATGCCTTCCTGCTGATACCCGTTGACATCGCTGGTCATCGGGTATCCGGCCTGCTGCGCAGCC
>Ga0180430_10001112_pt1 | contig 27218 bp, 24 predicted proteins | sample SS_ome_9_FD_132999 | JGI IMG/M metagenome (GOLD analysis project Ga0180430, IMG submission 132999) | Hypersaline lake sediment archaeal communities from the Salton Sea, California, USA - SS_1_S_2 metaG | ecosystem: Environmental > Aquatic > Non-marine Saline and Alkaline > Hypersaline >... | reverse complement strand
GAACCAGCACGTCGTTGATGCAGTGATTGACGATGTCATGGCCTACGGTGTCGTAGCGGCCCATGGCGGCAGCAATCATCGTCTTCGTGCCGACGCCGTCGGTGGAGGAGACCAGAACGGGTTCGCTGGCCTTGACGATGTCCTGCAGAGAGAACAAGCCACCGAAGGATCCGATCTCTGTCAGCACTGCCGGCGTGTAGGTGCTGGACACCGCTTCCTTCATCAACGCGACGGCGCGGTTCCCGGCTGAGATGTCCACGCCTGCTGCGGCGTAGGCAGATCCTCCTACGCGCTGCCCTGCGTCGCCAAGTGTCCCGGTGGAAGCTCCGGCGGCGATATCGCTGCGGTGTTGAGCCCCCTCGAAGTGGATGTGGTCAAGGCCTTCGTAGGCCCTTCTTCGGGCGTCGGCCAGGGTTCGGGCCAGGCTGGTGACGGCCAGAACCCGACCGCCTGCTGTGAGCAGCCTTCCGTCGTCGAGTTCGGTTCCGGCCTGGAAGACCACCGTATCCTGAGCTGTGTCTGCATCGGCGATGCCGGTGATCGGCTTGCCTACGTCGTAGTCGAGGGGGTAGCCGCCGGAGGCCTTCACCACGCACACGGCGTGGTCGGATCGCCACCGGACATCGGCTTCATCCAGGCGACGATCCAGGCAGGCGAGAACCACTTCCACGAGGTCCGTCTCAAGCAAGGGTAGAATGACCTGAGCCTCTGGATCGCCGAAGCGGCAGTTGAACTCAAGGACGCGCGTCCCGTCCTCTGTGAGCATAAGGCCGGCGTAGAGAACGCCGACGTAGGGCGTGCCCCGTCTCCGCATACCGTCGACGGCTGGCTGGAGGACACGTTCCACGACCTCCTCCACCCTCGCGGGCGGCAGGTACGGAGAAGGGGCATAGCAGCCCATGCCGCCCGTGTTCGGCCCCTGATCGCCATCGTGGGCGCGCTTGTAGTCCCGGGCCGGCACCATAGGCACCACGTGCTCCCCGTCGGAGAAGGCGAGCAGCGAGGCTTCCTCCCCGTTCAGATGTTCCTCAATGAGGACTTCTTCACCGGCACTGCCGAACTGCCGTTCTACCATGGTCCTGTGAAGTGCGGCCTCGGCTTCTTCGATCGAGGGACAGACAGCGACGCCCTTGCCTGCAGCCAGGCCGCTGGCCTTGATGACGATTGGTGCCTTCTGGCGTCGCAGGTACGCAAGCGCGGCCTCATAATCGGCAAAGATCGCACCCTCTGCCGTCGGGATGCCCTCCTCGACCATGAAGCGCTTGGCAAAGGCTTTTGAGCCTTCCAATTGCGCCGCCGCAGCTTTCGGCCCGAAGGCACGCAGCCCAGCGTCGTTAAGGGCGTCAACCAGACCACCGACCAACGGGGCTTCGGGTCCTACGATGGTCAGATCGATCTCCCTTTCACGGCCAAACGCCACCAGGGCTGGGATGTCTCCAGCCTCAATGGGCACATTCTCTGCGATCTTGGCGGTGCCGCCATTGCCAGGGGCGACATAGAGTTGCTCTACCGGCGCGACAGCCTGACCCTGGCGGGGAGACTGTAGTATCTTCCAGGCCAGGGCGTGCTCTCGCCCGCCTGACCCGACGATCATCAAGCGCATTCGTTCTTTACTCCTCTGTCTCTTCGCGACTGATCTCTCCCTAGGATTCGAACATGTCCTTGCCGATCCCAGCCACGGCTGGGAGGGGGTACCGACCCGTGAAGCAGGCGTCACAGTATCCCCTTCCGCATGCGTCGACCGCCTCCAGCAAGCCATTTACCGACAGATAGCCCAGGCTGTCGACCTGGAGGTGCTCAGCGATCTGAGACACGCTTTTGTTGGCAGCGATCAACTCGTCGTGGGTGCTCATATCAACACCCATGAAGCATGGGTGACGTATGGGCGGGGATGCCACGCGCATGTGGACCTCGGCCGCCCCGGCGTCCCGCAGCAGCTTCACAATAGCAGGGCTCGTCGTGCCGCGGACGATCGAGTCATCCACCATGATAATCCGCTTGCCGCGCCCCTGGAGATCCGGCAGCGGATTGAATTTGAGTGCAACGCCTCTCCGACGCAGGCGCTCGTCAGGCTGGATGAAGGTGCGCCCGATGTAGCGGTTCTTGATCAATGCCTCGCCAAAAGGGATGCTGGCCTGATGAGCGTAGCCAATGGCGTGCGCCGTGGCCGAATCGGGCACGCCGATGACCATATCGGCGTCCACGGGATGCTCGCGGGCGAGCTGCTCTCCCAGGCGACGGCGTACCTGATGGATGGAGCGGCCTTCTAGCAACGAATCCGGCCGGGCGAAGTAGATGTATTCGAAGATGCAGAGGGAGCGCTGCTTGGGCTTCACGCCCCGCCAGGAGGTGAGGCCGTCCTCATCAAGGCGCACAATCTCCCCCGGCTCCACCTCGCGGATATCCTTGGCACCAACGGTCGTCAGGGCGCACGACTCGGAGGCAATGACCCATCCGTCGCCGTCCAGCCGGCCTACGCTCAGGGGGCGAAACCCCCAGGGATCTCGCACTCCATAGATCGCCCGTTGTGTGAGGATGGTGAGGCAGTACGCCCCCTCGGCCAGTTCCAAGAAGCCCTCTATCCGCTCCCCCCAGGAGTCCCCGGGTGCACCGGCAAGGAGCTGCGTCACCACTTCTGTATCCGAGGAAGATATCAACCCGACACCCCTGTAGAGCAGTTCTCGCCTCAGGACGGCGGCATTCGTCAGCTTGCCATTGTGGGCTATCCCTAGCGGCCCGAGAGCCGTCTCTATGAGATAGGGTTGTGCGTTTCGCACTTTGGGCGCGCCGGTGGTGGAGTAGCGATTGTGCCCTATAGCCATGTGCCCACCCAGATCCCGCAGATTGTCCTCGTCGAAGACGTGCGAGACGAGACCGTTGGCCTTGTGAATATGCGCGGTCTTGCCGTCGCAAGACGCGATACCCGCGCTCTCCTGTCCCCGATGCTGGAGGGCGTACAGCCCGAAGAAGGTCAGGCGCGCCACGTTGGCACCCGGCGCGAAGACGCCGAACACCCCGCAGGACTCTCCCAACTTGTCGCCGGATCGAAAAAGGGGCTCCTCAGGCACGGGCAGCTTCGTCGGCGTCGATAAGACGCTGGACGTGCTCTTCCTTCACCGTTGCGACCCGGCGGCGCACCTGAGGGTTGCTCAGGCCGAGGATCTTCGCCGCGAGAAGCGCTGCGTTCTCTGGCTCGAGCACGACTGCTGGTCCTATGCCTGACGGCATACGCAAGGACGACAGGAGATCGGAGCCGGAAAATGTGCCCGAGTACGGCGGGCAGGCAATCACTGGTGCGCTGACCTGTCCGTCGACCAGGCCGCTCAGAGCATTGCTTCGCCCGGCCACCGTGATGTAGACTTTGGGTGCAGCGTCAGCCTCGTACTCCTTCAATATCGAGAGTACGCGGTGCGGTACCTTATGCGCCGATGCAACGCGCTTCTCCCAGGGGATCCGAAAGCGATCCAATGCTGTGGAGATCCGGTCGCAGAATTCGGCGTCGCTGGGCGATCCCATGATAATGACAACTAGCATGCAGCATTCTCCCTCGCTGATCGAGCGGTCGAGTGCGTCAGGACGTTGGATCCATCCGCGCCATACGTCTTCATGGTACGAACTCCTTCAGGACCTCGACGACGCGAGATTCGGCAGGATACGTTCCTGGTGCAAAGGTCTCTCCCGTCAGTCTCTCGTACAGGGCAATGTACCGTTCGCTCATTTGCACGATCAGGTCCTCCGTCGCGTCAGGTGGCTCTCCAGTTCCACGGTACCCGCGCTCGGCATACCATATCCTCAGGAGCTCCTTATCGAAGCTCTCGGGTTCCGATCCCTCCTTCACCCGCTCCTCGTAGCTACTAGCACTCCAGAAACGGCTGCTATCGGGGGTATGCACCTCGTCAATCAGCATGATGGTACCGTCGGGCGCGCGACCAAACTCGTACTTGGTGTCAACGAGGATCAGATCTCCCTCGCGAGCGATCCGCTGACCGCGCTCGAATATGGCTAGCGCGGCCGCCTGGACGCGGTCCCAGGTTTTCGCGTCGAGCAGTCCTCGCTCCACCACCTCCGCACACGTGAGGCGCTCGTCGTGCTCGCCTGCACGTCCCTTGGTCGTCGGGGTGATGATGGGCGCCGGCAGCTGTTCGTTCTTCTCCATACCGTCGGGAAAGTCGTACCCATAGATCTCTCGCTCCCCCTGCGCATACCGGTACCAGAGAGCTGTCTTGGTCACACCGGTGATGAAGCCGCGGACGACGACCTCTACCGGCAGAGCCTCGCACTTCCTCACGGCGCTGACGTTGGGATCCGGAACGCCGAGAAGGTGGTTGGGGATAATGTCCAGCGTGTTCTCGAACCAGAAGGCACTGAGCTGATTGAGCACCTGGCCCTTGAAGGGGACCAGGGTCAACACGCGGTCGAAGGCGGAGAGGCGATCGGTTGTCACGATGAGCCAGCGGTCGTCAGGTAGTGAGAACAGATCACGTACCTTGCCCCGCGTCGAAGTGTAGGGCCAGTCAAGGGTAACTGTTTCGAGTGCCTGTGGTACGTACTGCCGGAGTGAGTCTTGGTCCATCAGGTGATCCTCCTTGTGTGGGATGCCGCTATGTGGTAGTGCCTGGGAGCCACGCTTGTCAGAGTCTCCCGGCGTACTCTATGCCGGCTTCAAAGAGCGCCAGGCCTGAGCCGCCTGTCCGCCCGCGCGTCCATCCGGGACGCTGCCACCGTACGATGTGATTCTCCGGGTGGGGCATCAGTCCGAGGACATTCCCCTTCTCATTACAGATGCCGGCTATGTCGGCCACGGACCCGTTGGGGTTCGCGGGATAGCCCCCCGAGCCCGCGCGTGGCGCGTCGTCGGAACCTCTTCCCTCGCAGGCGTAGGTGAGGGCGATCTGCCCGCGGGACCGCAAGCGGCGCAGGACCCCCTCGTCGGGGACGAAGCGCCCTTCGCCGTGGGCGACGGGGCACGTGATGTCACCTGTGCCTGGACGGCTCACGCCGCGAGTGAAGACGCAGACACTGTCCGGGTGTGCCTTGAGCCAGACCCAGCGGCATTCAAACCGATTGGACGCGTTCCGTGCCAATGTAGCTTCCACGTCTGTCCTTTGTGATTCCCGCAAGTCACCGGTTGAAGGACCGGGGAGCCAGCCGCTCTTGACCAGGGCCTGGAAGCCGTTGCAGATCCCCAGCACCGGCTTGTCCGATTCGATGAATCGGGCGAGTTCATCCTCGAAGAGCCAGCGGAGGTCTGAGGCGAGAAGCCGCCCGGCCCCGAGGGCGTCACCATACGAGAAGCCCCCGGGCAAGATGAGCATCTGGAAATCGCGCAGCCGTGCCGGGCGTTCTCGCAGGGCATTGACATGGAGGATGATCGGTTCTGCTCCGGCCTTCTCCACGGCGAGCGCGGCGTCGCGGTCACGGTTTGTGCCAGTTGCGTGAGCGATCAAGACCTGGATCATAGGCGGTTGTCTCTCTGGCGTGAGAGAGCCAGCCATCCGCTCGAGACCGTGGCAGCGGCCAGGAGCAGCTTCAGCAGATCGCCCGGGATGAAGCCGATGAGACCAAGTCTCAGCGCCGCTCTGGTGCCAGTGAAGCTTGCAAGCCACGGCAACCCGACGGCATACACGCACAGGTTCCCTACTACCATGGCCGCGGCAGCTGTCGTGAATCGGCGACTCCAACCCCGTTCACTCAACCAGCCGACCACGAGAGCGGCGACGACAAAGCCGACCAGGTATCCACCCGTAGGGCCCATCATTCTGGCCAGGCCTGTTGTTCCCCCGGCAAAGACCGGCAAGCCGATGAGGCCGTGACCTAGATAGATCGCCACACTCAAGGGCCCCTGTCGGCTGCCCAGCAGCGCCCCCACTAGCAGGACACCCAACGTCTGGCCCGTGATTGGAACCGGGCCGATAGGAATACGTACTTGGGCAAGCACAGCAATGAGCCAGCTCCCGAGCACAATGAGTCGCCAATCGACCCCCGCGCGAGAATCGGGTCGTGGCCAGACAGCTTCGACAGGAAAGGGGCAGTCACAGGCATCAGTATGCATCTTGAACCTCACGTTCGCTCTCCTCGACAGAAGCTACGGACAAGCCTCTGCACTGGACAGACTACCACGGCGCCACCTCCGGAGCCGTGTACACGCAGCATACCGTCTGCCGTCACTGATCCCAGTCGAGCCACCGGCCGTGCTGCCAGCATCTGCTCGAAGGCGGAACTGTTCTCGGGATGAACCTCGACGAGGAATCGAGCGCTGCTTTCTGAGAACAATGCAGAGACATCCGATGCAACACTGGCACTCCGGGGGAGGCTGGTCAGATCCAACTCGACGCCCAGGCGTCCCGCAACCGACATTTCCGCTGCCGCCACGCCAAGCCCGCCCTCGGAGAGATCGTGGCAAGCGCGCACCAATCCGGCGCTGATGGCGCGATGGACGGCTCGCAGTGTGTCGACCCCGTCGGGCACGGGTGCTGGGACGCTGGCGTTCTTAGCACCGTACAGTCGGGAATAGAGCGAGCCACCCAGCTCGTCCCGCGTCTCTCCAATGATGTATAGCCAGTCCCCGGGCTGCTTCAGGTCCATCGTGACTGCCTTGCGTACGTCCGACACGATGCTCAACGACGACACGAGCAGCGTGGGCGGGATCGTCTGTTTGTCGCCGTGGGGATCAGTGTACTCGTTATTGAGGCTATCCTTGCCGGAGACAAAGGGTGTCCCATAGGCCAGGGCCGCGTCGTGGCAGCCCTGGGCGGCCCGCACCAGGGACCCCAAGCGATCGGGCAGGCTTGGATTCCCCCAACAGAAGTTGTCGAGAAGGGCGGTGTGATCGGGGTCTCCCCCGACGGCAACCACGTTTCGTAGTGCCTCATCCACGACAGCCCACGCCATCGCGTAGGGATCGAGTTGTCCATAGTACGGGTTGATTCCACACCCCAGGGCGAAGCCTCGCCATCCTTCCGTCTCCCATGGACTAAGCACCGCCGCATCCGACGGGCCGTCGTTCCGCGCCCCGACGAGCGGTTTGACGACTGTAGCGCCCTGGACCTCGTGATCGTAGCGTCGGATGACGTCCTCCTTACTTGCCACATCGGGATCCTCCAGCAAGCGCAGTAGGACACTGCTCAAATCAACGCCGGGTGGCCTTGAGGTCTCTCGGACCGGTGGGGGCGTCCACTCCGCGACCATCGTCGTCCTGGGCCATCCATCGTGCAGAAACTCCATATCCAGCTCCGCCACCGTCTTTCCGTCGTAGCGCACCCGCAACTGGCGGTCTCCCGTGAAGCGACCGATGACGGTCACTTCGACATCGAACTCCTGACAGATTTCGCGTAGACGCGGAAGGTGGTTCGATGGGACGGCCAGCACCATGCGCTCTTGCGCTTCAGAAAGCCAAATCTCCCACGGGCGCAGGCCTGCGTACTTGAGGGGAATGTTGCTCAACTCTACCTCAACGCCCACACCTTCTCCCATCTCGCCAGCGGCAGAAGAGAAACCCCCTGCACCACAGTCCGTGATAGCGTTGTACAGCTTTTCATCGCGGGCCCGTAGTACGGCCTCCATCATCGCCTTCTCCGTGATGGGGTCGCCGATCTGTACCACGCTCCCGACCGTCTGTCCGGTCTGATGGCTCAACTCGGCGGAGGAGAAGGTCGCACCGTGCAGACCATCGCGGCCGGTCCGCCCGCCCAGGGCCACGCACAGATCGCCGGCCCGGGTATCACGAGGATGCTGGCCCCTGCGCGCCAGCCCGACGCACCCACAGTAGATGAGAGGGTTGGCGACGTAGCCGGCGTCGTAGAGGATGGCGCCGGAAACCGTCGGGATTCCCATCTTGTTGCCGTAGTCCTCAATGCCGGCTATCACCCCTTGTGCTATCCGATGTGGATGCAGAACGCCGTCGGGGAGTGATGCCCTGTCCATATCCGGCGGGGCGAAACAGAGCACATCAGTGTTGGCGATGGGTCGGCCTGAGACACCCATGATGTCCCGGATGACGCCGCCGATACCCGTGTTGGCGCCGCCGAATGGCTCGAGGGCGGAGGGATGATTGTGCGTCTCGACCTTGAAGGAGAGCACGTACTCGTCGTCGAAATCGATGATCCCGGCATTGTCCACGAAGGCTGAACGGACCCAGGGCCGATCGAGTTGCTTCGTAGCCCCCTGGATGTACGTACGCAACAGACCGTCGATCGTCTCACTCCTCCCCTTTTGAGCGGGCACACCATCAAGAAGAACACGTTCGATGCCGCCACGATGCGCATATTCTATGTGTGCTTTGAACGTCTTGTGCTGGCAGTGCTCAGACCACGTCTGGGCCAGCGTCTCCAGCTCGACGTCCGTGGGATCACGGCCCAGCTCCTGGAATCTTTCCCGAATGACCTGCATCTCCGCGAGTGAGAGAGATAAGACGCGTTCCTCACTGATGCGTGCCAGCATATCATCGCTGGCCTCGCAGATAGGGATGACGTCCACCTCATCGGAGGGGTCAGCCTGGGGCAGGAAGCTCGGGGGCAGAGGACCCAGCGCATAGGTCTGAATCACGTCGTTGTACAGGATCTCCTGCGCGATCCTGCGGAGATCAGAGGTGGAGAGATGTCCCGCGAAGGTGTAGCGCGTGCCGGTGGCGACAGCGTCAACGGATCCAATCTTCAGCATCTGAGCGCGGCAGAGGAAGTGATCCGCCACCGGATCCGTGACGCCCGGGTGATAACCAACTTCGACGGCAAGCTCATCCCCCAGGGCTGTTGCCCGTGCCTCGTTGACGGTGTGCATCGTCGGTCCGGACCAGCACTTGTGGCCCTCTACGACAGGATCGACAAGCAATGCCCGTGCAAGGTGGTCGGTTTCAGCCGCTGAGAGCCGGCCGCGAATGAAGGTCAGGTCACTGACTCGAACCGAGTCAACGCTGTCGATGCCGAGCTGAACGATCTCAGCGCTCAGGTCCGCCTCTCGCCCGTTGGGCTGACGTGTCCGCCAGAAAACCTCAATGCAGTGGTGCGTGGGTTTCATACTCAATGACTTCCCTTGAAAGCGACCATCGTCCAAGTGGTCGCGGTCTGATACTAGCATCGGCGGCTATTGTAAACGACCTTGTTGAGGGCACAAGTGTCCGCTGTGCGGCGGCGAGTTGGCTGTGCTGCTCCTCACGGCTTCAGAAGCCGCATCCACTGTGGGATGGACAAGGGTATGCCATCGTTGTGCACGCCGTGAACCTGCTCTACATACGAACCATGAATCTAGAACCATCAACAGCGAGCATCAGGGTTCTTGGGATGGACGATGCTTGTCCTGGTCAGGAACCCCCTAGCCGAGTTTTCGCACGCTTCCGATCACCGCAGGGCTTGGGAGGACCGAGTCTCATCGTGAAGTGCCATGGCGTATGCGCTACCAAGGCCGACCTGGCCCGGCGCGCCGGCCGCCATGGTCCGGATCGGATACCAACACCTTGGTTCGGCCAGACGGTGCGTGTTCGTAACGCGGCGGCTGGAGTCGAGCGCGTTCGGTGGGGCGGTGAGTCCACCAGCCGGATGCTGAGCAGCAGCGGACCACTGGCTAACGGCGTCCATCTGGTCACTGCAGGCCGGGTGAGTGGCTCAGATTGATACCGTGCCTTGCCCTTCACGCAATGCCGCTTTGCGCATCCTCGCCACAAACCTGCGGACCTCTTGAACACCGCCGTCTCGTGCAGCCCGGCGCATCAGGGCGCTGCCCACGATAACCCCATCTGCCAGCGCCGCGACCTGGGCGACCTGATCGGGCCGAGAGATGCCGAAACCTACCGCCAGCGGCTTGTTGGTCATCATCCTCACTCGCTGGACGAAACTGGCCAGGTCTTCCGGCAGCCTGTCGCGGGTGCCCGTGACACCGTTGACGGACACCAGGTAGACGAAGCCCTGTGATTCCCTGGTGACCAGGCGAATGCGATGGCCCGGGCTAGCCGGGGACAGCAGATAGATCTGCGCCAGACCTTGCTCCTGGCAGGCCGCCACAAGACACTCGCCCTCACCAGGCGGTAGATCCGGGACAATCAGCCCATCCACGCCAACCCGGCGACACGCCTGGGAGAAGGCTTCCTCTCCGTAGGACAGGATGGGGTTGTAATACCCCATGAAGAGGAAGGGCGTTGTGACGCCGCGTTTCCTGAGCATCTCGGCCATCTTTAGACATCGCTTCACCGTCACGCCCTGACTCAGAGCCAGCTGCGTGGTCCGCTGGATGGTCGGGCCGTCGGCGAGTGGATCGGAGAAGGGAAGCCCGAGCTCCAGGAGGTCGGCCCCACCCTCCACGGCCGCCTCCACAAGGGCGAGCGAGCGCTCTGGCGTGGGATAGCCCAGCGTGAGGTAGGGCATCACCGCCGCCCGATGCTCGGCGCGGGTGCGCTCAAAGATGGCGCTGACGCGATGGCAGCCGTTAAGCTCGTTCATAGGCCGAGTTCCCTCCTGGCTTGTGCCACGTTATCTAGATCCTTGTCGCCCCGCCCGGAGAGATTCACCAGGATCATGTGGCCAGCGACGCCCGCCCGCGCTCTCTTCACCGCTTCGGCCACGGCGTGCGCCGACTCCAGGGCAGGGATGATCCCCTCCAGCCGGCAGAGGAGATCGAAGGCGTGCAGGGCTTCCTTGTCCGTCGCGTAGGTGTAAGTTGCGCGTCCCAGCTCGCGCAAGTAGCTGTGCTCCGGTCCAACGGCGGGATAGTCGAGGCCCGCAGAGATTGAATGAGTGCTCAAGATCTGCCCGTCGTCATCTTGCAGCACAAACGTACGCGTCCCGTGGAGCACGCCGATTCGGCCCCTCGCCGGGTCGCAGAAGCGCGCAGCGTGGCACCCCCCCGGGATGCCGGAGCCCCCAGCTTCGACGCCAATCATTGCGACCTCATCGTCACGGAAAGCATGGAAGAGTCCGATGGCGTTGGATCCCCCTCCCACACAGGCGACTAGCGTATCCGGCAGGCTGCCTGTTTGCTCCAGGATCTGGGCCCGGGCCTCCCGCCCGATGACGGACTGGAAGTCACGCACCATCACTGGATACGGGTGCGGGCCCAGGGCGGATCCCAGCAGGTAGTGGGTGTCGCCGACGTTCGTGACCCAGTCGCGGATGGCCTCGTTGATAGCATCCTTGAGTGTTCGGCTTCCGGCGTCTACGGGCCGAACCTCAGCGCCCAGAAGGCGCATGCGGCCCACGTTGGGCGCTTGGCGCGCCATATCCGCGGTGCCCATGTAGACGACGCAGTCCATGCCCAATAGGGCCGCGGCGGTTGCTGTCGCGACGCCGTGCTGACCGGCGCCCGTCTCGGCCACCAGGCGCCGCTTCCCCATTTGCCGTGCCAGCAGGGCCTGGCCCAGGGTGTTGTTGATCTTGTGGGCGCCGGTGTGGGCCAGATCCTCCCGCTTCAGCCAGATCTCCGCACCGCCACAGTGCTCCGTAAGCCGGCCGGCCAGCGTGAGCGGGGTGGGGCGCCCTACGTACTGCTGAAGCAGATCGTGTAGCTGGCGCTGGAATCGCGCATCGGCCCCGGCCTCGTCATAAGCCCTCTCTAGCTGCCGTAGTGCCGGTACCAGCGTCTCGGGCACGAATCTTCCTCCGTAAGGCCCGAAGTAGCCTCTATCATCGGGAAGGCTTCGCATGCTTTGTCGTTCAAAAAGCTCAGCTTCTAGCATCGCGTGCACCCTCGTCCTCCTTGGAACTGGCGTATCGATAGTGCTCTCAGTCGAATCAAATGCCCTCGTGGCTGGGCAGGGCAGGGCTCATCAGTCCTCCCCGGTCCGCTCTTCTTTGGCCGCGGCGATGAACTGCCGCACTTTATCGTGGTCCTTGAGGCCCGGAGACGCCTCGACGCCGCTGGCCGTGTCCACGCCCCAGGGGTGCACTGCCCGAACCGCCTCGGCCACGTTGTCCGGATTCAGTCCTCCGGCGAGTAGGACCGGGCGGTGGATCTTTGCCTTCACAGCCAGCGACCAGTTGAAGGTTCTCCCGGTGCCGCCGTGTCGGTCTGGCACGTATGCGTCGAGAAGAAAAGCTGTCGGATGGTACTGGTCCATAGCCGTCAGAGAGCCACTATTGCGCACCCGGAACGCTTTCAGTACCCGTAATCCCTCATCCATAAACGTCTCCACCATCTCAGGTGGCTCTTTCCCATGGAGCTGGACTCCATCCAGCCCGCAAGCGTCTACCGTCCGCCGGACTACGTTGGGCTCCTCATCGACAAAGACGCCCACGGTCCAGATAGTGCGTGATGCCCGGTGCACCTGTTCGATAACCCGGCGAGCCCGGGCGGGGGTTACGGAACGAGGACTGGGGGGATAGAAGATGAAGCCCAGCATGTCCGCGCCGGCCTCTACGGTGACCATTGCATCATCGCAGTCGGTGATACCGCATATCTTGACCCGGGTCACACTGACCCTGCCCCTGCCAGCTCGCGTACCTTGGCCGCCCGGTCGTCGGCTGTGACCAGTGCTTCGCCAACCAGCACGGCGTCGGCGCGCACCGCCGCGAGGCGGCGCACGTCCTCAGCGGTGCGCACGCCGCTCTCCGCCACGGTCACCACGCCGTCCGGCACCAGGGATCGCAAGCGACCAAAGCCGTCCAAGTCGACGGTGAAGTCGTGGAGGTCTCGATTATTGATGCCCACCACGCTGGGCTCCAGCGGCAACACGCGCTCCAGTTCTTCCCGGTTGTGCACCTCCACCAGGGCCGTCATCGCCAGCTCGCGAGTCAAAGACAGTAGTCCCTTCAGAGATTCGTTCGAGAGCACGGCCGCAATGAGCAGAAGGGCGTCGGCACCAAAGGCGTAGGCCTCGTGCACCTGGTAGGCATCAAAGATGAAGTCCTTGCGCAAGAGCGGGATATCGGCGTCTAGCCCGTGCCAGATGAGGATCAGATCATCCAGGCTGCCCAGGAAGAAGGGGATGTCGGTGAGCACTGAGATAGCCACGGCACCGTTGCTGGCGTAGGTGCGAGCCAGACCAAGGGGGTTGAAGTCATCGCAGAGTATACCCTTGGATGGAGAGGCACGTTTAACCTCGGCGATAAGACCGACCCCCTCACGGCGTAGAGCCCCGGCGAAATCCAGCGGGGCGGGGCGATCGCGGCCCATCGCGATCACATCGTCCAGCGGTACCGCTTCACGCCGCTCGGCCAGGTCACGGCGCTTATGTGTTATAATTTCGTCCAGGATCATAGCGCGCCGTCTCCATTGTTGGTGAAAGCGATCAGCCTGTCGAGCTTGGCTCTGGCGGCACCGGAATCGATGCTCTCGGCGGCGGCGCTCAAGCCGTCGTGTAGATCGCAGGCGCAGCCGCCGACCACGAGTGCGGCTGATGCGTTGAGCAGCACCACGTCCCGGCGTGGGCCCGGTTGACCCGAGAGCACGTCCCGGGCGATTGCGGCGTTTCGCTCAGGATTGCCTCCTCTGAGATCCGAGAGCCTGGCTCGAGGAAGACCCAGATCCTGTGGGTTGAGGCTGAAGCTCTCCACACCGTCGTCCCGCAGTTGGGTCACGTGGTTGGTGCCAAGGGTTGAGAGCTCATCGAGCCCGCCGGCCCCGTGCACGACAAAGGCCGCCCTGCTGCCCAGGGATCCGAGGACGCGGGCCAGCAGCTCCGTGAGCCCGGCGTCGTAGACGCCCAGGACCTGCGCCTGGGCTCGAGCCGGGTTGGTGAGCGGCCCGAGGAGGTTGAAGACCGTGCGGACGCCCATTTCTCGGCGCGGGCCGATGGCGTGCTTCATCGCCGGGTGCAAACTGGGCGCGTAGAGGAAACCGATCCCCACTTGGTCGATGCTCGCGGCGACAGACGCCGGGGACAGGTCCAGGTTGACCCCCAGGGCCTCCAGCACGTCTGCGCTGCCGCACTTACTGGAGACGGATCGATTACCGTGCTTCGCCACTGCCAGCCCAGCTCCTGCGACGACGAAGGCAGCAATCGTCGATATATTGAACGTACCCGCACCGTCACCTCCGGTGCCGCAGGTGTCAATCGTGAACGTGCGATCCGGCACGATTGACACGGCATTGTGGCGCATCGAGCGGGCGAATCCTGTCACTTCCGCTACCGTCTCTCCCTTCGATCGCAGCGCGATGAGAAACCCACCAATTTGCGCCGGCGTCGCCTCGCCCCGCATGATCTGCTCCATCACCGTCTCAGCCTCGGACTCCGTGAGGTGTCTCTTGTCCAGGGTGTGTGCGATCGCTTGCTTGATCTTCACCTTTGCCCCCTTTGAGTAGTCGTGTTCGATCGGCCCGCTGCCTTCAGGTCAGGCCGAGAGACACGGGCTGGGCGGGGATCCGCTCTCATTGCCAGGAAGTTCGCCAACAGACGCTTTCCTTCGGTGGTTAGGAGCGACTCGGGATGAAACTGGACGCCGAAGATGGGCAACGTCAGGTGGCGCAACCCCATCAGCTCCTCCTCTTCCGTGAAGGCAGTCCGCTGCAACAGCTCTGGGAGGGGTTCCTCCACGACCAGGGAATGATACCGAGTCGCCTCAAAAGGCACGGGCAAGCCCGCGTACAACCGGTCCCCATCGTGGTGTATAAGCGAGGTCTTGCCGTGCATCAAGCGGGTAGCGCGGACGACGCGACCGCCGAAGACCTCACCGATGCATTGATGCCCAAGACAGACGCCCAGGATGGGATGAGTCTCCCCCATTTGTCGGATCACGTCCTTCGAGATCCCAGCTTCCGCCGGCCTACCGGGCCCTGGAGAAATGACGACGTGACTGAGGGCCATGGCTCTCAGTTCCGCGACGGACACAGCGTCGTTGCGGAAAACACGCACCGCGGCCCCCAGCTCTCCCAGGTGCTGCACGAGATTGTACGTGAAGCTATCGTAGTTATCGATGACGGCGATCATACCCGCATCTCCTTCTCTGCTTGCTCGGCCGCGGTCACGGCCTCCAGCAAAGCTTGTGCCTTGCTCAATGTCTCGTGGTACTCCCGGGTCGGATCCGAATCGGCTACGATGCCGGCCCCGGCTTGCACGTGCGCCACACCGTCCTGCATCACAATGGTCCGGATGGTGATGCACGTGTCCATCGTCCCGGAGTAGCCGAAGTAGCCGACTGCCCCCGCATAGGGACCCCGCCGCTCTCGTTCTAGCTCGGCGATAATCTCCATGGCGCGGATCTTCGGCGCGCCCGACACGGTTCCGGCAGGGAAGGCGGCCGCCATCAGATCATAAGCGTCAAACTCCGGCCGCAGCTCTCCCTGGACCGCGGAGACAATATGCATGACGTGAGAGTAGCGCTCGACTACCATCTTCTCTGGCACGTGGACGCTCCCGTAGCGGCACACCCGCCCCAGGTCGTTCCGGCCCAGATCGACCAGCATGACGTGTTCGGCGCGCTCCTTGGGGTCTGACATAAGCTCTTCAGCGAGGGTTTGATCCTGGCCCGGATTGGCTCCCCGGGGTCGGGTACCGGCGATCGGACGCACTTCGGCTTGTCGGCCCTCCAGGCGTACTAGCATCTCGGGTGACGCGCCAATCAGATGCAGGTCGCCGGGGAGCTCCAGATAGAACATGTAGGGCGATGGATTCATCATGCGCAGTGCCCGGTAGATGGAGAAGGGCTGCGCGTCAGTGCGGCGAGAGAGACGCTGGGAGAGCACGCATTGAAAGATGTCGCCGGCCGTGATGTGGGACTTGATTCGCCGGACTGCTGCCTCGAAGTCGGGTTGCTGGACGTTCGACTGCCAAGTGCCGCCCGCGTCGTTGGCCCGGTCCAAGATGCCCGGCGGCTGAGCAATCGGACCGCCCAGACGAGAGATGACGGCCTCGATCCTGTCGACAGCCTCCGCGTAGGCGGCCTGGGCGTGGCCCTGGATGTGTGCGTTCGCCACCACCAGCAGTTGGCGCTTGACGTGATCGAAGATCACGACGGTTTCCGCCAGCATAAGAACTGCGTCTGGCAGGCCGAGGCCTGGCTCCGGTGCGACCGGCATCCTGTCGTAGAACTGCGCTGTTTCGTATCCCAGGTACCCGACTAGACCGCCAAAGAAACGCGGCAGAGGACCGACACCGACTGGTCGATACTGGCTCATGATGTGCCTTGCTGCGTCCAGTGGATTGGCGGAGCCGTCCAAGGGTCGCGCTGAGCCGTTCTTCTTCATCGAGAGCGTTTCATCTTGGGCCGTGAGAATCTCAAAGGCACCGATACCGGGCGTGCTGACGCCGACAAACGAATACCGCCCTACCTGCTCTCCCTTGTCCACGCTCTCGAGGAGGAAACTGGGGCCTTCTCCGCGCAGTTTGAGATAGACGGAGACGGGGGTCTCCAGATCAGCGGGCATCTCCCGCCAGATCGGGACCAGATTCCCCTCTTCAGCCAAGGCCTTCACATCGGACAGCGTCGGATGGTACATTGCCGCCTCCTCTACCTAGCACTCCCAAGACACGAAAAAGCCCGTCCCAAAAAGGGACGGGCTACAAGCCGTGGTGCCACCCTTCTGACCCTCCCGCGAATAGCGGGGAAGAGCCGGAGGCCAAGAACAGAAAACCGCCGTGAGAGCATTCCTCTCCGGCGGTCATCAGCCAGCCTCACACTCAAGCAGGTACGGGACCCCCAGAGGATCCGATACCCTCACCCGCTAACGGGGGTGAACCGGCTCAGGCTACTAACGCACCTGCGTGCAATTTCGCCCTGCGACTCACGAGGCCATTCAGCATCCACATCGGAGATCGGGCTTCCACCTCCCCCGACTCTCTGGACTCCTATTTGGAGGCCTACTCCTCTCGGTCGTCGTCTTTGAGACACTATTCAGTTGAGGCGATCCTACCATGCTCGGCTTACCTTGTCAAATCGCTGCCGCGCTGTGCGTGCGCATGGCCTGTGGGGTAGGTACGGGCACGATCTGTTCCACGCATTCCGCACGACGGCCCTCCGTCGCTGCATGCCATTCTCCCTCTCTTGATCCATCTCAATTGGCTCGGATAGAACGTCCCGCGCTGACCGAACCCCGCCAGGCATAGGACGCATCAAGCCGCGGCGGCGTGCCGGGCCAAACTGGGGGACGGGGCGATGGCCCATCCGTTGGGTGCGGCGATCAAGCCGGGGTTGCTCCTCCTTGCACGTACTGGCCGGCGGGTGTAGGATGACGGCTCAGTGCCGGCCTGAAGCCGGATCGGTCCCTGACGACGGAGAGTCGCCGGGTCAACGTGAGACGGTCAACGTACGGGAGAGCGACAGGCAACGCTATGAGACAGATTCTGGAACGGTTCGGGCCGGTGGGGGCCTCCATCCTGATTATCGTCGTCATTGCTATCCTTCGTGAGCGTTCACGGGCGGCCGCTGCCATCACGGCCACGATGCCGCTGAACGTGACCCTGGCCCTCTGGCTGGTCTTTAGTGCCGACGGCACTACCCGGGAGGACGTAGTCGGATTCGTCAGATCGATGGCCTTTGGGGTCTTCGCCACGTTCTGCTGGCTCGTGGTGGTCTGGGCAGAGGCCAGGGCCGGATTGAGGTTGGGGTGGTTACTCGCAGCGGGGTACGGCACATGGGCGTTGCTCCTGGGCGTCGCGCTTCTGATTCAGTCTTTGACCGGAGGAGCGGCCATCTTCCCGTTCTAGACGTTGGGTGGCTGCTGCTTCACCAGGCGGGCAGCGCGGGGGCGGACCCACGGGTCGACACTACCCTTGCCTGCATCCAGGACAGCAGCGAGCCCCAGGCGAGAGGGCCTTCTCCCACATCCAGCCGTGCGAGGCGATGATTGCGCTGCTGGGGCGCGACGGTATAATATTAAGGTACGTCTCGGCGGGCGGGAGTCTCCCGCGCTGGACCTCTCCCAGTTCGGCGGTGCGCGCCGGTTGACCATCGGCCCAAGACACGAAGCGAGCCAGGGAGGGAGAGGATGCCACTGAGACCAGGCCAGATGGACCGGGTGCAGGCTTGGATGGAGGAGAAGGACATCGACACGGCGTGCCCGGCCTGCGGGAGCACGATCTGGGTGATGAGTGAGATCGTTGCGCGTCGAGTGTGAGAACGAGTGCGTGGGCCCGAGGCCGGGCTGCAGGTACCGGTGGTGCACATGATGTGCGACAAGTGTGGGTATGGGCGGCTCTTCTCGGCCGCGAAGATGGAGGTCTTGTAGGAGGAGTGGGAGGGACGTGTCGAACGGGCGATACGCCTTGGGTCTGGACGCATCGCTCCACTCCTGCTCGGCCGGTGCTGGATCTGCATCGGGCGCCAGTACCGGTTTTTCGGGGCAGACTATTGTCAGGCGTGCCGATTGTGCTATAATGATGCACAGTAATGGGGCGTGGCCAAGCGGTAAGGCACGGGATTTTGGATCCCGCGATCGTAGGTTCGAATCCTACCGCCCCATTCTCCCCTGTTGGTCGATCATCGAATCGTATCGGATGACGCGTCTGCCGGGCCGTGGCATGCCGCGGCCCTTTTTCTTTCCCTGGCCCGGCATGCTGAAGAAGCCTTCCGGGCTCTCCGCACGGGGGGCGTAGGTCGGGCTTCCCTCTGAGTTCCCGCGTTCGGTGTGGAGGGGGCAATCGTCCCGCCCATCGTGGGTTACAGCCTAGGAGGTCTATGTGCGCGTTGCTGTAGTGATTCTAGCGGCCGGCGAGGGCACCCGCATGAGGTCCGATCTACCGAAGGTGCTCCATCCGCTGGGCGGACGTCCCCTGGTGGTTCACGCCGTGGAGACGGCCCGTACGCTGTCCGATCAACCCCCAGTGCTCGTCGTCGGCCACGGCAGGGAGGCCGTCGAAGAGACCGTGGGCGAGGGTGTCACGACGGTTGAGCAGACCGAACAGCTCGGGACGGGGCACGCGGTGCTTCAAGCACGCGGGGTGCTGCGGGGCCGCGCGGACATGGTGTTGGTCTCCTACGCCGACATGCCGCTTCTCACGGCCGAGACGCTGGGCCGGCTTGTGCAGCGGCAGCGCGAGAATCGTGGGCCGATCACGATGCTCTCCCTGATCCAGGACAATCCTCGAGGTTTCGGCCGGGTGGTGCGCGACGAGGAAGGTGGCGTTGCCGCCATCGTCGAGGAGGCCGTGGCTACGCCGGAGGAGCTGGTCATCCGCGAGCTCAATGCTGGCGTCTACTGCTTCGACGGGCCTTGGCTCTGGGATCACATCGACCAGATTCCCCTCAGTCTGCCCAAGGAGGAGTACTACCTTACCGATCTGGTCGGGATGGCAGTCCAAGAGGGGCTGAAGGTAGAGGCAGTGGCAAGTCGAGATGCTGACGAACTGCTGGGCATCAACAACCGCGTGCATCTGTCGGAGGCCGAGCGGGTCCTGCGGAGGCGCATCAACGAACACTGGATGCTCTCGGGGGTGACGATGATCGATCCAGGCAACACGTACGTCGGCCCGGACGTCACGCTGGGACGAGACACGACCCTGTACCCCCAGACGCATCTGCGCGGCGAAACCACGGTCGGCGCGGGCTGTGTCATCGGCCCGAACACCGTGATCGAGGATTCCACGATCGGGGACGGTTGCAGGGTCACGTTGTCGGTGGTGGAGGAGGCGGTTATGGAGAGCGGCTCCGATGTCGGCCCCTTCGGCCATCTCCGGCGGGGAGCGCGGCTCTGCGAGGGGGCTCACGTGGGTAACTTTGGAGAACTCAAGCAGTCGACCCTTGGCCCTGGCGCCAAGATGGGCCATTTCAGTTACCTTGGTGACGCCCAGGTGGGGGCCGGTGCCAACGTCGGCGCAGGGACGATCACGTGCAACTATGACGGAACACGGAAGCACCCCACCGTTATCGAGGAGGGGGCGTTCATCGGCTCCGACACGATGCTTGTGGCCCCGGTGCGGGTAGGCAAGGGGGCCAAGACCGGAGCCGGCGCAGTGGTGACGCGGGACATCCCTCCCGGTGTCGTGGCCTACGGAGTTCCGGCTCGGGTGCATGGAAAGGACGAGGAGCGACGTGACGACGAAGCCTGATGTAGATAGACAAGCGCTGATCTCGGCTGCGGCCTCGGCTCGCGAGCGGGCCTACGCACCGTACTCGGGCTACCGGGTCGGGGCTGCCTTGCTGACCAGCGCGGGTCACATCTATGAGGGATGCAACGTGGAAAACGCCGTGTATCCCCTCTCGATGTGCGCGGAAAGGTCCGCCGTTTTCAACGCGGTGTGTGCCGGCGACGAGGATCTCGTTGCGGTGGCGGTCGTCACGGAGAATGGCGGAGCGCCGTGTGGCTCTTGCCGCCAGGTGCTGCGCGAGTTCGGGGATGGGATCCTCGTCCTCATCGGCGACAAAGAGGGGAACTGGCGCGAGACCACAGTCGCCGAACTGCTGCCCGATAGCTTCAGCGCCTCGGACCTCGGATCCGGGACCTGAAACGCCAGACGCCGGCGCGTCGGGCATACGGACGAACCAGTAGCCCATATGCAGCGAAGGAGAAGCGTTCCATGACAGGATCAAGACCTAGCTGGGTCGTCGAGGGGATGAAGATCGAGCGGCCCAATCCGGCGCGGCTCTACGACTACCTCCTGGGGGGACACCACAACTTCGCCGCGGACCGCGCGGCGGCGGAGAAATTGCTGGAGCGCCTACCCCATCTGAAGGAGGAGGCCATCATTCAGCGCGCTTTTCTGCGGCGAGCGATCAACCTGTGCACCTCGGAGGGGATCGACCAGTTCCTGGATATTGGTTCAGGGCTGCCGACGGCAGGCAACGTTCACGACCTGGCGCGGTCGACGATCCCCGATGCCCGAGTGGTCTACGTGGACGTAGACCCGGTGGTCATCGCCCACAGCTCTGAGATGCTGAAGGATGATCCCGGAGCGACGATCATCGAGGGGGACGTACGGTATCCCAACACCATCCTCGAACACCCGGGAGTCCGCGACTTGATAGACTTCGAGAGGGCAGTCTCGCTGACGATGACGTCCCTGCTCCACTTCGTGGAGGATGATGACCTGGCCTATGGCGCCACGACGACCCTGATTGACGCACTGGCCCCGGGGAGCTACGTGACGATGAGTCACGGGATGCTTCAGAAGCACACCGAGGAGTTGATCTCCGAGGCCGCCGAGGACTACAGGGCTACAGCGAACACGAGGGCTCGCTGGCGTGAAGATATCGTCAGGTTCTTCGACGGCCTGGAGATCGTGGAGCCCGGACTGGTGCGGGCCCCGCAGTGGCGTCCGGAGGGCCCGGACGATCTGATGCTGGAGAACGTCGAGATCAGCAACGTCCTGGTTGGGGTAGGGCGCAAGGGATAGGCTAGCGAACCGGTACGGAGATGGGTCAGGTGGAAGAATCTGGGTTTGCCTGCCTGCCGCGGGTTTGTGGCGCAGGTCACGAGCAAGTGACCGGTCAGCGTAGGCTGACTGCTGATCAACGGAGGACGCACTAATCGCCCGATGCCCGACGTGACCTCACCCACGCAAGACTTGCGGTCGTTTTTCGAGGAGCGCGCCCCGCTTGTGGTCGATGCGTGGTATGATGCTGTGCAGCGGAGTGCTGTGGCGTTCCGCTCCCCCGAAGAACTCCGCGCAAGGCTCTCCGAGATCTGGGCGGAGGCCACCACGTTCCTGCTCCGCGAGGGGGGGACACCCCAACAGGCTGAGGCCATCGGCGCGTCCTTCATGGCCTTGCGCGTCCGCGCTGGGGCCGTGGGGCAGATTCCCATCGCACTGGTGTCGTCGCTCCACTACGACGTGCCCAGCCACCTGAAGGACGTCATTCGGGAGCGGGTGTCAACGCTGATGGTGGGGATCACGTCCGGGCTGTACCGGGAAGGAACGCAGACACTGCTCGATGAGCAGGAGGAGATCCGGGCGGCGTACGCCCGCTCCCTCCGCCTGGCGGAGGAGCGGTTGCGGGTCGTGAATGCCGGCATTGAGAGTTCGCTCAACGCTGTCGCACTGATCGACCTGGAAGGCATGATCACCTACGTGAATGGCGCGTTTCTCAAGATGTGGGGCTTGGAGAGCGATCATCAGGTGTTGGGTCACCACATCGCCGCGTTTGGCGAATGGGAGGGTGACATCGAGACGACCCTACGCCTGCTGGCTGAGCGAGGGGGGTGGATGGGCGAAGTTGTGGCTCTGCGGGCCGACGGTTCCCGGTTCGATGTGCAGGCCTCGGTGAGCGCGGTCGCAGACAATCTGGGCCAGCCCACACAGCTGATGACTTTCTTCGTCGATGTGACCCGCCGTAAGACGATCCAAGAGGCTCTGCGCCGCCGAGCGATCCAGGCGGCTTTTTTGAACAAGATTGGCGAGGAGATCGCTGGAGAGCGGACAGCTGATGAGGTCCTCGAACGCGCCGTGCAGCTGGCCAGCGAAACGTTCGGTTTCCACCGGGTCTCGGTGCTCCTACTCGACCCCCAGGCGGAAGCACTTGAGGTGGCCGCCACCACGCAGCACGGCACCCTGCGCGAATGCGCGCGATGCGGTCGGTCGGCGAGGGACGGCGTCACCGGATGGGTGGCACAACATAACCGGACGTTGGTGGTGGACGACGTCACCGCGGATCCGAGGTATTGGGAATGCCCGGCAGACCCCCAGGCGATGGGCTCGGAGTTGGCGGTGCCGATCAGCGGAGGTGATCACGTCATAGGCGTGCTCGACGTCCAGAGCCCGATGCGGGAGGCCTTTGGCAGCAGCGACCGCGTCGTGCTGGAGACCCTGGCTGATCAGATCGCCGTCGCCCTCGATAACGCGAAGCTGTATCAGACGCTGGAGGACGAGCTTGAGGAGCGCCGGAAGGTGGAGGAGGCCCTGCGGAAGAGCCTAAGGCGCATCGAGGCGGTGCACGAGATTGATCAGGCGATTCTGGGGGCGCGGTCGGCGGAGGAGATTGCCGAAAGTGTGGTTGACCGCCTGTACGAGTTGGTGCCATGCCAGCGAGCCAGCATTGACGTTTTCGACTGGGAGAATGACGAGATCCTGGTCCTGGCTGCCACTCAGACGACGGGGGAGGGGCAGGCAGCGCAAGGGACGCGTTTTCCCCTCACACTGCACGCCTGGTTCGCGGACTTCTGGGAACGGCGTGAGGCCGTGCTGGTCCCAGATGCGCGGGAGCTGCCACACGAATCGCCCCTGATCCGCCTACTGACGGGGGCGGGGATCAAGTCCTTCTTGACCGCTCCGATCGGGTTTCGGGATGAGCTGATGGGTATCCTTACCCTCGGATCGGATTGCATCGCTGGTTTCGAGGCCGAGGACAAGCCGATTGTGGCGGAGTTGGCCGACACAGTCAGCATTGCTATTCAGCAAGCGCGCCTGTTCGATTCGGTGAAGCAGCAGGGCGATCGGCTTCGTAGAGCGATCGCGCGCCTGGCCGAGGCCGAGGAGACGGAACGGCGCCGGGTCGTCCGCGAGCTCCACGATCAGGTAGGTCAGAATCTGACAGCGCTGGATCTGAACATCTCTCTGGTGCGGACGCACGTGGAGCGGCGGGGCATTGCGGATCTGACGAAACGGCTGGATGATTCTCTCGCCCTCGTGGCGCAGACGAACAAGAGAATCCGGGAGCTGATGAGCGACCTTCGTCCGCCCGTGCTGGACGACTACGGCCTTCTCTCAACCCTCCACTGGTACGGGGACCGCTTCACGTCGCGAACGAACATTGAGGTCGACGTGCAGGGGCGGGAGGAGGTCTCTGCTTGTCTCTCGGCCCAGGTCGAGAATGCCCTGTTCCGAATCTGCCAGGAGGCGCTCAACAACACGGCCAAGCATGCGCAAGCTGGTCTGGTGACAATAGGGCTCTCGTGCCGGAATGGGGTCATCCGACTGCGAATCAGCGACGATGGCGTGGGATTCGAGCATAGCAGCCATGGACAGTCTGGCTGGGGTCTGCTGACGATGCGGGAGCGAGCCGAATCCATCGGGGCGGCATGCCGGATCGAGCAGAATGCGGCCGGGGGTACGAGCGTGGTGGTGGACGTCTCGGCCCGACAGGAAGACCGGGGGGGGGCGGGCCGGAGCCAGCCGGCGGCCCGAGCTGACCGGTGACTGATGTCGACCCGCCAGAATTCAGACCTTGAGCGGGTGGACCTCTTCCAGATCAAGAGGTCTGACGGCGACGATGCTCTCCGATGCGTCGCTTAGCACAACGACCCGCACCGATTGCAGCTCCGTAACCCCGGCATATCGCGCGGTGATCCGTGCTGCTAACGTCATCTCCTCCTCCGTTGGATGCCCGGTCACGAGCGTTGTCGGCCCCGGCACGTCGAGTGTCGTCATCAAGACGCCCTCCTCGTGCCTCTCACCCAGGTAGGCGTTTTCGTTCTCGTGGCGACCTACGATCAGCTTGCGACCGGATGGAAGGCGCAGATGACGTCCCAGCGACAGGAGGAAGGCCCGCTGGCTCGTCAAGGCTTCCGGCCCCTCGTGGCTGAGGAAATCCTCAAGACGCCGCGAGTAGTTCCTATCCACCAGGAAGCAACAACCGCCCGCAGGCTGCGGATAGTCGCTGATGCCGAATTCGCGGGCGAGCTCCATCTGCGGCTTGCGGCTCCTACCCTGGAAGGCGTAGAGTCGATCGCGGTCGACCCAGCCCCGTTTCTCCGGGATGGTGGGCTCCAGCAGTTTCGCCGAAAGGGGGCGCAGAAGGCGTCCCTCAAGGCCGCTCTCGCGCTCCACGACCGCGAGCGACGGTCGCATCTGGCTGTTCGGGCGTTGGCCCAGTACCTCCCCGGTGAAAATGAAGTCGTGGTCGTGCTCCTCCATCCACCGCCGGGCCTGACGCAGCAGGAAGATGCGACAGTCGACGCAGGGGTTCATCGCCGAGCCGTAGCCGTGCTGCGGGTCCAGGATGACCGGGATGTAGGCCTCGAGGGCGTCGATGGTCACCAGGTCCAGCCCCAGCGTCTCAGCGGCTTGCTGCGGAGCGGACGGCGTGCTCGGCTCACGGCCCGCCAGGCGGTTGCGGCGGGCGTAGGTAAGCCCGGTGCGCACGTGGATAGGTGTCACGTGGATGCCTTGCTCCAGCATTACGCGCGCCGCCAGGATGCTGTCCAATCCTCCAGAGAGCATACCCACAGCCTTGACCTGGCGCCCGTGTCGTCGTGTCTCACCCCTCATAGCGGAAGGGGAGGATACCACATGGGTGGGTGGACGTCAACTAGACATACTACGCGCCCCCTCCGGACAGAGACGGTCGCGGTGGCTGGGCAGCCGGTGACCAGGGGCGTCAGGGAGCACGTTCAATCCGCTTGAGCTCGGTACAGACGTCATAGGCCCATGCGTTACACTTGACACTTAATGGGGAGATGCCCATCCCGTATACTTGTCGCAATCCCGGCTTTGCCTTGGACCAGCGGGTATGGAACCTACACGACTCCTCATCATCGACGATCACGACGACGTGCGAGACGCCCTCAAGGGACGGCTTCATGCTGCTTCTGGCATTGAGGTGGTCGGGTGCACCGGGTGTTGGAGGGACGGACTGGCCGTTGCCCTCGAGCTCCATCCCGATGTGGTCCTGCTCGAGACGAAACGGGCCGATGGGCAGGGTCTTGAGGCCCTGGCGTGCCTCACCGAGAAGTGCCCCGACACGAACGTGATGGTCCTGACTTCCTACGTGGACGGCGACGAACACGCGAGGGCTCGCTCCCGGGGCGCGGCGCGATATCTGCTCAAGGATATCGACACCGCACAGTTGACGCGCGCTATCCAGTCCTTCACCAGGACCTAGTTCCTCCGCTTCCCCTGGCGGACATCTCCTAACCAACCAGCCGGCCCAAGGCTGCTGATCTTCGTCCCCTTCGGGCGCTCCGGATGGACGACCCCGAAGCAATGGAGGTCTGGCCCCCGGTACCCTGCCAATCTTGCGTCTCTCCACCGGCATCAGGAGGACGGGCCCTCTCCTACGTCTTGGCGGCATCCTGCCGTTCTCCGTCGTTCTCCTTCCGTTAGCACGGATTTGAGGGCCGGCTCCCCTTTGCAGCCTGGATTGCACCTCTGCTACGCCGATGCTATCATGGTCGAGAAAGGAGGGAGGCGGCATGACCCAACGAACCAACGAGGAGTGGCTCTCCGTACTCACCAGACCGGGCCCCGGGCGAGACGACGCGCTGCGCGATCTTCGGGCCCGGCTCGTGCGCGGGCTGGGGTACGCGATGGTCGACCGACCGGACGTGACCGCGGCGCACATTGAGGGTTTCGTGCAGGAGGCCCTGGTGAAGATCCTCGACAATCTGGAGTCCTTTCGCGGCGACAGCCGCTTCACCACCTGGGCTCAGAAGATCGCTGTCCACCAGGCGTTCGACGAGCTGCGCCGGAAGCGCTGGGAGAACGTCTCGCTGGACGAGCTGATCGAGCAGTACGAGGGCGACTTCACCCCATCGGTGCTGGATGATCCCGATCCGTCGCCTGAACAGCGTGTCACCCAACGAACGATGCTGGAGACCGTCAGGCGCCTGATCAATGAGGAGCTGACCGAGCGGCAGCGTCGGGCGATGAGAGGGGTGGTCCTGGCCGGGATGTCCACGGCCGAGGTTGCCCGCCGCATGGACACCAACCGGAACGCCCTCTACAAGCTGATGCACGACGCGCGCCAACGGCTCAAGCAGCGTATGGAGGCCGAGGGCATCTCGCTGGAGGAGGCGCTGGCCGCCTTTGAGGAGGAGCGCAGGTAAGTCCTGCCCGGTTCGCCGCGTCTAAATAGTGGAGGATTTATGAAGACTATCGAGTCGGATCGGATGAAGCGCCTAGTGCGGAACATTCTTACCACGCGTCCCGACGAGATTGGTTGCGAGGAGTGCCTCGCTCAGATGGACCGCTTCGTGGAGATGGAGCTCGAAGGGAAGGACCCGGCTAAGGCAATGCCCCTTGTCCAGGACCATCTGAACCGGTGCCGCGATTGTCACGAGGAGTTCCGTGCTCTACTCACAGCCCTACGAGGGCTCCATGACGCGTGAGCCAGGGGCGAGAACGGTGGGGCCGGTGAAGGTCGTGCGCGTGAGGATTCTGTCTGGCGCTTGCGATCACCTCACGTCGCCGGAAGATGGGCGAGTCACCTGGGGTCGGTTTGCAGCACGGTCTCAAACAGGCCGGTCTTGGGTGCACTAACGAGTGGCTGCCCCCTAGCGGTGCGATGCACCTTCCAGGTGCGTTGCACCTCAGGACCGTATGCTTGCCACGTATGGATGCCAGTCACAACGGATCAGTAGACAGGCGCCAAGAACCTCCAACCAGCGACGATCTCCGCGACAAATGGTTAGCGCACCCCCCGGTCTCTCCGCAGGCCTCATACAAGGTAAGATCGCCTTCCTTAACCTCGTCTATGACATGAAGGTTGGCT